>JAESGJ010000149.1_pt1 | contig 96851 bp, 92 predicted proteins | sample 9266241 | NCBI WGS metagenome assembly JAESGJ01 (sample SAMN14514841, study PRJNA621669) | algae metagenome | isolation source: Brasilonema octagenarum HA4186-MV1 and co-occurring heterotrophs from wet... | place: USA: Manoa Valley, Hawaii | collected 2009-07-20 | reverse complement strand
GATGACCTGGGCACCGACCTCGACCTGCTGCAGGGCCACCGACAGCGCGGTGTCGTAGTCCTCGGCCTTGATCAGGTTGCGGAACCGCGCCGAGCCGGTGATGTTGGTGCGCTCGCCGATGTTCACGAACAGCGAGTCGGAGGTGATGTTGAGCGGCTCGAGGCCCGACAGCCGGGTGGCCACGGAAATGTGCGGCACTTCCCTCGGTGTGACCCCCTCGACGACCTTCGCGATCTCGGCGATGTGCGGCGGCGCCGTGCCGCAGCACCCGCCGACCAGGTTGACCAGGCCGGCCTCGGCGAAGTCGGCGATGTACCCCGCCTGAGCCTCCGGCGACTCGTCGTATTCGCCGAAGGCATTGGGCAGGCCGGCGTTCGGATAGCAGGAGACGAAGGTGTCGGCGATCCGCGACACCTCGGCGATGTAGGGCCGCATCTCCGGCGCGCCCAGGGCGCAGTTCAACCCGACGGCCAGCGGCCTGGCATGCCGGATCGCGTTCCAGAACGCCTCCGTCACCTGCCCGGACAGGGTGCGCCCCGACGCATCGGTGATGGTGCCCGAGATGATCAGCGGCCAGCGGCGGCCCCGCTCCTCGAACAGCGTCTCGACGGCGAACACCGCCGCCTTGGCATTCAGCGAGTCGAAGATCGTCTCGATGATGAGGAGGTCGGCGCCACCGTCGACGAGGCCGTTGACGGCCTCGAGGTAGGCGACCACCAGTTGGTCGTAGGAGACGTTGCGCGCGCCGGGATCGTTGACGTCGGGCGAGATCGACGCGGTCCGCGTGGTCGGCCCGAGGGCCCCCGCCACGTAGCGGGGCTTCTCCGGGGTGCTGAACTCGTCGGCGGCCTTGCGCGCCAGGGCCGCGCCCGCGTAGTTCAGCTCGTAGGCCAGCTCGGCCATGTCGTAGTCGGACAACGAGACGGCGTTCGCGTTGAACGTGTTGGTCTCCAGGATGTCCGCGCCCGCCTCGAGGTACTCGCGGTGGATGCCCTCGATGATCTGAGGCTGCGTCAGGGTGAGCAGGTCGTTGTTGCCCTGCAGGGCCGTCGGCCACTCGGTGAACCGCTCACCGCGGTAGCCGTCCTCGTCCGGCCGGTCGCGCTGGATGGCCGTGCCCATCGCGCCGTCGATGACCATGATGCGCCGGCGAAGGACCGCCGTCAGTTCGTCGGTGCAGTCGGGGCGGATGTTCGGCTCCAAGGCGTTCACGGTCGTGCTCACGTGCGTTCCTTCCTTTACGGAAGGCGTCCTTGACTCTGCCGAGCGTGGCGGCTAACTGGGGGCGGGCCCCCGAATAGCCGTTGCAACGCCTCTCGACCAGAAAAGTCTACGTCGTCACCCCGTAGACGTCCGGACGCCCAACTCCTCGCGGCAATGCCCAAGGTTAACCAGATTGCCGCCGACGGTATTTCGTCACGACCGCGCGGAGGCCTGATCGACGTGCCCGACGCCGACCATTCCTTTCGCCGACCCGCCAGGCGATGGCCCTCGCCGGTGCCTGACAGGGCTTACGCTGGCCTGGTGACAGACCTGCCCGACCTGCAGGACACCATCATCGTCGCGGCCTTCGAGGGCTGGAACGACGCCGGTGACGCCGCCAGCGACGCACTCGAGCACCTCGACGTGATCTGGGAGGCCGAGACGATCGTCGAGATCGACGACGAGGCCTACTACGACTACCAGGTCAACCGCCCGGTGATACGCCAGATCGACGGGGTGACCCGCGAACTGGTGTGGCCGTCCATGCGCATCTCGCACTGCCGCCCACCAGGCAGCGAGCGCGACATCGTGCTGATGCACGGGGTCGAGCCCAACATGCGGTGGCGGACGTTCTGCGCCGAGTTGCTCACCATTGCCGAGAAGCTCAACGTCGACACCGTTGTGATCTTGGGCGCACTTCTGGCCGACACGCCGCACACCCGGCCGGTGCCGGTGTCGGGTGCGGCGTACTCGCCGGAATCGGCGAAGTTCTTCGGTCTCGAGGAGACCAGGTACGAGGGCCCGACCGGCATCGCCGGGGTGTTCCAGGACGCTTGCGTGGCCGCCGGGATCCCCGCGGTCACGTTCTGGGCGGCGGTCCCCCACTACGTGTCCCAGCCGCCGAACCCCAAGGCCACCGTCGCTCTGCTTCGCCGGGTCGAGGACGTGCTCGACATCGAGGTGCCGTTGGCCGACCTGCCCATCCAGGCCGAGGAGTGGGAGCAGGCCGTCAGCGAGATGACGGCCGAGGACGAGGAGATCGCCGAGTACGTCCAGTCACTGGAGGAACGCGGTGACGCCGAGGTGGACATGACCGAGGCGGTCGCCAAGATCGACGGCGACGCGCTGGCCGCCGAGTTCGAGCGCTATTTGCGCCGACGCGGGCCCGGCTTCCGCGGTTAGCGGAGCGCCCTGGCGGCGACCCGTTCGGCCCTGCGGACTTCCCGGTCCAGATAGCGGGCCTTGGAGTCCTCGAACTTGGCCGACTCGGCCTCCATGTGCGCGATGAACACCGCCAGCTCGTCACGCAGCCGCGAACCCTCGCCGGTGAAGTCGTCGCGCTCGAACACCTGCCAGTACCGCAGCACGGGCAGCACCACCTCGTCGAGGTGCTGGCGCAGGTCGTAGATTCCGCCGACGGCGATCTTCACGGCGTTGCGGCGGAAGTTCGGGATCGCGAAGCCGGGCATCTGAAAGGTGGCCAGAATGCGGCAGATCGAGTGGATCATCTGATCGGGGGCGATCTCCAGCGCGGCCGCGCCGACGCCGCGGTAGAAGACCATGTGCAGGTTCTCGTCCGCGGAGACCCTCTTGAGCAGCTGGTCGGCGACCGGCTCCTCACAGGCCCTGCCGGTATTGCGATGGGACACCCGGGTGGCCAACTCCTGGAACGTCACGTAGACGAGGGCATCCAGCATCGCCTCCGGGCGGACCGTGCCCTGCCCCTGCTGACCAGGGCTGAACCCAGCGCTGACCTGCATCATCCTGGCCTGTTCCAGGGCCACGGGATCGACGGCGCCGGTGACGACGAGATAGTCGCGCAGCGCGATGCCGTGCCTGCTCTCCTCGACCGTCCAACGATTGACCCACGCACCCCAGGCGTCGTCGACGCCGAACTGCTCGGCGATGGCGCGGTGGTACGACGGGAGGTTGTCCTCGGTGAGCAGATTGGTGATCATCGCGATCCTGGCCAGTTCGGACAGCGGCGACTTCTCGGGGTCCCAGTCGTGCCCGTCGCGACCGGCATGGTCGACACCCGCCGACCACGGCACGTAATCGTGCGGGTTCCAATCCCTCGTAGTGGCGAGGTGCTGATTGAGCCCCGCCTCGGCCACCGGCTCCAACTCGAGGATGAGCTCGAGCTCGTTCAGTGTTCTGGCCATGTTCCGCCGTCCGCATCTCGTGGTGATGATCGCCACGCGACCGCTGGAGTTTCGCGCTGGAACGCAGCGTCACGCTACCCCACGACACCCGCGGAACCTGGGAGGTCGTCGCGCTAGGCCTTGACGGGTTGGGGGGCCTTCCAACTGCCGTTCAACGCATCGGGTTTGGGCCAGTAGAGCCGCAACACCACCTGGAACGGCCCCTTGGGCGCCGGCAGCCAGTTGGCCTCCCGGTCCGGACCGGGCGATTGGTTCTGCAGGTACAGCGTGATCCCGCCGTCGGGATCCTTGATCAGGCTGGGCTCCATCGGCGAGTTGATCAGGTAGCGGTTCATCGGATTGGCCACCAACAGGCTCTGCGGCAACTCGTACATGGTCAACGACCAGAAGGCGTTGACGGGTGGCAGCTGACCGGGCGCGAAGTGGTAGGTGTACTTCTGCGTGCCGCTCAGCGGCTGTCCGGTCGAGTCGTTCGCCGTTCCCGGATAGATGGCCTCAGCGGCCGTGTTGCCGTAGATGCCGAACGCCGCGCCTGCCATGCGATAGAGGTAGTTGCCCTTGAGATCGTCTGCGGTGCCGAAGAATTGGGCCGAGCCGACCTTGCCGGTGTCGATCTGATCCTTCTTCAGCGCGTCGAGTTCGGCCCACGCGTCGGCCATGCCGCCCTCGACGGCGGTACGCATCTCGGGTGTCAGCTTGTCCGCGTCGAACGCCCCGTCGGGGCCGATGCCGATGGTCGCGAAGCGGTCCCGCATCTCCTTCTCCTGAGGGAGCGTCGGCGCGAAACGCAGCGCGAAGTCCAGGATGTCGAAGAACTGCGGCGACGTCCTCTCCTGGTCGCGGCTCAGCGGCGGCACGAAGTCGATCGGCGGGGCGGGGGGCGGCGCAGGCTGATTCAGGTAGGTCGACAGCGGCGTCACCTGGTAGCCGTCCTGGATCTTCGTCACCTGGTCGAGGTCCGACGGACCCAGCAACTGGGTGCGGTAGAGCACCAGTGCCAGATCGGTGTCGCTGCGGATGACCTTGTCGATGCCCTCGGGGGGCGCGCCCTTCCAGTTCGGGCCCGCCAGTAAGTACTTACCGCCGCCGTTGCCCGTCGTGCGACTGCCCACGTAATCGAAGTTGTAGGTGTAGAGATCGACGAACTGCAATGAGTAATAGCGGTCCTGCTCGATCGGCGGCACGGTCAGAACCAGAGGCTCGGTGCGCAGGTCGGCGCCGACGGCGCTGTAGGGCGTATCGGAGTTCGGCGTCTGGACCGCGGTGTCGGCCGGCGTGTAAACCCTTGCCGTGTTGTGGATCTGGTTCCAGTCCCCCTTGTACTCGGGATCGTCCCTGTTGACGAAGTAGGAGTACATCACCCGGTAGTTGTCGACGATGGGGAAGCCGTAGACGTAGGCCTCCTTCGCGATCGCCCTGACCTGATCCGGGGTGGGGGCGGCAGCGGGTGCGGGAGGTGGCGGGGCGGAACTCGACGCCGCCTGGCCGCCGGTCTTCGCGCAGCCCGCCAGCAGCACCAGCACCGCCAGCGTGGCGAGCAGCCTGACCATCACGTGTCCAGGGTTTCGGTGTGGGCGCTCGCCGAGCGACCGAGGGCGGCGACCTCGGCGTCCATCCTGGGTAGCAGGTCGGCCACGAACCTCTGCACCGGCGCCTCCCCGACGGGGGTGGACAATAGCGGGCGCAACCACCGCATCGCACCCACCCAGCCGGGACAGTAGACCCGGGTCTTGCGGCCCTCGATGCCCTTGACGAAGGCCGCGCCGCAGTTCTCGACCGACGTCGTGGTGCTCAGCGGATACGGCAGCTTGGAGAGCATCTCGCCGAAGGTGGACATGTCGGACTTGCTGTCGCGCACCATCGCCGTGTCGATCCACGACATGTGCGCCGAGCCGACGGCGACCCCGCGATGGGCCAGCTCGAGCCGTAGCGCGTTGGCGAACTGCTCGACGGCCGCCTTGCTGGCGTTGTACGGCGCCAGGCCCGGCGCCGCGGCGAAGGCGGCCAGCGACGACACGATCAGCACGTACCCGCGACGATCCACGATCGATGGGAGCGCAGCCCGCACCGTGTGGAACACCCCCAGCACGTTGACGTCCAGTAGCCGCTTGAACGCCTCGGGGTCGACCTGCAGCACCGACCCGTAGCTCGCTATGCCCGCGTTGGCCACCACGACGTCGATACCGCCGAAACGTTGGACGGCCCCGTCAGCGGCGGCCTGCATGGCGGCCAGATCGCGCACGTCGGCACGGACGGTGAGGACCCGGTCGGCGTCCCAGGTGGCGGTCAGTGCCGCCAACGCGCCCTCGTCGACGTCGGTCAGCAGCAGTTTCGCGCCCCCGGCGTATAGCCTGCGGGCCACTTCGGCGCCGACGCCTGCGCCCCCGCCGGTGATGAACACGACTTTCCCGCTCGTGGATCCCATGGGCGCAAAAGGTACTCCAGTTACAGCTGGACTCCGAGCAGCGCGTCGATCGCGGTCGCCACGGCGTGGGGTGCATCCGCGTCCCCGCCACCGTACTCGAGCGCATCGGTGGTCCAACCATCAAGGGCGGCAAGCGCTTTCGGTGTGTCGAGATCGTCGGCAAGATACTGCCGGACGCGGGCGATCACGTCCGCGGCGTCGGGCCCGGCGGGCAGTGCGGTCGCAGTGCGCCACCGGGCCAGCCGGTCCTGCGCCTCGGCCAGCACGTCGTCACTCCAGTAGCGGTCGGCCCGGTAGTGTCCGGCCAGCAGGCCGAGTCGGATCGCGGCGGGGTCGACGCCCTCGGCGCGCAACCGCGACACCAGCACCAGGTTGCCGCGACTCTTGCTCATCTTGTGACCGTTCCACCCGATCATGCCCGCATGCACGTAGTGGCGCGCGAAACGCCGCTCCCCCGTGGCGGATTCGGCGTGCGCGGCCGAGAACTCGTGGTGCGGGAAGATCAGGTCGCTGCCGCCGCCCTGCACGTCGAGGCCGGTGCCGATGCGGTCGAGCGCGATCGCGGCGCACTCGACGTGCCAGCCGGGCCTGCCGGGCCCGAACGGTGAGGGCCAACTGGGCTCGCCGGGCCGCTCGGCCCGCCAGAGCAGGGCGTCGAGTTGGTCGCCCTTGCCAGGCCGGTCCGGATCGCCGCCGCGCTCCCCGAACAGCCGCAGCATGGTCTCGCGGTCGTAGCCCGACTCGTAGCCGAACTGCACCGTCGCGTCGGCGCGGAAGTAGACGTCGGGGAACTCGGCATCGTCGACGACGTACGCCGCACCCGATGCCAGCAGCTTCTCGACCAGTTCGATGACCTCGGCGATGGCGTCGGTGGCCGCCACGTAGTCCCTGGGCGGCAGCACCCGCAGCGCGGTCATGTCCTCGCGGAACAGCTGGGTCTCCCTGGCGCCGAGGTCGCGCCAGTCGATGCCGTCACGGTCGGCCCGTTCGAACAGGGGGTCGTCGACGTCGGTGACGTTCTGCACGTAGTGCACCCGGTGTCCGGCGTCCAACCACGAGCGGTAGACCAGATCGAAGGCGAGATAGGTCGCGGCGTGTCCGAGGTGCGTGGCGTCGTACGGGGTGATTCCGCAGACGTACATCGTGGCGGTGTCCCCGACCGCCACCGGGCGAACCTGACCGTCGGCGCTGTCGAAGAGACGCAACTGCGGTCCCTGGCCCGGTAACTCCGGAACGGTCGGCGCCTGCCACGATTGCATGGCCTCGACTCTAGGGATGATCTGGTCCTCCTCGAAACGCTGGGGTGGTGCGGCAACGGTTCGAGAACTCCGACAACGGGCGGGGCCGTTCCATTCCCGACGGCCTCAGAACACCGAGCGGATCGCGTCCAGAAGTGTGTCGGCCAGTTCCGGTCTGCACATGACGAAGTCGGGCAGGTACGGGTCGGGCAGGTTGTAGCGCAGCGGCGAGCCGTCCAGGCGCGACGCGTGCAGGCCCGCTGCCATGACGACGCCCGCGGGGGCTGCGGAGTCCCACTCCCACTGCCCTCCGGCGTGGACGTACGCGTCGACGTCACCGCAGACCACCGCCATCGCCTTCGCGCCCGCGGACCCGATGCCGACGAGCTCGACGTCGAGCATGTCGCGCAGCCACCACAGCACCGTGGGCGGCCGGTGGCGGCTGGTCGCGATGCGGATGGGTCCCGGGTCGCGCGGCGGAGGCGGCGTGACGGTGTCGGTGCGGTACACCTCGCCGAGAGCGGGCAGCCCGACCGCGGCGTCGGTGATGGCGCCGGACGGACCACCGTCGCGCCGCCACAGGGCGACGTGCACGGCCCAGTCCAGGCGCCCGGGCATGGAGAACTCCCTGGTGCCGTCGACCGGGTCGACGATCCACACCCGATCGGCGCCCAAGCGCGACAGGTCGTCCGCGGCCTCCTCGGACAGCACGGCATCATCGGGCCGGTGCTCGCGCAGCCGGTTCAGGATCAGCGTGTTGGCGCGCCGGTCACCGGCGTCGCCGAGGTCGTAGTAGTCGCCGAAACCGAGCTCGGCCCGCAGCGCGACGAGCATCTCACCGGCTTCGGCGGCCACGTCGGCGGCCAGTGCCGCGTCGCTGGTGTCGTGGCTGATCAGGGCTACTTCGGCGTGGCGCCGGGTGCGCGCACGACCATCGGGACCGCAGGGAAGTACGCCGCCATCTCCGAGCGGCACCTGCGCAGCGCAGCGGTGCCGAAGCCGCGATGGCGATGGTCGGGGTGGATCCAGATCCTGACGTTGACCTCACCGCCGACGAGTTCGCCGAAGACCATTCCGACCTTGTCGGCGCCCTCCTCGGCGACGAACCATACCGCCTCCTCGTTGGACACCCTGGCGAGGGCAGCCCGGATCTCGTCGTCGAGATCACCCGCCGGCGCGCCGGAGCCGTCTCCCTTGGCGCCGACGTCGGTGGTACGGGCGGCGAAGATGTCGCGGTCTCCTGCCGACGAGAACGCACGAAGCACCAGGCTCTCGCCCGAGCTGGCAGGACGCTCGCCGAGCGTGAAGGTCAGCTGCTTGTTCAGATCGTCGAGCTCGCTGGCGATCCGGCGGCGCGAATCCTTGGTGAGCTGATCGAACGCCATGGTCATCACCGCCTCGCCACCGAGTTGGGACGTCTCGAGCAGCGACGAGATGGCTTCGACGGCAGCGGTGCGGTCGTCGGCTTCGACGATCACGTCGAGTACCTCGTGGCGGCGGTCGAGTGCCTTCTGAAGGGCGTCGGTGATCTCCCGACGGGCGGCGGCGTGGTCGTGATCAGTCATGCCGAAGAGCGTAGAACACCGGACTGGACCACCGGGGTGAACGGACTCAGTCAGAATGCGGGCCACGGGATGGGCCGACGCCGGTCCGGGCTGGGCATGACCGGATTCTCCAGCAGACCAACCGCTCTGGCGTACAGCGCGTCGATCTCCCGATTGGTGATGTGCGGCCGCAGGATCTCGTCGAGATCGCCGAGCAGGGCGTCGCGCAGTGCCGCGACGGCGCGCAGGGCGTCGTCGTCGACGGGCTTGCCCGCCCAGCCCCACAGCACCGTGCGCAGCTTGTCCTCGGTGTGCAAGCTCACTCCGTGGTCGACGCCGTACACGCAGCCGTCGACGCCTGCCAGGATGTGCCCGCCCTTGCGGTCGGCGTTGTTGATGAGGACGTCGAACACGGCCATCCGCCGCAGCCGCTGATCGTCGGCATGGACGAGTGTGACCTCGTCGCCGGCGTAGTCGTAGGCCTGCAGGATCGGCAGGAAGCCCGGCGGGATGCGGCCCTTGGGCAGCAGGTCCACCAGATCGGGGCCGGTGTCCGGCATCTCGTCGGGCTCCTCGACCGCATCCTCGTCGAGCACGTCGCCTGGCTGATCGACCCAGCGCTGGACCATGCCGCGGCCCGCCGGTCCGTCGCGAACGACGGTGTAGGGCACCACGTTCCAGCCGAGCGCGGCCGAAACCAGGTAGGCGGACACCTCTCGGCCCGCGAGGGTGCCGTCGGGGAAGTCCCACAGCGGCGCCTCACCCGCCACCGGCTTGTACACGCAGTGGGCCTGGCCGTCGTCGAGGTGCGCCTCGCACAGGAAGGTGGCGTTGCTCGCCGAGCGGATGCGCCCGATGACCGTCAGCTCGCCGCCCCGGATGATCTCGTCAGGTGTCGGCGTCATCGTCGGGTTCCGCCAGGGCGCCTCGTCGATAACCGTTGGTGCGCACGCAGATGTGACCCGCTGGATCCAGTGGCTCGTCGCAGAGCGGGCATGGCGGCCTGCCCGCCGAGATGACGCGGTTGGAGCGCGCCGCGAACTCTCTGGCCGACTCCGGGCTCAGGAACACCCGCACCGCGTCGGGCCCGTCCTCGGCGTCGTCGAGCACCACCGACGCGTCGAACTCGGTGTCGGACACCGCGAGCAGTTCGACGACGACCGTCTGGGCCTCGGAGTCCCAGCCGAGACCCATGGTGCCGACCCGGAACTCGGCGTCGACCGGCATGATCAGCGGGCTCAGATCGTCGATCTCGCCCGTCTCGGGGGGCACCGGGGTGCCGAAGCGGCGGTTGATCTCCAGCAGCAGCGCGGCGATCCGCTCGGCGAGCACCGCCACCTGTTGCTTCTCGAGCACCACCGACACGACGCGTTCGTCGTGGACGGCCTGAAGGTAGAACGTGCGGTCGCCAGGCTGCCCGACGGTCCCGGCCACGAAGCGGTCGGGTGAACGGAAGACGTGAATCGAACGGGTCATGACACCCCCCAAAATACCGGTACGGGCACCCCAGCCGTAATTCGAGCGGCGTCGATCACGCTCAATCCGTCGATCCGCCGACCACCGCGTCGCCCGAGGGTTCGGGCTTCGCGGCGAGCGCGGCGCTCAGCGCGGGCCCGGTGTGGTTGACGTGGAGCACGAACGGGCGCACCGGGGTGTAGCGGATGACGCTCATCGACGCCGGGTCCGCCGTGATCCGCTGGAAGCTGTCCAGATGGGTCCCCAGCGCGTCGGCGATGATCGACTTGATGACGTCGCCATGCGTGCAGGCGATCCAGAGGACGTCGCCTTCGTGCTGCTCGGCGAGGGTGCGGTCGTGCTCGCGCACCGCCGCGACGGCTCTCGCCTGGACCTGCGCCAGGCCCTCGCCGTCGGGGAACACCGCGGCACTGGGCTGCTGCTGGACGACGGCCCACAGGGGCTCCTTGACCAGATCGCCGATCTTGCATCCGGTCCAGGCGCCGTAGTCGACCTCCGAGAACCGCTCGTCCACCGAGGGCTCCAATCCGAGGGCGGCCGCCAGCGGGGCGACCGTTCGCTCACAGCGCAGCAGCGGGGAGCGCACGATGGCCTTGACGGGCAGCTCGCCGATCCGCTCGATCACCGACTCGGCCTGCTCGCGCCCCTTGTCGTCGAGGTCGACGCCCTCGGAGCGCCCCGCCAGGGTGTGGGCGGTGTTCGACGTCGAACGTCCGTGGCGCAGCAGGATGACGGTCATGTCACTGGGCCGCCACGACACCCGTGGCGAGCAGGATCAGCAGCACCACGCCCACGATCACGCGGTAGCCGACGAACCAGTACATGCCATGGCGTACCAGGAATTTCAGGAACCACGACACCGCGGCGTAGCCGACCACGAAGGCGATCACGACGGACACGATGAGCTGCGGGCCGCTCGCACTGAGCCCGGTGCCGCTGGGGTGGAACGCGTCGGGCAGCGAGAACAGACCCGAGGCCAGCACGGCGGGAATGGCGAGCAGGAACCCGAACCGGGCCGCCGCCTCGCGCTGCTGGCCGAGGAACAGGCCGGCGCTGATGGTCGCACCCGACCGTGAGACGCCGGGCACCAGCGCGAGGCACTGCGCCAGGCCGATCAGGATGCTGTCGCGCCAGGTGAACTGCTCGATCGGGCGGGTCTTCTTCCCGAAGTACTCGGCGGCCGCGATCACCGCGGAGAACACCACCAGCGCCGTCGCGATGATCCAGAGGTTGCGCACGTCGTTGCGGATGTAGTGCTTGAAGATGAGTCCGGCGGCGCCGATCGGGATGGTGCCGAGGATGACCCACCACCCCAGCCAGTAGTCGGTGGTGCGCTTGGCGGCGTCGAACAGGCCGCCGAACCAGGCGACGAGGATGCGGCCGATGTCACGGGCAAAGTAGATGAGCACGGCCAGCTCGGTGCCGAGCTGGCTGACGGCGGTGAACGACGCCCCCGCGTCGTCGGAGAAGAAGATCTGGGAGACGATCGCCAGATGCCCGGACGACGACACCGGCAGGAATTCCGTCAGGCCCTGGACCACCGACAACACGATCACCTGGAGCCACGACATGTCCGTCACGGGACAAGACCGTACCGCGCGGCCGCCGTCAGCGTGCTGAGCGAGGTACGGGCTGGGCGGCAGCCACCGCGTCCCGGACGGCCGCGGTGAGGCTGCGTTCGTCGGCAACGTCGACGTGGGCGATGCTGCGGCTTGCTACCGCCACGACGTCCTCGGCCTGGGGCACGGGGCCCGCCAGCCGCGGGCGGTACACCTCGACCTCGAGTGTCTGCCTGTCGACGTGGAACGAGAAGCTCCTGCCGTCGCCGACCCGGCCAAATCCGCTGGCGTGCATACCCGTCGACAGGTCCTCGACGGCGAACACGCCATCGGACACGTCGCTGTCCGGCGCGAGGGTCATGTCGGAACCATACCGTCGGTCCCCTCCGCCGGGGTGCCTAAACTGGCCATTCGATCGCCATCCGCGTCGCACGAACGAGAGCTACCCTTTGCCACCTCCCGCAACACCGAAGCGTCAGCTAGCTCACAGCGCCCTCGTGATCGTGACGATGGTGGTGTGCCTGGCGTGCTCGTCGAAGTCCACGGACGCCGCGCCGCCGACGATCCCGGCCGCCGAGGCCGCGGTGTCCCCCGCGGTCACCGGCACGCCCGACGGAGTCGTGCTGCCGCTGTCCGGTGTCGGGACGGCGGCCCTGTTCGACGCGGCGACCTCGTCGCTGGTGGTGCTCGGGCGTGATCCGGCCGGCGCGGCGACGCTGACGGCCGTCCCGACGACGGGACCACCGAGAACCGTGGCGCTGCCCGCCCCGACGACCGCGATCGCCGGTGACGACGCCGGAACCGTCTACGCCGCGACCAGGGGCGGCTACTTCACCGTCGACATCCACGGTGTGGGCACGGTGGCGAGGGTGGACGTCCAGGGCGAGCGCGACACCGACTTCACCGCGATCACCCGCCGAGCCGACGGAAAGCTGGTGCTCGGCAGTGCGGCGGGCGCGGTCTACACGCTGGGAACCGACGCTGCCGTCGAGGCCAGGCTGCAGATCTTCGCTCACGTGGATGGACTTGTCGCACAGGGCAATACGGTCGCCGTGCTGGATCGCGGACAGACCTCGGTCACCACCGTGGACGCGTCGGGCACCAAGCAGGAACACGCGCTGCGGGCCGGCGAGGGCGCCACCACGATGGTGGCCGACCCCGAGGGCCGCCTCCTGGTCGCCGACACCCGCGGCGACGGCCTGCTGGTGTTCGGCACCGATCCGCTGATCCTGCGCCAGCAGTACCCGGTTCCCGGCGCTCCGTACGGGCTGGCGGGGTCGCGCCGGCTGGCCTGGGTGTCGGAAACAGCGACGAACACCGTGGTTGGTTACGATCTGGCCACCGGAATCCCCGTCGAGAAGGTGCGTCATCGAACCGTGCAACAACCGAACTCCCTGGCCTTCGACGACAAGACCGGCACGCTCTACGTGGTGTCCGGGTCGGGAGCGGGTGTGCAGGTGATCGCGGGGGCCGCGTCGTGAGCGCGCGGGGACGCATGCCCGCGGCGTGGGAAGCCGACCTCTCCGATGACTACGAGTGGGTGCCGCTGCGGCTGCCACCGGACGTGACGAGGGTGTCCGCGTCGACCCGGCTGGCGATCGAGGCCGAGTACCGCGGATGGGAACTCACCCGCGTCCGCCTCTACACCGACGGCAGTCGCCGGGTTCTGCTGCGGCGGAGGAAGTCCGCGGCCACCACGATGAACGCCGACGGTCAGCCGAACTCGTGATCTATCGCATGCTGCGGCGGATCCTGTTCCTCGCCCCGCCGGAGCGGATCCACACCGTGGTCTTCGCGTTGTTGCGGATGGTCACGGCGCCTGCGCCTCTGCGCCGCGGCCTGGCCAGGTGGCTGGCTCCGCGCGATCCGATCCTCGAGACCACCGTGTTCGGTGTCCGGTTCCCGGGACCGGTCGGCCTGGCCGCCGGCTTCGACAAGAACGGCTCGGGCCTGAAGACCTGGGGCGCACTGGGTTTCGGCTACGCCGAAGTCGGCACGGTGACGGCACGGGCCCAGCCGGGCAACCCGCAGCCGCGGATGTTCCGGCTCCCCGACGATCGTGCGCTGCTGAACCGCATGGGGTTCAACAACCACGGGGCAGGCGAGCTGGCGTTGAAGCTGACGCGCGAGGTGGCCGACGTCCCGATCGGCGCCAACATCGGCAAGACCAAGTCCACCGCGCCCGAGGACGCGGTGACCGACTACTCCGAGAGCGCCCGCCTGGTGGGTCCGCTGGCCTCGTTCCTGGTGGTCAACGTCAGCTCCCCCAACACGCCGGGGCTGCGCGACCTTCAGGCCGTCGCCTCGCTGCGACCGATCCTCGAGGCGGTCGTGGCGCAGACCACGACTCCCGTCCTAGTGAAGATCGCCCCCGATCTGTCCGACTCCGACGTCGACGAGATCGCCGACCTGGCGGTCGAACTGGGGCTGGCGGGCATCGTCGCCACCAACACCACCGTGTCGCGCGACGGCATCACCACGCCCGGAGTCGCCGAGATGGGCGCGGGCGGCATCTCGGGTCCGCCGGTGGCGGCGCGGTCGGTGGAGGTGCTGCGTCGACTGTATGGCCGCGTCGGTGACCGGCTGGTGCTGATCGGCGTCGGCGGCATCGAGACCGCCGACGACGCGTGGGAACGCATCACCGCGGGCGCCTCACTGCTGCAGGGCTACACCGGCTTCGTGTACGGCGGAGGCCTGTGGGCCAAGCACATTCACGACGGACTGGCCCGCCGTCTTCGCGACGGCGGGTTCGCCTCGCTGGCCGACGCCGTCGGCTCGGCGGCGCGGTAGCCGGCTACTTCTGCTCGTAGGTGCCCATGATGACGGCACGTGCGATCGCGTTGCCGAAGAGATTGAAGCCGAGGTAGGCAGGCGTCGCGTCCTCGGGCAGATCGAGCTTCTCCACGCCGACCGCATGGACCGCGATGTAGTAGCGGTGCGGACCGTGGCCTGCGGGCGGTGCGGCGCCGATGTAGCGCTTGAGGCTGGCGTCGTTGGCCAGCGTGATGGCGTCGCCGGGAAAGCCGCTCTGGCTTCCGTCGCCGACGCCCGCGGGCATATCCGTCACCGTGGCGGGCAGGTTGGCGACCGCCCAGTGCCAGAAGCCCGACGCGGTCGGGGCGTCGGGGTCGTACACCGTGACCGCGAAGCTGCGGGTGGTCTCGGGGAATCCCGACCAGCTGAGCTGCGGCGAGATGTCGGAGCCGCCTGCGCCCATGATGCCGCTGACCTGGTCGTTCGACAGGGGTTCACCATCCGTGACCGAGGTGGAGGTCAGGGTGAAGCTGGGCAGCTGGGGAAGGGTGTCGTACGGCGAGCTCATGAGCGTCCTTTCGATGGGGTGATCGGTCAGCAGTGCAGCAGGAAGTGTTCGAGGACCTGGGTGCCGAACGTCAGCGATTCGACGGGTACCCGTTCGTCGACGCCGTGGAACAGGGCGGCGAAGTCGAGGTCGGGCGGCAGCCGCAGCGGAATGAAGCCGAAGCAGCGAATACCAAGGCGCGCAAAGTGTTTGGCGTCGGTGCCACCGGAGAGCATGTAGGGCACGATGCGGGCGTCGGGGTCCACCGAGAGCAGGGCGGCGTTCATCGCGTCGACCAGCTCGCCGTCGAACGTCGTCTCGTAGGACGGCAGCTCGGTGATCCACTCCCTGGTCACGTCGGGACCGATCAGTTCGTCGATCGTCGCCTCGAACTCCGCCTGCCTACCGGGCAGCACCCGGCAGTCGACGACGGCCTCCGCGGTGGCGGGGATGACGTTGGCCTTGTAACCGGCCTTGAGCATGGTCGGGTTGGCCGAGTCGCGCATCGTGGCGCCGACGATCCTGCCGATCGGCCCCAGTTTGGCGATCGTGCCGTCCACGTCGGGTGAGTCGGGATCGAAGGCGTGGCCCGTCTCCTCGCCGACGGCCGACAGGAACTGGGCGACGGGATCGGTGAGGACCAGCGGGAATTCGTAGCTACCCAGCCTGGCCACCGCACCCGCGAGGGTGGTGACGGCGTTGTCCTTGACGTCGTGGACGAACGAGCCGTGACCGGCCCGACCGCGCGCGGTGAGGCGCATCCACTGCATGCCCTTCTCGGCGGTCTCGATGAGGTACAGGCGCTTGTCGCCGCCGTCGCGGTGCGGCACCGTCAGCGAGAAACCACCGACCTCGCCGATGGCCTCGGTGACGCCGGAGAACAGGTCCGGTCGGTTCTCCACCAGCCACTGGCAGCCGTACCTGCCGCCGGCCTCCTCGTCGGCGACGAACGCGAACACCAGGTCGCGCGGCGGCACGACGCCCTCTCGCTTCAGGTGGCGCGCGACGGCGATCATCATGCCGATCATGTTCTTCATGTCGACCGCGCCGCGGCCCCAGACGTAACCGTCCTCGACGGCACCGGAGAACGGGTGCACGCTCCAGTCGGCGGCCTCGGCAGGCACGACGTCGAGGTGACCGTGCACGAGCAGGGCGCCCCGACTGGGGTCTGCGCCCGCCAGCCGGGTGAAGACGTTCCCGCGGCCGGGAGCACCCGATTCGACGTACTCGGTCTGGTACCCGACCGCCTCGAGCTGCTCGGCCACCCAGCGCGCGCACGCCTGCTCACCCGCAGTGGTCTCGAGCTCTCCGGTGTTGGACGTGTCGAACCGGATCAGCGCGCTGACGAGTTCGACGACCTCGTCGTCGGCCCGGGGAGAATCGGTCACGATCACCATTCGTACCATTGCGGGGGTGGTCGGGTTTTGGTCCGGGCACCAGAATCCGTTAGCCTTAGGCGCTCTTGTCCGAGTGGCGGAATGGCAGACGCGCTAGCTTGAGGTGCTAGTGCCCTATTAACGGGCGTGGGGGTTCAAGTCCCCCCTCGGACACTCTTTCAGCCCCTGCGGTGGGCGAAGTCGGCGACGCCGCGCACGGCGCGGTCGAACAGGTCGGGTATCGCCGCCCCCAGCAACTGCTCGCACGCGTGCCCGATCCCGCTGAAGGTGTGGCCCGTCGCGTTCACCCCGGCCCTCTGCAGCATCCGCAGATATGCCAGACCCTCGTCGCGCAGCGGGTCGACCTCGTTGGTGGTGATGACGTGGGGCGGCAGACCGCGCAGGTCCTCCTCGGTCGCGTGCAGCGGCCACGCGAGCGGATCGGTGGCGTGGTCGCCTGCCGGGTCGTAGAGGCCCGACATCAGCGTCATGATCGACGGGCTGAGGATGTAGCCCTCGTTCTCGACGAGGGACGGCAGCGCGGGGTTCGGGGTGTCGTAGGCCCCGTAGATGAACGGCACCTGGGCATAGACGCCGTCGACGTGGTCGAGCCTGCCGTCCCGTTTGGCCTTCAACGCCGTTGCGAGCGATAGGTTTCCGCCACCGGATTCTCCGGTGACGACGATCGAGGTCAGCCCGAGTCCCTCCCGCTGGCCGTGCATCCAGTGCAGCGCGGACGCGCAGTCGTTCAGACCAGCGGGGAACGGATGCGGCCCGAGTACCCCGCCGGAGTTGCGGAACTCCACGCCGACGACGACGCAACCGTGCGCCGCGAGGTGCTCACGCCACAGGGACGCCGCACGATGCGCGGCGGTCAGGATCGCCATCCCGCCGCCGTGCAGGTGAAGCAGGCCGGGCAGCTCGGCGGCCACTCCGATCGGCCGGTGCAGGTACAGCTGGACGTCGTTGCCGTCCACGCCGCGGATGGTCAGCGTGCGCGTCTCGACCCCGTGGGCGGCAGGTACGTCGGCGAGCAGCGCACCGAACAATCCGTCGAATGCCTGCTCGGTGGCCACGGCCACCGCCAGTCGCTCGTCGAGCGGGGACTGCCTGTCGACGGGAAGCTCGGCGGCTCGCGCGTCGAGACCGAACGGCGCGAGGGCCGCCACCATCCGCGGGTCCGCCCTCGGATCGGAGCGCAGCTCCATCGTCGGGTCGCCGAGGCGACCGGGCAGGGTGACCTCGACGTCGATGTCAGCGGAGGGTGCGGCCATGACGCGAAACTACTCTCCGCGCCGACGCGTGATCACCTATCCGCGCGGATCGATGCCGTTGTACGACGGACCGCCAGGACCGATTCCATTCGGGCCGCTGCCGTCGGGGACACAGCCACCGCCGCCGGTGTCGGTGGTGTTCTGGTTGCCGCCCGTGGCCGTGGTCGTGGAGTTCACGGTCGCACACGGGGTGGTGGTGTCGGCGGCAGCCGGGCCCGCGAACGCGAACAGTGCGGCAGCACCCGCTCCCGCGATCGCCAGTCCCGAACGTGCCGTCCATGTCATCAGATTCGATTGAGTCATGGTGTCGGCGTACCTGGGTGGGTGATCGGCCAAACCATCGGGTTTCCTGTCCGCTGAACGTTCGATCCAGTGCCCCAATGCTTTCCGCGCAGCTCAGCGTACTTCTACGGCATGATCACGCCACACGGCGAGCGACTGCGCTGTCTGAAATGCCACATTCCCGACGATCGGGAATAGATCCCGCGTCGGGGCTCCCCTTGCGCTGATCATGAAGGAGCGCAACGGATTACCGCATGTCAGGGCTGGCGCAGCCGGATGTGCGGTTCGAAGGCGTCGAGCAGCAGTTCGCGCATCACGGCCGTCGACATGTCGGCCGACCCGGCCAGCGTCTGGATGGCCAGACCGTCGACCATGCCGGTGAATCGGTTGGTGAGGGTGTCTGCGTCGCCCGTCGTGCCGATCCCGTCGCGCTGACAGGCCCGGACGGTGTCCGCGACGAGTGCGCGCCATCGGCCGTACATGCGGTGCTGGAATTCCCGGAAACCCGACCGCAGGATGGCCTCGTTCCAGGACTGCACCCAGATCGACCATTCGTCGGCGTCGTTCTCGGTGATGATCAGCTGCACCTCGATGAGCCTGCGCAGCTTGTCGACGTTGTCGCTCGCGAGGTCGAACTCGCCCTCAAGACGGCGAAAGAGGCGGTCCGCGTAGTGGTCCAAAGCGGCCCGCAGCGCGTCCTCCTTCGTCGGGAAGTAGTTGTGAATGGTGCCCGTGCTGGTGCCGCAGGCCTTGGCGATGTCGGCCACTCGCACGTTGTGCAGACCGCGGCGGGCGATCAGGCTGGCCGTCGAGTCCAGGATCTGCACCCGCCGCGCGGCCGGATCCACCGCTTCCCCGCGCGCCGGAAGGTCGTCTGGGTCGTCGAGCGCGGGAGGGCGGCCGACACCCGTGCTGAGGTACTTCCGCGACACCTTGCCGAGCGCCGCGATGGCCGCGAGTTCTTCGTCGCGGAGTCGCCGCGCGCCCGCGAGAGCCTTCGACAGGGCGGTGGGGTCCATCCCGATGCCCTCGGCGAACTCGCGCTGGCTCAGACCGCTGGACAGCACGACGAGCCTGACCCGTTGAGCCAGTCCGTCGTCGAGGTGGGTGGGGTGCGTGGCGATGTCCGTCATTGTGCAATGCGCGACGGCAGGCATGCCGCAAGACTCTCCGTGACCTCGTCGGCGGCGCGGTATCCGGACGAGATGGCGCCGTCCATGTAGCCGTTCCACTCGCTCGCGGTCTCGGTGCCAGCCCAGTGCAGGCTCGCCGTCGGCCGTCGCCACCCGTGCCTGCCGTGGCGGGTCCAGGTGCCCGGCGTTGCGAATGCCTCGTATCCGCCGTGGACGTGGGGGTCGTGCGCCCAGTTCTTCTCGGTGTAGCCGACGGGCGTCCTGGCCCGTTCACCGACGACTGCAGCCAGGCTCTCGAGGACCGCGGCACGGCGGTCCTGGGCGTCGAGCTCCGCCCATCCCGAAACCCTGTCGCCATAGACGAACCCGACCAGCACGCCCTCGGCCCCGTCGGAGGGCGAGTTGTCGAAGATCACGCCGACCGGTCCGTCGTCGTACAGCGTCGCGATGCCCGCGAGGTCGTCCGCACGCCAGAACGGCGTCGGATAGAAGGCGTGGATCTTGGCCACCTGCCCCATCCGGTTACCCGCCAGCCACTCGTGACGGCAGGTGGGCAAGGCCGGGTCGACGTCGATCGCGGCCAGCGCAGGGGGTGGGACCGAGACGATGGCCCTGCGCGCGCGGACGACCGCCACGGCAGTCCGCACCGTCACCGCGTCGTCGGAGTACTCGATGCCCAAAACCGGCTCCCCCAACCGAATTCGTGCGCCGAGCAGGGCTGCCACCGCCTCCGCGGGCGCCGCCGCACCGTCGCGGAAGCGGATCTCCTGCGCGCCGCCCGCGGTATCCATCAACTGGTCGTAACCGCCTGCCGATGCCATGTAGAACAGGAGGTGGAACAACGAGATCTCGCGCGGCTCGGCGCACCACAGCCCCTCGACGTACAGCGCGAGCCGGGCATGCGCATCGACGTCATCGGTCTGCGCGACCACGAAGTCCTCGACCGACTGCGCGTCCCACGCGGCGAATTCCGTTGTCCGCCATGGCTCGACCAGATCCACCCGACGGGCCATGTCATCGAGGAGTGCGACGATCCGCTTGTACTCGTCGACGCCGGGTCCGCTCGTCGGCGAGTCACCGCGGTAGGACAGCTGACTGCCGTCCCGCCAGATCTCGAGATGCCTTCCGGTGTCCCACGTCTCGAACGTCGCACAGCCGAAGCGCTCGGCGAGTGACAGCAGATGCCGCTGCGTCGGACCCGCCCACTGACCGCCGTGGTCGACGGGCGCCGCGCCATGTCGCCGCTCGCTCCAGATCCGGCCACCGACGCGCTCGGCCGCCTCGATCACGACGACCTCGATGCCCTGCTCGTGGAGCCGTAGCGCCGCGGCGAGCCCCGCGTACCCCGCGCCGATGACGGCGACCTCCGTGTGGATGACGTTCTCGTCGACCCGTGTCATGCCGACAGCTTGACGCAATGATGACTGATTCGTCAATCATTGCGATTATTTTTCCAAACTCCTTGACATGTGATCTGCACTACGCAAGATTGACCGACGAATCATCGTTGCGATTGCACGGTGGGACACGGCGGCGAACGCCCGAACGAAGGACGACCATGGCAGCAACTGCGGGGTCAGAATCCCCGGTGGTGGGAGAACCAAAGCTGAGGTCAGGAGCACTCGGCATGGTGACGAGCCTGATACTCGCCGTGGCCTCGGCCGCACCCGCGTACGGGTTGGCCGCGACGCTCGCGCTCATCGTCGCCTACGTCGGCTTCCAGGCGCCCGCGATCGTCATCGTCGCTTTCATCCCGATTCTCTTCATTTCCCTCGGATATGCCGCCCTCAATCGCCGTGATCCTGACTGCGGGACGATATTCGTGTGGGCGAGCAAGACCCTGGGCCCGCGCATCGGCTTCATGGGCGGGTGGGCGATCATCGCGTCATTCATCCTGGTGATGGGCAGCCTCGCCCAGGTCGCAGGCCAGTACGTCTTCATCCTCTTCGGGGCCGAGGGCATCGGCTCGGACCCGTCCAGCCCCTGGGTACTGCTCGTCGGACTCGGCTGGATCGCGCTGATGACGATCGTCTGCTATCGAGGCATCGAGGTGGCCGCCGCGGTCCAGCGCGCACTGCTGGCGCTGGAGGTGGTGATGCTCGCGGCGTTCTCGGTGGTGGCGCTCGTCAAGGTCTACTCCGGCCACGCGGGCGACGGTGCGGCGCGGCCGAGTCTGTCCTGGCTCAATCCGTTCGAGATCGGGTCGGCGTCGGCGTTCGTCAACGGCGTCGTCCTGATGCTGTTCCTCTACTGGGGCTGGGAGACGTCCCTGACGGTGACCGAGGAGACCGTGGATCCACACCGCACCCCCGGTCGCTCGGCGATGGGTTCGACGGTGCTGCTGCTGGCGCTCTACCTGATGGCCACCGTCGCCGCGCTGGCCTTCGCAGGCATCGGAGCCGACGGGATCGGTCTCAACAATCCGGACAACGCGGGTGACGTCTTCTCCGCGCTCGGTGGGGCGGTATTCGGTACCGCCGGCGTCGGCTCGGTCATGTTTCACCTCCTGATCCTCATGGTCCTCACGTCGGCGGCCGCCTCGACCGAGACGACGGTCCTCACACTCGGGCGCACGATGCTGTCGATGGGCCGAGAGGGCGCGCTGCCCAAGGCCTTCGGCCTCATCTCGCCGAGGTTCCAGGTGCCCAAGGTCGGCACCATCGCCACCGGCGCGGTCGGCGCCGTCGTGTACGTCATCATGAACTTCGTCAGCGACGGGAACGTCATCGGCGATGCGGTGTCGTCGTGTGCGGTGATGATCGCGTTCTACTACGGACTGACCGGGCTCACCTCCGCGTGGGCCTATCGCGCGCAGTGGCGTGACGGCGCCACGGACCTGTGGCTGCGAATCGTCCTGCCCGCCATCGGCGGACTGATCCTGGTGGCCGCTGGCATCTGGTTCCTGGTGACCCATTGGGACCCGGCCAACAGCACCACGTCGTGGACCCTGCCGATCGCACCGCACTGGCACATCGGTGGCGTCTTCCTCATCGGCGTCGGAGCCCTCCTCGTCGGTTACCTCTTCATGCTCGGATTCAGCCGGGTGTCGCCGGGATTCTTCCGCGGCACGGCGACCGTGGCGACCACCGCCGACGTGGAGCTGGCCACTCAGTGATGCCGTCGACCACGCATACCGTCTCGAACCTCGACGTCTTCAGCGACCCGGCGTCGGTGGCCGTCGTCGGGGCCTCCGAGGATCCCGCCAAGTGGGGTTACTGGCTGGCGTCCGGTGCGCTGCGCGGCGCACACCGCCGTCGCGTGTACTTCGTCAACCGCCGCGCCACGCGGGTGCTCGGGCACCCTTGCGCGACGAATCTGGCTGCACTGCCTCAGGTTCCGGATCTGGTGGCCCTCTGCGTTCCCGCCGGCCACATCGACGCCGCCGTCGACGAGGGTCTCGCGCTCGGTGTCCGCGGCTTCCTCGGCATCACCGCGGGCGTCGCCGACGACGGCGCCCTGGCCAGGCGGATCACCTCGGCGGGCGCCCGACTGGTCGGCACCAACAGCCTGGGCATCTACGACGCTGCGGGTGAGCTCCAGCTGATGTGGGGCTGCCCCGAACCTGGCTGGATGGCGATCGTGTCGCAGAGCGGTCAGGTCGGGTCCGAGCTGATCGCTCTCGGCCGCCGTCACGGCGTCGGCGTCTCGCGGTTCGTCTCGATCGGCAACCAATCCGACGTCACCGCAACGGAACTGCTGCGAAAGCTGGCCGACGACGCCGCCACCCGGGTGATCGCCCTCTATCTCGAGGCCTTCCCCGACGGGGAGTCGCTCTTCGAGGCTCTTGCCATGCTGCGTTCGGCAGGCAAGCCGACGATCCTGCTCACCGTCGGCGCCAGCGGCGCGAGCACGCGTCTGGCGCGGACCCACACGGGGTCGCTGACGTCACCGCTCGACATGGTCGATGCTGCCTGCCGGGCGGCCGGCGTGGTGCGGGTGACCACGCCGGGTGAGGTCATCGACGTCGCCCGCACGCTGTCCACCTCGGCTGTGCCCGGTGGGCGCAGGGTGGCGATCGTCGGGGACAGCGGCGGCCAGTGCGGAATCGCAGCGGACGTGGCAGTGGCTGCGGGACTGACGGTTCCACAGTTCTCCCCCACGCTGTCGGCCGCGCTGGCGGCACGCCTGCCGCACGGCGCAGCCCGCGACAATCCCGTCGACCTCGCAGGCGCCGGGGAACGGGACCTGTGGAACTACGCCAGGATCGTCGAGGACGTCGTCGCCTCGGGCCAGGCCGACGCCGTGGTGCTGACCGGCTACTTCGGCTGCTACGGGCAGGACGTGCCGTCCCTCGCACAGACGGAGGCATCGGTGGCGGCCCGCCTCGGCGCACTCGTCCACGCGAGCGGCGTCCCCGTGCTCGTACACACGATGGCACCGGAATGTGCTGCGGCGCAGACACTCTGGTCACACGGTGTGCCTACCTACGGACGCGTCGAGGCGGTCACGCTGGCTCTGGCCGCCATGACGCGGTCGGTGTCGAATCCGCCTCGGCCAGTGGCACTCCCGCCGTCGGGTGACGCCCCCGCGATCACCCCGGGATACTGGTCGGCCAGGGCGCTGCTCTCGGCAGTGGGCATGGACTTTCCCCGCGGCGCGGTCGTGCACACGGCCGCCGAGGCGGCGGAGGCGGGACGGACCCTGACCTCGCCGCTCGTCCTGAAGGCCGGCTGGCTGGAGCACAAGAGCGACGTCGGCGGTGTACGAACGCATCTCGACGGTCCGACCGAACTGGTGGCCGCATTCGAGGACATGCACCGCAGGCTCGGCGACGGCGAGTACGTCGTCGAGGAGCAGGACACCAGGCCCGACGTCGTCGAGATGTTGGTCTCGGCACGGCGCGATCCGCAACTGGGGCCGTTCGTCGCCGTCGGGGCCGGCGGCACCGAGACCGAGATCCACCGCGACGTCCGACTGGAGCGGGCGCCGGTGACGAGGAGCACGGCGATGGCCATGCTCGAAGCTCTTCGCATGGCCCCGGTGCTGCACGGCTGGCGCGGCAGGCCGGGCGTGTCGCTCGATGCGCTCGTCGACGTGGTCGTAGCGGTGTCACATCTCGTCGCGGGGCGCAGGGATGTCGCGGAAATCGAACTGAACCCGGTGCGGGCGAACGCCACTGGCGCGCTCGCCGTCGACGCACTCGTCATCCGCCAACCGCAGGAGGATCCACGATGAACGCACTGGACACGTCCGAGGAGTTCGTCGACCGCGTGGCGCTCGTCACCGGTGGCGGCTCGGGCATCGGGCGCGCCGTCGCCCGGCGCTGGGCCATGGCGGGCGGCACCGTCGCGGTGATGGGGCGCCGCCGCGAGGCGCTCGAGGAGACGGTGCAATTGATCGCCGACGCGGGCGGACGCGGCACCGCCGTGGTCTGCGACGTCCGCGACCACGCGGGCGTCGCCGCCGCCGTCGACGGATTGGCCGCCTCGTACGGTCGAATCGACGCCCTGGTCAACAACGCAGCGGGCAACTTCGTGGTGCCCTCCGAGGATCTCTCGCCGGGCGGGTGGAAGGCCGTCACCGACATCGTGTTGAACGGCACCTACTACTGCACCCACGCCGTCGCGCGGCACATGCTGGCCCAGCGGCGCGGGGCGATCCTCAACGTCATCGCCAGCTACGCCTGGCACGGTCATCCCGGCACGGTGCACAGCGCCGCGGCCAAGGGCGGCGTCGTCGCGATGACCCGCACCCTGGCCGTCGAGTGGGCGGCCCGTGGGGTGCGGGTGAACTGCATCGCGCCCGGCCCGACCGAGACGGACGGCGCCGGAGCGGCTCTGTGGGGCAACGCCGAGGCCCGTCGCGACGTCCTCGCCAGCGTCCCGGCCGGCCGGTTCGCCACCGCCGAAGAGATCGCGGAATCGGCGGCGTTCCTACTCGGCGATCGCGCGGGCTACGTCACCGGCGAGGTGTTGGTCGCCGACGGCGGTCAGTGGCTCGGAAAGGCCGTCTACACCGATTCCCGTGCCTGAAAACCCCTGTTCGACAAACACTTCCACCATCAAAGGAGATCCCATGACCGCCACCATCGAACCGACGACGAACATTCCGGCCTGGCCGCTCACCGACGAGCAGCGCCAGATCGTGGAACTCTGCCGGGACTTCGCCACCAAGGAGATCCGGCCGCGTGCCCGCGAGGTCGACGAGGCCGACACCGTCACCCCGACCGACATCTTCGCCAAGGCCGCCGCCGTGGGCATCACCGACTTCATGATCCCCGAGGAGTTCGGCGGCGGCGGCTTCACCGACGTCTTCACCCAGTGCCTGGTCCAGGAGGAGCTGTGCTGGGGTGACCCGGGAATCGGAAACCTCATGTGCTCCAACGGCTTCTACTCCGATCCGATCATGGTGCTGGGCACCGAGGAGCAGAAGAAGCGCTGGCTGACTCCCGTGACCGGACCGGGTGCCGTCATGACGTCGCTGGCCACCACCGAACCGGAATCGGGTTCGGACGCCGCGTCGATCAGCACGACCGCCACCAAGGTCCCCGGCGGCTACCGCATCAAGGGTCAGAAGGCATGGATCTCCAACGCCGGAGCCGCCGAGCTCTACGTGGTGTTCGCCAAGACCGATCCCACCAAGCGCTCCGCAGGCGTCTCGGCTTTCCTCGTGACGAAGGATGCCGAAGGCCTGAGCTTCGGTGAGCCGATGAAGAAGATGGGCCAGCGCGCCATCGTCTGCCGCGAGATCTTCCTCGACGACGTGTTCGTGCCCGAGGAGGATCGACTCGGTGAGGAGGGTCAGGGCTTCTACGGACTGATGGGCACGTTCGACATCTCCCGGGTGGTGCTCGGCGCCGCCTCCGTCGGCGCAGCACGCGCCGCCTACGAGTACGCCCTGGACTACGCGCGGACCCGCAAGCAGTTCGGCGTTCCGATCATCGAACACCAGGCGGTCGCGTTCCGCCTCGCCGACATGGCGACCAGGATCGAGGCGGCACGACTGCTGGTCCAGCACGCGGCCCGCATCATCGACAGCGGCGCGCCCGCCCGCGGCATTGCCGCCATGGCCAAGCTGACCGCATCCGAGACCGCGATGTTCGTGACCCACGGTGCCGTGCAGACCCTTGGTGGCTGGGGCTATTCGCGGGAGTATCCGGTGGAGCAGTGGATGCGGGACGCCAAGCTCGAGGAGATCGAGGAGGGCACCTCCGACATCATGAAGTTGGTGATCTCCCGCAACCTGGGCTGACTACTCGGGATCGTCCGGTGGGCGGGGTCCGGACACCTCGGTCCGCCAACGGTCCCGACGCTGCGACGCGGTCTGCTCCCACCACGGCGGGTCGCCGCGCTCGCCCAGCGCGACCTTGGCGCCGTGGACGCCGGCCCGTGCGGTGGACTCCCCATCAGTCCCCTTGGTGCGACGCACTTCTCGCCGCCAGGCCATCAACAGTTCGACGAGCTCGCGTCGTCGCGCGTCCGGTATCGAGGGATCGGTCGCGCGCCACCGCCGACCGTTGATCACCACGTGGTGCCCGTCATCGGTGGTGGTGCGCTCGTCCATGCCGTGCAACTACCCGTTCGACGACGGGCCAACCCGGGGCTGGGCGCTCGGACCGGCTCGACGAGCGTGCACGAACTGCCAATTCTGCCCGGCGTGCCGCGTACCGACACGCACGCTCGCGGGGGAAGGCCTCAGTACACGTCGCGCACGTAACGCTTGGCGGCGACGAGCTCGCGCTTGTAGTCGTGCGCACTCTCCGCGGACATCCCGCCGTGCTCGCGAATGATCCGCGTCAACGCGTCGTCCACGTCCTTGGCCATTCGGCTCGCATCACCACAGACGAAGAAGTGCGCGCCGTCCTCGAGCCAGCGCCACACGTCGGCGCCGTAGTCGAGCATCTTGTGCTGCACGTAGACCCGCTGCGGCTGATCGCGCGAGAAGGCGAGGTCGAGGCGGCTCAGCAGTCCGTCGTCGACCATGTCCTCCACGTCGTCGCGGTAGTAGAAGTTCTCGGCCCGGTGCTGGTCGCCGAAGAACAGCCAGTTGCGGCCCCGATGCCCGAGCGCCCTGCGCTCCTGGAGGAACCCGCGGAAGGGCGCGATGCCGGTACCCGGGCCGACCATGATCATCGGGGTGGCCCCGTCCTCGGGTGGCCGGAAGTGCGGCGAGGGTTGCAGGAACACCGATGCCTGCGCGGCTCGGTCGGCGAGGAACGTCGACGACACTCCGCCGCGTTCCCCGCCGCGCACGCTCCGGTACCGCACCACCGACACCGTCAGCTGCACCTCGTGCGGGCTGACCAGCGGGCTCGACGAGATCGAGTACGACCGCGGGGTCAGCCGGACCAGGGCGTCCTGCCATTCCTGCGGCTCGGCCCGAACCCGGAGTTCCTCGACGAGATCGAGGCCGTTGCGGTCCTTGAGCCAGGCGTCGCGGGCGCCCTTCGCGCCGAGCAGCACCTTGGCGACCTCGCGGTCGGCGCACCGCTCGGCGACGAAGTTCAGCAGGTTCGGAGTGATGCGGCAGAGGTCGTATGACGCGGTGAGGGCCGCGCGCAGCGGGACGTCCGCGCCGTCGAGCTCGAGCGGTTCGGCTCCGGTGAAGCCCGCGGCGGCCAGCCAGGCGTCGACGACGACCGGATCGTTCTCGACGAACACCCCCAGCGCGTCACCCACGGCGTAGGAGACATCGTGCTCGGAGACGTCGAAGCCGAACTGCCGCACCTCCTTCGAGGCCGTCCGCGGGGTGAGCAGGACGTTGCGACACAGCGGGGCGGGGATGGGCAGGGCCCGGGTAAATGGCGCGTTCGTCGGGGTGTTCACCGGGGCGGGCGCCTGGCCCGCGGGCCCGAGGATCTCGACGATCCGGTCCGCCCACCGCATGATGGGCTCATCGTCGTAGGCCTCGCACTCGGCACGCTCGACGAGCTTCGTGGCACCGAGGTCGGCGAGTCTCCGATCCAGCGACTGGGCGTGCCCGCAGAAGGAGTCGTAGGAGCGGTCGCCGATGCCGAGGACGGCGTAGCGCACCCCGTCGAGCGACGGCGCCTCCTCTGATCCGAGGCGCATCCAGAAGTCGGCGCCGTTGTCGGGTGGGCCGCCGTCGCCGAACGTGCTCGTGACGATGACGACGTCACCCCCGGCCGAGAGGTCCGTGAGCGCGGCCTCGTCCATGTTCAGCAGCCGCGCGTCCGCGAGTCGGCCCGCGACCCTGGCGGCGAAGTCCTCGGCGTTACCCGTCTGCGACGCCCACAGGACCAGCGGCCCGGTCCCGGCCGACTCTGCGACGTCGGCCACCCTGGAGTGCGTCCCGGCCAGCATGCCGTCGATCCACAGCCGCACCGCCGGTCGGACCGGTGCCGTCGGAGGCAGTACCGGGACACCGGGCGTCCCCCCGCCGATCCCCGCGAAGAAGCCTGCGAGATAGGTCTTTTCGACGTCGTCGAGGATCGGCGGCGCCACTCCGCCCAGCTCCAGCCCCGCCGGGGACGGCGCTTCGACGGGGATGGGCCGCAGCGCGACGGCGCACACCTTGAACTCGGGCTGCAGGGAAACGGGATCGACGGCGTCGCTGGTGAGCGCGTTGACGGTGAGGTACTCGCCGTGTTCGTCGTTCCAGTGGAACGGGACGAAGCAGTTTCCGGGCCGCACCCGGTCGGTCACCACCGCGGGGAGGACGGCGCGCCCCCGTCGCGAGGTGAGCTCGATCCGTTGACCATCGCCGATGCCGTGGAGCGTCGCGTCGTCGGGATGGATCTCGACGAACGGAGCGGGGTTGAGCTTGTTGAGCTTGGCCACCGTTCCCGTCTTGGTCATGGTGTGCCACTGGTGTTGCAGCCGACCGGTATTGAGCACCACCGGATAGTCGTCATCCGGCAGCTCGTGGGCGTCCATGTGTGGTCGCGGGTGGAACACCGCGCGCCGCGACGGCGTCGGGAACGCCAGCCTCGGACGGTGCCCGTCGTCGTTTACGAACGGCAGCTGGCTGACGCCGTCGTTGAGGTAGCGGATGGGGTGGCGGTCGGCACTCCCACCGGGGAGGTCTTCCGGCGGGGCCGGCCACTGCAGCGGCCCCTCCCGCAGCCGTTCGTAACTGACGCCGCGCAGGTCGTAACCCGTTCGTAGATTGGTGAATCCGCGGATCTCGTCGAAGACCTGCGCACTGGACGTGAAGTCGAAGTCTGCGCCGAAACCCAGGTGCTTTGCGACGAGACAGATCAACTCCCAATCGGGCCTGGACTGCCCGGCAGGTGCAACCGACTGCGCCAGCAGCGTCAGGTTGCGATCGGAGTTGACCATCACGGCGTCCGACTCGGCCCACAGCGTGGCGGGCAGCACGATGTCGGCGTAGCGGTTCGTCGCCGTATCGCGGTAGGCGTCCTGGGTGATGACGAGCTCAGCAGCCTCGAGCCCGGTGATCACCGTCGATCGGTTGGCCACCGTGGCAACGGGATTGGTGCAGATGATCCAGCAGGCCTTGATGTCACCCGAGCCGAGACGGCCGAACATCTCGATGGTGCCCGGACCGACCTCGGCGCGGATGCCGTCGTCGTCAAGACCCCACTGCTTCTCGACGAACGCGCGGTCGTCGGCCGACGTCACCACCCGTTGACCCGGCAGCCCGGGGCCCATGTAGCCCATCTCGCGGCCGCCCATGGCGTTGGGCTGACCGGTGAGCGACATCGGTCCGCTGCCGGGCCGACAGATCGCGCCCGTGGCCAGGTGCAGGTTGCAGATGGCATTGGTGTTCCACGTGCCGTGCGTGCTCTGGTTCAGACCCATGGTCCAGCAGGACATCCACTCCCCTGCGTCGGCGATCATCGTTGCCGCGGTGCGGATGTCGGCTTCGGCCAGGCCGGTGATGCCTGCGACGACGTCCGGCGGGTAGTCGGCCAAGAACTCCGGCATTCCGGTCCAGCCCTCGGTGTGTTCGGCGATGAACTGCTCGTCGATGTCGCCGGACTCGACCAGCAGGTGCAGCAGTCCGTTGAGCAGGGCCAGGTCGGTTCCCGGTGCGATCTGCAGGAACAGGTCGGCCTTGTCGGCCGTGGTGGTGCGGCGGGGGTCGACGACGATGAGCCTGGCGCCCGCCTTCAGGCGATCGGCCATGCGCAGGAACAGGATCGGATGACAGTCGGCCATGTTCGAACCGATGACGAAGAACAGGTCCGTGCAGTCGAAGTCGGTGTAGGAACCCGGTGGTCCGTCGGCGCCGAGGGACTGCTTGTACCCCGTTCCCGCGCTGGCCATGCAGAGTCGGGAATTGGACTCGATGTTGACCGTGCGAATGAAGCCCTTGGCCAACTTGGTCGCCAGGTACTGCGCCTCGATGGACATCTGGCCGGACACGTAGAGGGCGACGGAGTCGGGGCCGTGCTCGTCGATGATCTGCCTGAGCCGGCGGGCAGCCTCGGCGACGGCGGCGTCGACCGATGTCGGCACCGCCTCGGCACCTCGCGTGGGACGAACCAGCGCCGTGGTCAGTCGCCCATCGGTCACTGCCATCAACTCGGCGTGCGTCGCACCCTTGGTGCAGAGCCGACCGAAGTTCGTGGGGTGCAACTTGTCTCCGGACACCCGCGCGATGACGGTCCGCCCCGTGTCCGAGTCGGGGCGCGTCTGCACGGTGATGCCGCATCCCACGCCGCAGTACGAGCACGCGGTTCTGGTCAGCGCGCCCTGATCGTCCGGCGCCCCCATCCGTTACCCCGCCGCGACCGGTGTGGGCGCCCTGCCGACGTGCTCACCCGCGTTCGCCACGGTCTTCATTCGGAGGAACACGACCCACGTGACGATCCCGCACACGACGTAGAACCCGAGGAACACCCAGAAGGCGTTGGTCGCCGACTTGGCCGCACCCGAGTACGACAGCCGCAAGGCCACGTTGATGAACACCCCGCCGAGCGCCCCGACGGCCCCGGCGAATCCGATCAGCGCACCCGACATCTTGCGCGACCACGCCGCCTTCTCCGCCGCGCTCAAGTCGTCGTGGTCCTGCGCCTTGGCCTCGAAGATCGACGGGATCATCTTGTACGTCGAGCCGTTGCCGATGCCGGACAGAATGAACAGCAGGATGAACCCGACTACGTAACCGATCATCTGTGTGCCGGTGACCGCGCCCGGCGTGACGTCATCGACCGTTCCGGTGACCACCAGGATGCCCGCCGCAAGGATCATCGCCACGAACGTGTACAGCGTGATCCGGCCACCACCGATGCGGTCGGCCAACTTGCCGCCGAACGGACGCGAGATCGAGCCGAGAAGCGGTCCGATGAACGAGATCTGGGCGGCGTGCAGCGACGCCTGGGCGGCGGTGTCACCACCGGCCAGAAAGTTGATCTGCAGCACCTGCCCGAAGGCGAACGAGAACCCGATGAACGAGCCGAAGGTGCCGATGTAGAGAAAGCTCATCACCCAGGAGTGCCGGTAGCGCAACGCCTCCACCAGCGCGCCGAAGTTGGACTTCTGGTTGCGCAGGTTGTCCATGAACAAGGCGGCGCCGAGCGCGGCGCAGGCGATCAGCACCAGGTATGCGGCGCAGACGATTTCGGGAGCGGTGTTGCTGACCGTTGCGATGACCAGCAGACCGACGAGCTGGATGACCGGTACGCCGATGTTGCCGCCGCCGGCGTTCAGTCCGAGCGCCCAGCCCTTGAGCCGCTGCGGGTAGAAGGCGTTGATGTTGGTCATCGACGAGGCGAAGTTGCCTCCGCCCAGGCCCGCGAATGCCGCGACCACCATGAACGTGGTGTAGGACGTGCCGGGCTGTTTCATGACGTACCACGTCATCAGCGTCGGGATCAACAGCAGCAGGGCACTGACGATGGTCCAGTTGCGGCCGCCGAACTTCGCGGGCGCGATCGTGTACGGAATCCGCAGGAATGCCCCAACCAGGGTCGGCATCGCGACCAGATAGAACTTGCCCGCAGCATCGACGTGATAGACGTTCTGCGGCATGAACAGCACCATGACCGACCAGATCGACCAGATCGAGAAGCCGACGTGCTCGGCGACGATCGACCAGATCAGGTTGCGCTTGGCGACGCCCTTGCCGCCGGCGTCCCACGCGTCGACGTCCTCGGCATCCCAGTGCTCGATATTGCGGTCGCGGGTCAGGATCGACATGATGGCCCTTCGAGTCGTAGACGAATGAAACATGTTTACGACCAGGCCGTTCCACGTCGGTTGCCCCGTCGTATCGACTGTGTCAATAGGCCCTCACACGCCACGTCCACCGCCCGTGAGCCGATGTTGTTCAACGCCGAATCCCGGATGCAATACGGCCGAAACAATCGGGTCATAGCTTCGCCCAATGAGCGACGGCAGCACACCGCGGTTCCTGCAGGGCGCCTTCGAATTCCGTGGCAAGGGCCTGGACGCCCCCACCCCGGTCGACGAGTCGCTGCGTTATGTCGTGCCCGCAGGCGCGGTGACGCAGCCGGTGTACTTCCGCGGCGGCAACTCGACGAAGGACATGATCACGGTCGTCCTGATCAGGGATGGCGCTCCGATGCGCTACTTCCCCATCGCCGCCAAGGGGGCGACGCACGTGGCGCTGCGGGTGGTCGAGGATCTGCTCGGCGACACGGTGCTCGAGCTCTACGTCGCGGCGCCCGCGGGCTGCGAGGGCACGGTGATCGTCGACTTCGGCATGGTGGAGTTCTGATGGCCAAGCTCGTGGTCGTCGGAAACGGTATGGCAGGAATCCGCGCCATCGAGGAGATCCTTGCGCGGGGCGGCGGCGACGCCTACGACGTCACGGTGTTCGGCGACGAGCCGTACGGCAACTACAACCGCATCCTGCTGTCGAACGTGCTTGCGGGCAAGGATGATCCGGCCGACATCTACCTCAACGGACTTGACTGGTACCGCGACAACGGCATCGACCTGCGGGCGGGGGTCAGAGTGGTTCGCGTCGACACGTTCGCCCACCTGGTGCACGCCAATGACGGAAGCAGCGTGCGGTACGACAAGCTGATCCTGGCCACCGGCAGCCGGTCGTTCTTCCCGCCCATGACGGGGCTGTGGGCCGACGACACGTCGCTCGCCGACGGCGTCTTCGGCTTCCGCACCCTCGACGACACGGCCGCCATGATCAACGAGGCCGCGACACGCACCAAGGCCGTCGTCATCGGCGGCGGCCTGCTCGGACTGGAGGCCGCCCGCGGTCTGCAGAGCCGCGGGCTGACCGTCGACGTCGTGCACTCCGGCCCCACGCTGATGAATGCCCAACTCGACGATCTGGCCGGTGCGATCCTGCGAAAGTCGGTGGAGGGCCTCGGTATCGGGGTGCTGTTGAGCAAGCGCACCACCGGTGTCGACGTCGTCGACGGCAGGCTGGCCGGCGTCGTGTTCGCCGACGGCGAGCGCATCGCCTGCGACATGCTGGTGGTCGCGGCGGGCATCCGACCGAACGTGGGTCTGGCCCAGCGCGCCGGGCTCACCGTGGAGCGCGCCATCGTCGCCGATGACCACATGCGCTCGGTCGACGACGACGACGTCTACGTCGTCGGCGAGTGTGCGCAGCACCGCGGGCAGGTCTACGGTCTGGTCGCCCCGCTGTGGGAACAGGCCAAGGTGCTCGCCGATCACCTCACCGGCGTGAATCCGGCTGCGGCGTACCACGGTTCACGGGTGGCGACGAAGCTCAAGGTGGCGGGCGTCGACGTCGCGTCGATGGGCGTCAAGGCGCCCGAACACGACGATGACGAGTTCGTCCAGTACTCCGAGCCCAAGCACGGTGTCTACAAGACGGTGGTGATCCGCGACGGCAAGCTCGTCGGCGCGACCCTCGTCGGCGACGTGAGCAAGGTGTCCTTCCTGACGCAGGCCTTCGACAGCGGGCTTCCGCTGCCCGACGAGCGGATCTCGCTGATGTTCGACATCGGCACCCCCGACGTCGGCGTCGGGGTGACCGAGCTGTCCGACGACGCCCAGGTCTGCAATTGCAACGGTGTCTCGAAGGCGGCCCTGGTCGCCTGTGTCGCCACCGGGGAGACCTCGCTGACCGGTGTGATGGGCAAGACCAAGGCGGGCAAGGGCTGCGGCTCCTGCAAGGAACTGGTGGCCCAGGTGGTCGAGTGGGCGGCGGGCGGCACCGTCACCGAGGACCCGTCGGCGTCGTGGTACGTGCCCGGCATCCCCTACGACAAGCCGACCCTGATGGCGCACGTTCGGGAGCTGCAGCTGCATTCGGTGTCCTCGGTCTTCGCGGCCCTGGCACCCGACGGCCGCGAGGACGCGGGCTCGAAGATGGCGCTGGCGTCGTTGTTGGAGACGATGTGGGCCGACGAGTTCGTCGACGAGCGCGATGCCCGGTTCATCAACGACCGCGTGCACGCCAACATCCAGCGCGACGGCACGTTCTCGGTGGTCCCGCAGATGAAGGGCGGCGTCACCAGCGCCGCGCAACTGCGCCGGATCGCCGACGTCGCAGAGAAGTACGAGATCCCGATGATCAAGCTCACGGGCGGTCAGCGCATCGATCTGCTCGGCGTGCGCAAGGAGGATCTGCCCGCCGTCTGGGGCGACCTGGACATGCCGTCGGGCTATGCCTACGGCAAGAGCTTCCGGACCGTGAAGACCTGTGTCGGAAGTGATTTCTGTCGCTACGGCGTCGGTGACTCGACGGCGTTGGGCATTGCGCTCGAGGAGCGGTACCAGGGTCTGGCCAGTCCGGCGAAGATGAAGCTGGCGGTCACCGGCTGTCCACGCAACTGTGCCGAGGCGCTGTGCAAGGACCTCGGCGTCGTGGCGGTCGACGGCGGCCGCTGGGAGATCTACGTCGGCGGTGCGGCGGGGGCACACATCCGCAAGGGCGATCTGCTGGCCACCGTCGACAGTCCCGCCGAGGTGATGACGCTGACCGGCCGGTTCCTGCAGTACTACCGCGAGAACGCCAACTGGTTGGAACGCACCTACGCGTGGGTGCCGCGGCTCGGCATCGAGAAGATTCGGGCAGTCGTCATCGACGACGCCGAGGGCATCGCTGACCAACTGGACGCGAACATAGCCAAATCGGTTGCGGCCTATCGTGATCCGTGGCTCGACGGTCGCGAACCCGCCACCGAGGGTCAGTTCCGGACCGCACTGCCCCTGTTGCCGCTGCCCCAGGTACCCGTGCGATGAGCGCCTGCGCGAAGAGCGGAATGCACCGATGACGGACATCACGGTCGGGCGGGTCGACGAGATCCCCCTCGGCGAGGGCCGCACATACGCCGTCGACGGCGAACAGATCGCCGTCTACCGGCTACGCGACGGATCGCTGCGGGCGCTGGGTGCCGTGTGCCCGCACCGCGGAGGGCCACTCGCCGACGGGCTCACCGACGGCGACGTGGTGGTGTGTCCGCTGCACGGTTACGGCTACGACCTGAACACCGGGCGGGAGGTCGGAGACAGCGGACTCGACGTCTGTGCGCACCGGGTGAGCGCCGACGACGACGGCTCGATCCGTCTCACGCTCGAATGCCGTTGAGCCGTCACATCTTCGCATAACGACCGCGGATGAATCCGTACGCGCCGTACGCGGCGATGCCGAGGGCCGCGAGCAACAGCAAGATCTTGCCGAACGGTGCATTGCCGAGCGCCTTCACCGCGCCGTCGACGCCGCTGGCCTTGGACGGATCGGACGTCAGCGTGGCGACGATCACCAGGATGCCGACACCGACCAGCACCAGACCCTTGGCGATGTAGCCCACCATGCCGATCCACGTGACCGCCGCACTGCCGGAGACGGTCAACTCCTCCAGGAAGTTCTTCGCGGCGCCCTTGTATACGTGATAGCCGCCGACGCCGATCAGCACCAGCGCCACCACCACCAGAAGGGTCTTGCCCCAACCGGATTGCATCATCTGGGCACTCAAGCCGGCGTTCTGACTGCTGCTCGACGTGCCGGTCCCCATCGCGAACTTGGCCGCGGAGAAGGCCAACGCGAGGTAGACCACGCCGACGGCAGCGGCCTTGGCGCGATCCATCAGTTCGCGCTCGACGAACGCCTCGACGAGGTTCCAGAGGCCGAGCGCGGCCAGCACCACCGCGGCCACCCACAGCATGACCGCCCCGCCGGGTTGCGCGGCGAGGGTCCCCAGCGCGCCCGATTGGTCGGCGTTGCCACCGGCACCGAAGGCCAGCCGGGCCACGATGAAGGCGATCAGCACGTGCAGCAGCCCGCTGACGGCGAAGCCGGCCTTCGCGGTGCGCTCGAACCAGACGTTGTCGCGGGCGGTAACGGCCGCCGACCGGGTACTGACCATTGCCCGGGGATACCCGGGACGGTCCGTGACCCAAACCACTTATTTACCGGTGCGCAGATAAATCTGCGGTCACTCCGCCGGCTTGACCGCCAGGATCGGCTTGGGACACTCGAGGATCAACTTTTGAGACGCACTGCCCAGGAACAACTTTCCGACGGGATTACGGTGCCGGATTCCGATCACCAGCAACTCCGCGTCGGGCCGCTCCATCATCTCCAGCAGAACGTCGGCGGCGTATACGCCCACCGGTTGTTCCACCTCGAAGGGCACGCCGCAGTCGGCGAGCACGGACTCGAGATCGCGGACCTGCCGCGAGTGGGCGAACGCCGCATCCACGTACGAGTCGCCCTGGGTCGAGTTGAGGATCAGCAGCGAGCTGTCCCGCAGTTTGGCCTCGGCGATGCCGTGCTCGAGCGCCGCCTCACCGAACCGGTCCGTGGTGTATCCGACGACGATCATCTCTGCTGCGCCTGAATCATGCCTGGGCCTTCTCTCTCTGATCCTGATCGTCCTCCACGATCAGCAGAGTTTCCTCGCTTCGGTGCATCAACTTCAGCACCAGGGGCGCCAGCAGCAGCAGCGCCATGCACACGTAGACCACGATCGCGACCGGCTCGGTGAACAGGTTGCCCCAGTCGCCACCGCCCAGCTGCAGGCTCTGCCTGAGCTGTCGTTCGATCCGCGGCCCGAGGATGACGCCGATGATCAGCGGCAGCACGGGCAGCCCGAACCGGCGCATCATCAACCCGAGCAGGCCGAACAGCAGCAGCAGCGCCAGGTCGAGCGGTTGCACGTTCACCGCGAACGCGCCGAGTGTGGCGAAGAACAGGATGCCCGCGTACAGGTACGGCCGCGGCGTGCGCAGCAGCTTGGCCCACAGCGGCGCCAGTGGGAGGTTGAGCACCAGCAGCAGGAAGTTGCCGATGAACAGGCTCGCGATGAGCGTCCAGACGAGCAACGGCTCCTTGTCGAAAAGCGTTGGACCAGGCTGGATTCCGTACGACACGAACGCGGTCAGCATGACGGCCGCGGTGGCGTTGGTGGGCAGACCCAGTGACAGCATCGGCACCAGTGTGCCCGCCGCCGAGGCGTTGTTGGCCGCCTCGGGACCTGCCACGCCCTCGATGGCGCCCCTACCGAATTCCTCGGGATGCTTGGAGAGCCGCTTCTCGGTGATGTAGGACAGGAACGTCGGAAGCTCGGCGCCGCCTGCGGGAAGCGCGCCGAACGGGAAGCCGTACGCCGTGCCGCGCAGCCAGGGTTTCCAGGACCGGCGCCAGTCGTCGCGACCCATCCACGGCCGGCCGACGGGGATCACCTCGGCGGGCTTCTGGCGCAGGTGGGCAGCCACCCAGAGCGCCTCCCCCAGGGCGAAGATCGCGACGGCGATCACCACGATGTCGATGCCGTCGGACAACTGCGGGATGCCGAACGTGGCACGCGGCTGACCGGTGAGGAAGTCGATGCCGACGATGCCGATCGCCAGGCCGAGCACCAGCGAGATCCCGCCGCGCAGCTTCGACGAGCCGAGCACCGCGGTGACCGCCACCAGCGCGAAGAGCATGATCGCCAGGTAGGAGGGCGCGCCGAGCGTGACCGCGAAACGCGAGATGGCCGGGGCGAACATCGCCAGTAGCAGGGTGCCGATGGTGCCCGCGACGAACGATCCGATCGCCGCCGTCGCCAGCGCTTGCGCCGCTCGGCCCGCCTTGGCCATCTTGTTGCCCTCGATCGCGGTGATGACCGATGACGACTCGCCGGGCGTGTTCAGCAGGATCGACGTCGTCGACCCGCCGTACATGCCGCCGTAGAAGATGCCCGCGAACATGATGAACGCCGCGCTGGGGCTCACGTTGTAGGTGATGGGCAGCAGCAGCGCCACCGTCATCGCGGGGCCGATGCCCGGCAGCACGCCGACGGCCGTGCCGAGCAGCACGCCGATCACGGCGTACAGCAGATTCATCGGGGTCGCCGCCTCGGCGAAGCCCTGGAGCAGCCAGTCGAAGTTTCCCATCACAGAATCCCGTCCAAGATGCCTGCGGGCAGCGGGATGCCGAGCCCGGAGTAGAAGGCGTAGAAGCTCGCCAGCGAGAGGATCAGCCCGATCACGAGATTGCGGACGTAGTGTCGGCTCCCGAGAATCGTTGCGGCACCGCCGAAGAAGAGCGTCCCCATGATCACCCAGCCGAGAGGGTTCACCAGCAGGATCATTGCGACGAACAGCGCCACCAGCAGTCCGACCGTGCGCCAGTCGCTCGGCATGTCGGGGTCGATGTCCTCGCCGGCGTCGGCCTCGCCCTTCGAGCCGCGCGGGATCGCCACGGCCAGGATGACCGCCAGCACCAGGGCCGCGATCCCGATGACCATCGGAAAGAACTTGGGGCCAACGGGATCCACCTTCGCGAAGCCCTCAGGCAGCGTCAGCGCGCTGTAGACCAGGAATCCTCCGACGACCCCCAGCACGGCGACGACCAGGTACTGGGCGTAGTCGGGCGTCCGCTCGTCCTGCCGCGGTTCGGTGGTACTCATAGCAGCCCCAATTCGGTCAGCGTGGACGACACGCGCTCGTCCTGGTCCTTGAGAAACTGTTCGAACGGCGCGCCGGTCACGAAGGCGTCGGTCCACCCGTTCTTGACGAGGGCGTCCTTCCACTGCTGGGTGCCGTGCATCTGCTCGAGCGCCTTGACCATCGCCTGCTTGGCACCGTCGGAGATGCCCGGCGGTGCAAGGACTCCGCGCCAGTTGGCGAAGGTCAGGTCGATGCCGGACTCCTTGAGGGTCGGGGCGTCGACGCCGGGCACGCGCCGTTCGCCGGACACCGCGAGAACCCGGAGTTGACCCGCCTCGATCTGGTCGATCAGCTCGCCTGGGCTCGAGGTGCCGACCGTGATCTTCTTGCCGAGCAGCGCCGTCAGCAGATCACCGCCGCCGTCGTAGGTGATGTAGTTGACGGTCCGCGGATCGACGCCGACCGCTCTGGCCAACTCCATCGGGAACAGATGGTCGGGACCGCCGGGCGACGAGCCGCCGCCGATCGTCACCTTGCCGGGGTCGGCCTTCCATGCGGTGACGAGGTCGTCGATCGTCCTGAACGGCGAGTCGGCGGGGACGAAGACCGCGCCAGGATCCTCGATCAGCTTCGCCAGTGCCGTCGCGTCCGACGCGCGGGCCGTGGAGCCGTTGGTGTAGACGGCGCCGACGACGCCAAGGCCCATCGTCATCATGAGGTCGTTGTTGCCGCGCTCGTTCATCAGCCGGGCCATGGCGACCGTGCCGCCTGCGCCGATGACGTTGAACACCTCGACGCGGCCGGTGATGTCGTCGTCCTCCATGATCTTGACGGCGGTACGCGCGGTCAGGTCGTACCCACCCCCTGGGCTGTTCGGCACCATCATCCGCAGCCGGTGCAGCCCGGGTTCGTCATTGCCGCGCGTCACCCCGCAGCCGCTCGCGAGCGCGGCGGCGACGACGGCGCTGATCACGATGGCGAGAATCCTCGTCGCCCGCTGTGGTCGTGTTCTCATGGGGTCGTCCCGTTCGTTGACTGTGATGCTCAGCAATACTGAACCCTGACGTGACACAGGTCACTCTTTCGGACGCAAAGGAAGTTGTGGTCATTGCGTAGCACGCGGAGCCTGGCCGGCCAGTTCCTGGTGTTCCAGTTGCTGGTCGTCGCCGTCGTGCTCGTCGCCGTCGCCGCGGTGTCGGTCACCCAGTCCACGAAGGAGTTCCGCGACGTCCGAGGACAGCGCATGATCGCCGTCGCCGAGAACCTCGCCGCCACGCCCGTCGTCCGCGATCGCTACGCCGATCCGTTCGCCGCACAGATCCTTGCGCCCGAGGTGGACAGGGCGGTCGCGCTGTCGGGGGCCGGCGTCGCCGAGATCGCCGATCCCGCAGGCACGATCCGGGTGTCGTCGGATCCGTCGCGCGTCGGCCGGACCCTGGATCTCACGGGCAGCACGGTCCGGCAGGGCCGGGCCTGGTTCGGCGACCTCGACGTCGACGGCGTGCACAGCCTGGCCGGTCAGGTGCCGATCAACGACGGCAACGGCGTCGTCCTCGCGGTCGTCTCGGTGTCGGAGCGCTACCCCACGCTGTGGCAGTTGTTCAGTGGCGCGGGCGAGCGCCTCCTGGTGTACCTGGGCCTCGGCGCCGCACTGGGCCTGGTGGCGTCGTGGCTACTGTCGCGCCGCATCAAGCGGCAGACCCGCGGCCTCGAGATCGACGAGATCGCGAGCCTCGCCGAGCATCGGGAAGCCTTGCTGCACAGCATCCGTGAGGGCGTGGTCGGGGTGAACAACGACGGTGACATCACGGTGCTCAACGACAGCGCACTCGCGCTGCTGGACGTCACGCCGGATGCCGTGGGGCGCCGGGTCGACGAGGTCGGCATCGACCCCGCGGTGACCGAGTTCCTGCTGTCCGGAGGCGACGGGAGCGCCGCTCAGTCCGACGTCGTGATCGTGACCCGCACCAGGGTGCTGGCGCTCAACCGCCGGTCGGCGACCAGCCAGGGCAGGCGGATCGGCACGGTCACCACCATGCGCGACAGCACCGAACTGGCCTCCATGCAGGGTCAGTTGTCGTCGCACAAGAGCGTCACCGACACCCTTCGCGCCCAGACCCACGAGTTCGCCAACCAGCTGCACACCATCTCGGGCCTGGTCCAGCTCGGCGAATACGACTCGGTCCACGACTTCGTCGGAGCCCTGACCAGGAGACGGGCCGAGATCAGTGATGCCGTGACACAACGCATCTCAGATCCCGCGGTCGCCGCGCTCCTGATCGCGAAGACCTCGCTGGCCGCTGAGAGCGGCGTCGCATTGAGCATCACCGACGACTCCCATCTGGCGGCGCTGGACCCGGCGCTGGCGACCGACGTGATCACGTTGCTCGGTAACCTCATCGACAACGCCGTCGACGTGTCGGAGGGCGCGGGTGCCGCCACGGTCACCGTCCACATCGACGACACGGAAGGGATGTCCGTGTCCGTCACCGATTCAGGACCCGGTGTGCCACAACACCTTCGGGAGGATATCTTCGCGCGGGGCGTGACGTCCAAGCCCGACGTGCCCGGTGGCCGAGGCATCGGGCTGGCGCTGGTTCGTCTGGTCAGCGCCCAGCTGGGCGGCACGGTCGAGGTGACCGACGCGCCATCGGGCGGGGCCCGGTTCAGCGTGACGCTGCCCCCGGCCCGGCTGGTCGAGCATGCGTGACGTCCTGGTCGTCGACGACGACTTCATGGTCGCGGAGATCCACCGCAAGTTCGTCGACCGGGTCGACGGGTTCACCACCGTGGGGGCCGCGCGTACCGGAGCCGAGGCACTCGAGATGGCGAAGGCCCTGCGACCGGACCTCATCCTGCTCGACGTGTACCTGCCCGACATGACGGGCCTCGACGTCCTCCAGAGCCTCCGCGCGGCGGGCGATCCCGTCGGCGTCATCATGATCACCGCGGCGCGCGAGCTCGACACCGTCGGCGGGGCCCTCGACGGCGGCGCCGCGGACTACCTGATCAAGCCGTTCGAGTTCCCCCAGCTCCGGACCAAGCTGGAGGCCTTCGCGGCACGGGCCGACGCACTGGCCTCGGCGACCGGCGCCGACCAGTCCCTGATCGACTCACTGTTCGGCGGGTCGGCGGCGTCGTCGGGCGCGGCGACGACCGAGGAGCCGCTGCCGAAGGGGCTCGGCACCGTGACGGGCCAGTTGGTGCTGGACGCCGTGCATGCCGCGGGAGAAGTCTCCGCAGCGGAATGCGCCGAGGCCGTGGGAATCTCGAGGGTCAGCGCCCGCCGGTACCTCGAACACTTCCTTGGCGCGGGCACGCTCGAACTGCGCCTGCAGTACGGCGCGGGCAGGCCGGAACGACGCTATCGCGGGACCCGCGCACAATAGAGCCATGACGCAGGCAGTCGAGGACGCGCGGATCGAGTCACTCCGCGACGCCGAACGCAAGGCCCAGCAGCTGTTCGACGAGGTGGTGGCACGCGGGCTGATCGTGCCGGGCGTCGGGGAACGCCAGCTCAGCGACCAGATCCGCAACCTCGCCGACGAGATGTTCGGGACCAGGAGGTTCTGGCACAAGCGCATCGTCAGGGCGGGCGCCAACACCATGTCGCCGTACGAGGACAACCCCCCGGACGGCGTGATCGGCGCCGACGACATCCTGTTCCTCGACTTCGGCCCGATCTTCGCCGAGTGGGAGGCCGACTTCGGCAGGACCTACGTGCTGGGCGACGATCCCGCCAAGCACCGCCTGGCCGACGACCTGCCGCGGATCTGGGAACTGGGCCGCCAGCACTTCGCGTCCCACCCGGACATCACTGGGGCACAACTGTTCTCATATGTCTCGGGGCTGATCGCCGACGCCGGCTGGGGCCACGCCACGGAGCACGCGGGCCACCTCGTCGGCGAGTTCCCGCACGAACGGATCAACGGCGACGAACTCGAGAGCTACATCGCCCCCGAGAACGAAAACCCGATGCGCAGAACCGATCCCGCCGGGCACGACTGCCACTGGATCCTCGAGGTCCACCTGGTGGACCGCGACCGCGGCTTCGGCGGCTTCTACGAACAGCTGCTGGACATCCCCTCGGCGTGACCGGTCGGGGCCGGGGACCTCCTGCGCCTGCCCGTCCTGGCGAACAGCGCCCAGGATCCGAGCACGGCCACCAGCACGACGACGAGCACGACGTTCTTGGCCGACGCCGGGTAGAGCACCCCGGTGATGTAGTGGTCGATGAACCCGTCGGACGGTAGCGCCGCCATGCCCGCGCGCGTCCTGGCCCAGCGCTCCAGCGCCGTCAGGGGGCAGACGAAGTCGACGATCTCGATCGCGACGCACCAGATCACCACCGGTACGTGCACCCAGATGGTGCGTGGCCACCGCAGGGCGAGGAAACCGCCGATCACCCCGTAGCCCACGAAGGCGAAGTGCGTCGCCACGGTGACGGCGACGATGATCTCGTAGAGGATCTCCATCTCGAATACCCACGGTTCGTGCCAATCCGACCGCCCCACGATACCGCTGCCGGCTGGCTCGAACGCACTCGTGGCAGGCTCTCCCACGTGCACCTTCGTCAATTGCTGGGCGTCCTCGCGTGCACGGGCCTGTTGCTGACCGCGTGCGCGCCGCTGACTCCTGCGCGGCGGCAATCGATCGCGGTCGCCGACCCACGGGCCGACGCCGTCATGCGGATCGTCGGCGACGTCATGAAGCAGGACCACCTGCGCGCCGTCATCGTGCGGGTCACCCAGGACGGCAGGGAGATCGTCACCAAGGCCCTCGGCGAATCGATGACGGGCGTGCCCGCCACCACCGACATGCACTTCCGCAACGGCGCCGTGGCCATCTCGTACGTGTCCACCCTGCTGCTGCGCCTGGTCGACGAGGGCAAGGTCAGACTGGAGGACAAGCTATCCACGTGGCTGCCCGACGTCCCGTCCGCCGACCGCGTGACACTGGGCGAACTGGCCCAGATGACCTCCGGCTACGTCGACTACGTCATCGGCAACACCGCGATGAACGACGCGTTGTACGCGGACCCGTTCCGCCAGTGGACCACCACCGAACTGCTCGACTTCGCCGTGCACCAACCGCTGCGCTACCAGCCGGGCACCAATTGGAACTACGCCCACACCAACTACGTTCTGCTCGGTCTGGCACTGGAGAAGGCGACCGGCGAGCCAATGCCGAAATTGTTGTCGGAGAAAGTGTTACGACCGCTCGGCCTGACCAGCACCACCAACTCCGACACCGCAGAGATCCCGGCCCCCGTGCTGCATGCCTTCACCTCCGAGCGGCGGGCGGCACTGCGGATCCCCGCGGGCGTCCCGTTCTACGAGGAGAGCACCTACTGGAATCCGTCGTGGACCATCACCCACGGCGCGGTCCAGACGTCGAACATCTACGACCTCGAGGCCACCGCCGTCGGCATCGGCTCGGGCCGGCTGCTCAGCCGGGAGTCATACCGCAAGCTGGTGTCCACCGATCTGCGCGGCAAGACCAGGGCGCAGCCCGACTGCACGACGTGCGCACCGATGACCGAGGGCTACACCTACGGGATGGGGCTCGTCATCTCCGGCGACTGGCTGCTGCAGAACCCGATGTTCGCGGGCTACTCCGCGGTCGAGGCTTACCTGCCCTCCGAGAAGATCGCCATCGCCGTCGCCGCGACGTTCGCACCGGAGGCCTTCGATGCCGAGGGCGGCTACTCCAACTCCTCCGAGGTGCTGTTCCGACGGATCGGCGCCGAGCTGGCGCCCGATCACGCGCCCCCGGTGCCACCCGCGAAGTAGCGGCCGCTCCCCCGTATCCTCGAGCGGTGGCGAAGAAGGTGCTGTTCCTCTACAACGACCCCAATGCGCGCGAGGCGATGCTGGGCGACGCGTTCAGCGAATGCGGTTACGACATCGAGGCATTCGAGGTCGTGACCGCGGATCGCGAGCATGACCCCGCGTTCGACGTGGCGCTCCCCGACCCGCTCGGCTACGACGCCGTCGTCCCGCTCGGTTCGCGCTGGGGCGTCAACGACCGCGACCGCGGCCTCGCCTGGATCGACTCGGAGGCCGCCATGGCGCGGGAGGCGCACGCGGCAGGCGTGCCCATGCTCGGCGTGTGCTTCGGCGGCCAGTTGCTGGCGCACGCCCTCGGCGGCACGGTCACCCGGTCACCCGCACCCGAGATCGGTTGGTACGACGTCGATTCCTCGCAGCCGAACCTGGTGGCCCGCGGGCCGTGGTTCGAATGGCACTTCGACCGGTTCACGGCTCCCGACGGCGCGGCACGGATCGCCTCGACCAACGACGCCGTGCAGGCCTTCGTGCTGAGGCGGACGATGGGCATCCAGTTCCATCCGGAGGTCGACGAGGAACTGCTGGAGCTGTGGCTGACGGGCGACGGCGCCGCCGAGATCGCCAACGCAGGCCTCAGCGCAGACCAATTACGCAGTGCCACAACGAAAGAGCTCGATGCCGCCACCAAGAGGGTGCATGCATTGGTGCGGGCCTTCGTGGAGAACGTCGCTCAGCGCTGAGCGTGACCCAGCTGGTGCGCCAGCGCATCCCCGATCTCCGGCTGCCGAAAGCGGTGGCCGACCTCGTGCAGCTTCGCGGGAACCACCCGCTGATCGGCCTCGGCCAGCTCGCGCGCGCCCTGGCTACCCAGCAGCAGTCGCGGGCCCAGCGCGGGCACGGGCAGGATCGCGGGCCGATGCAGGGTGTGCGCCAGCGCCTTGGTGTAGTCGACGTTGCGGACGGGGTTCGGCGCCACCGCATTCACGGGCCCCGCCAGGCGATCGTCGTACAGCGCCCGGTAGTACACGTCGATCAGGTCGTCGATGCCGATCCATGACAACCACTGCCGACCACTGCCCAACCGTCCACCCAGCCCCGCGGTGAACAGCGGGCGCATGAGCTTCAACGTCCCTCCGCGGGCCGCCTGCACGATGCCCGTGCGGACGGCGACGACCCGGAGTCCGGCATCGACGGCCGGCCCAGCGGCAGCCTCCCAGTCGGCGACCACGTCGGCCAGAAAGCCGTCGCCGCGCGAGGCGCCCTCGTCCAGGAGCGCGTCGCCGCGGTCATAACCGTAGTAGCCGATGGCTGACGCCGACACGAACGTCCGCGGGCCGCCCGCGGTCCCGGCCGCCACCTCCGCGAGCAGACGCGTCGGCTCGATGCGGCTGTCGCGGATGGCGGCGCGGTGCGCGTCGGTGAACCGGCCCGCGATCGACGTGCCTGCCAGGTGAACCACGGCGTCGACCCCGTCCAGCAGGTCAGCGGCCGGTGATTGCGGGTTCCACTGCCGCTCGTCGACGCCACTCGGCGCGTGCCTGACCAGCCGGATCACGCGGTGCCCGCCGGAGGTCAGCAGCGCGGTGAGTGCCGAGCCGACCAGCCCCGACGCCCCGGTGACCGCGACGGTGACCGGGCCCAGCCCGGCCTCGGCGGCGTCGCGGTGCGCGGCAAGGTCGTCGGCGAGCTGTCGGTGGCGGTACACGAAGGTCGACCTGAGCGCGGCCGCCGGTACCGGCGCCTCGACCCGGTCGTGGACCAGGGTGGCGCCGGGACCGCGGGCGCTGAAGTCGTGGGTGTGGCGCCACGTCCCGATGATCCGTGGCGGCCAGGACCTCACGCCCGCCGACGACAGCTGGTCGACGAAGCGGTGCGGCGGGTCGTAGTCGGCGCGTTCGTGCTGCGCGACCCAGCGCAAGCCGGCGGGCAACCCGAGAACGGCCCGGCCGTCGGCCACCGACTTCGCCTCGGTGACCACCGTCATGGGTTGCCACGGTGGAACCAGGCGCGGCATCGCGCCGGGCCTGGTGTGCCAGGCGAACACCACGTCCAGCGGATGGTCGACGACGCTTTCGTACTCGATGCCCACGACGTTCATTCGTAGCGACCGACCGGCTGGATGGCCAACCTTTCGGTGTCCCGCTCCGAATGACGGGAGTGATCCGAAACGTCAGGGCGGGAGTACTGGTGCTCCCGGGGGGCAAGCCGAGAAGTGACGCGCCGTCGAGCCCCAGGCAGCTGGCCAACGTCAGGGTCGACCTGCTGGCCAGATCGCTGCGTCGCAGGCTCGGGGCCGATGTCGAGGTGCGCCGGGTGCAGTACCGGGTGCGGGGCTGGAACCCGGGTTCGCTCGACGCGCTACGGGATGCGCGCGCCGCACTGACCGAGCTGACGGCCGCGATCGGGGCGGCTCCCGTCGTGCTCGTCGGGCATTCGATGGGCGGCCGGGTCGCGGCGCACCTGGCGGCCACCGAGGACCGCGTCGTTGCGGTCGCGGCGCTGGCGCCGTGGTGGCCGGAGAACGACGGCGATCTGATCCCGCCGACGTGCAGACTGTTGACCATGCACGGCACGGCCGACACCTGGACGGACCCCGTGGCGTCCCGGGTGCAGACGCTGCGGGCCGCCGCGCGTGGCGTCGACGCCGACTGGGTGGAGTTTCCCGATGCCGGGCACTTCCTGCTGCGCAACTACGCGCGGTGGCATCGTCTGACCGCCGAGTTCGCCTCGCCGTGAGCAGCACGTTCGAGAACCGCCGCCACGCCGGGCGCGTGCTCGCCGAGATGCTGATCGATCGCGGGCGTGGCACCGACGTGGCGGTGCTCGGCCTCGCGAGGGGCGGGGTGCCGGTCGGCGTCGAGATCGCCGCCGCGTTGCACGCCCGATTCGACGTGTTCGTGGTCCGCAAACTCGGCGCCCCGCAGTGGCCGGAGCTCGCCATGGGCGCGATCGCCAGCGGCGGTGGCCTGGTGGTCAACGACCACGTGTTGCGGACGCTGACCGTCAGCGACGCGCAACTCGACGCCGTCATCTCCGCCGAGACCGCGGAGCTCGAACGACGTGAGGCGACCTACCGCGGCGGCGCCGCGCGTCCCGATCTGGCGGGCATGACCGTGATCGTCGCCGACGACGGGATCGCCACGGGGGCGACCATGCTCGCGGCCGTCCGCGCGGTGCGGGCCGCGGGCCCGGAGCGGGTGATCGTCGCGGTGCCCGTGGGACCCGGGTCGGGATGCGAACGGCTGCAGGACGAGGCCGACGAGATGGTGGTCGCCACCGTGCCGAGGCACTTCGAGGCCGTGGGGCAGGCCTACCACGACTTCCGTCAGGTCACCGATGCCGAAGTGCGTGCCGCACTGGGCAATTGACGTGCGTGCCGCACTGGGCAATTGACGTGCGGAGCTACTCGGGCTTGGTGTCCGAACCGGCCTCGTCGGTGGTCTCAACGGCGACCGTGGACGTCTCGGCCTCGGCGTTGACCTCGGCAGGCTCGTCCGGATAGTCCTCGGCGGCCTCGGGATCCACGGCCGGGATGACGGTCGTCTCGTCACTGTGGGCAGGCTCGTCCCCGTCGCCTGCGGACTCGGCCCCGTCGCCCTTCGAGCGTTCCCGAAGCGCATCGACGATGAGCAGCAGGACGCCGATGACGCTGGCGCCGATGCACACCCACGCAATCAATTCATTGCTGGTGACGACGGCGGTCACCAGGGCCGCGAGGCCGATGACGGCAAGGACTAGCGCAACGATCAGCATGTGTCAGCCGGTCAGTTGTTTCCTCGGTTGAACTGGTTGAACCCACCGCCGTCGTTGTTCGCGGTCGAGTCAACCGGCGCCGCCGAGCCACGCTGGCCGAGTTCCTCGAGCTGCGACTCGAGGTAGGTCTTGAGCCGCGTGCGGTACTCCCGCTCGAAGGTGCGGAGCTGTTCGAGCCGGCCTTCGAGCACGGTGCGCTGCTGATTGATCGTGCCCATGATCTCGGAGTGCTTCCGCTCGGCGTCGGCCTGCAGTGCGTCGGCCTTCTCCTGCGCCTGCCGAAGCTGCGTCTCGGAGCGGGTGGTCGCGTCCGCCAGCATGGCGTCGGCACGCGACTTCGCCTCGGCGACCGTGGTTTCCGCGGTGTGGCGCGCCTCGCTGACCATGGCGTCGGCCTGGGCGCGGGCGTCGGCGAGCATCTTGTCGGACTCGGCCTTCGCGGTGCCGGTCAGGCGGTCCGCGGTGTCTTGCGCGAGTCCGAGGATCTTGGCGGCCCGGACGTGGGAGTCCTCGCTGGCCGGTGCGGCCGCGACCACGGGCTGCGGCGGCGCTTCGTACACCGGCTGCGGCGGTGCGACGGGCTCCGGCTCCGGCTCGGGCGCCTGGTAGGCCGGGATGGTCTGGGTGGGCTGCGCCCCGCCACCGGATCGAGCGCTCGACAGATCCTGGTCGAGTTCCGCGACCCGCTGGCGCAGATCGGCGTTCTCCTCGATGAGCCGGGTCAGCTCGTTCTCAACCAGGTCGAGGAACGCATCGACTTCGTCTTCGTTGTAGCCACGCTTGCCGATGGGCGGCTTGCTGAACGCGACGTTGTGAACGTCGGCTGGTGTAAGCGGCATTGTCTGCCCCCTTGAAGTCTGGACCGTCAACCGGTGTCAAAGTGTAGAGCCATGCTGGAAGTAACTGGCGTCCATCCTGTCACAGTAGACCCGGCGGTTGCGGGTGAGGTCCAGAAATAAGAGCGAATTTCAAAGTCCGGACCCGTGAATACGGGCCCGGGCAAACGCTCTTTCGGTGCCTCTCCGGGACGCGTCGACTAACGGCGCGCTACTGGCTCCACGCGAGTTCCATGCCGATGAACGCGGCGAGCAGCAACACCATGATCGACAGATCGAACCGCACGGCACCTATCGTGAGCTGGGGAATGACCCGGCGGAGCAGCTTCACCGGCGGATCGGTCACCGTCATGATGACCTCCAGGACGATGACCATGAAGCCCCGCGGCCGCCAGTCCCGGCTGAACGAGCGCACGAACTCGACGACCACGCGTGCGATCAGCAGGAGCCAGAACGCGAACAGCACGAAGCCCAGGACCGAAAAGAACAGGGACAACTGCGCGACCTCACTCCAGGCGGTTGTGACATTGGATACAGCTGGGATGATGCGAGCCGGACGGGGCTCGATTCACCGCCAGCCTACCCGTCTCCCACCCGGCGAAAGGGGCCGTGGGCGGGCCGTCACTGATAGGCGTAGAAGCCCGCCTCCGCGATGCGCCTGCGCTCGTCTGCGGTCACGTCGACGTCGGCCGGGGACAGCAGGAAGACCTTGGTTGCGACCTTGTCGAACGAGCCACGCAGCGCGAAGGCCAGCCCCGCGGCGAAGTCGACGAGCCGCTTGGCGTCGGCGTTGTCCATCGACACCAGGTCCATGATCACCGGGGTGCCGTCGCGGAATCGCTCGCCGATCGTGCGGGCCTCGCTGTAGTCCTTGGGGCGCAGCGTGGTGATCTTGGCCAGCGGGCTGCCCTCTTCGAAGAGCGCCGCCATCCGGCGGGGTTCCATCGCGACGGCGCCGCGGGTGGCACCGTGCAGCGTGTTGAACCGCGGGCGTTCGAAGTCGCGGCGACCGCGCAGCGGTGGCTCGTCCAGGTATCCGCCGCGGTAACCCGTTGGCGCACCGGCCATTTCGCGCTCGAACTCGTAACCGCGACCTTCGCCGGGACGGGCGTAGCCATCGTCCTCGAAGCGCTCCTCGCGGGCGCGCCGCGGATACGCGCGGGACGAACGGTCGACGTCGGCGCGCGCGTCGTCGTCGTAGTACTCGTCGTCGTAATCGTCCATCGGCGCCATGCCGAAGTAGGCCTTGACCTTGTGAAGTGTGCTCATCGGAGACCCCTTCTGATGACTGAAAGCTGTGTTGTCTGTGATGAAGATGTGACTGGAGTGACTACTCAGGGAGACGTTAGAGGACGTTGCCCCATGAGCGCGGTACCGACACGCACACACGTCGACCCGTGTTTCACCGCCGTCTCGAGGTCGTTCGACATGCCTGCCGAGAGACCGAGCCGCTGCTGGTAGGACGTCTGTACCCGCGACAGCTCGCACTCCAAACGCGCGAACGAGTCCTCCGTGTCGGCGTGCAGCGGCGGGATCCCCATCAGCCCGACGAAGTCCACCCCGTCGGTCGTGGCGGCCAGGCCGCACAGTTCGTCCACGAGGTCGGGCCGGCTCACGTCGATGCCACCCCGTGCGGGATCACCGTCGAGGCTCACCTGGAGGTACACCTTCAACGGTGCCTCGCGCCTGCCGTCGGCCATGGCCTCCGACGCCGCCCGGCCGAGCGCGGTGACCAGCGCTGCGCTGTCGACCGAATGCGCGGCATAGGCCCAGCCGGCGACGGCGCGCGCCTTCTTTCGCTGAATGCTGCCGATCATGTGCCAGCGAATTGCATCGATGTTATTCATCGCGGTCAATTCGGCGTTCTTTCGCGAGGCTTCCTGTTCGCGCGATTCACCAAATGCACGGCAGCCGAGATTCACCAATTCGACGATGTCGGTTATTGGAAAGAATTTGGTGACCGGGAGCAATTCGATTTCCGACGCCGCGCGCCCGGCAGCGGCGGCCGCGGCGTCGACCCTGGCGCGCAACGCGGCGAGGGACGCGGCGAGCTCGGCGGCACGTGCGGAGCTCATTCCATCCACACCAACGATGCGAGCCGACCGGTCGGGGCACCGCGACGATGGCTGAAGAGGTTGGGGTCGTCGACCGTGCAGCGTGGGTCGACGTCGATGGACGTGACGCCCAATTCGGTGAGCTGCCGGGCGATTCCGGACCTGAGGTCGAGGCCTGCGGTGCCGCGCGCGGTCGTGGTCCGGCTCCCGGGCACGGTCGCCTCGACGTCGTCGGCCATGGCCGCGGGCACCTCGTAGTTGCGACCGCTCACGGCGGGACCCAGCAGAACGGAGACGTCCTCGACGTGCGCTCCCTGCGCGACCATCGCCTCGACGGCGCGCGCCACCACGCCCTTCTGCGCGCCGACCCGACCCGCGTGCACCGCCGCGACGACGCCTGCGCGCGCATCGGACAGGAGGACGGGGACGCAGTCCGCGGTCACCACGGCCAGCGCCAAGCGCCTGCTGGTGGTGACGAGCCCGTCGGCGTCGTCGACGACGCCCGCCACCGAGGGGCCGACGGTCACCACGCGGTCACCGTGGACCTGGTTCATCCAGACGATCCGGTCGCCGCCGAGCCCGATCGCCTTCGCGAGCCTGGCGCGGTTGGCCGTCACCGCGGCGGGATCGTCTCCGACGTGGTCGCCCAGATTGAACGTGTCGAACGGCGGGGCCGACGCCCCGCCTGCTCGGGTAGTCGTCACCCGTCGAATGCGAAAGCTCACGTTCCCCAGTATTCCGCCCGCCGCGGGCGTGCTCCCGGATCAGTGGCGCATGAAGGGTGGGACGTCGACGTCGTCGTCATCATCACCACCGCCACCGATGCTCACCGTCGCACCGTTGGTGTGCAGGGGAACGCTTGCGGGATCGATGGATTCGAAGGCCGACGACGTCACCTTGCCCGCGCGCCCCGGCGTGATGCCGCCGACGGCGCCCGAACCGACCACCGGCTTGCGGCTCGGTCCCGCGGCGTCGAATCCCGCGGCGATCACGGTGACGCGCACCTCGTCGCCGAGCGAGTCGTCGATCACGGTGCCGAAGATGATGTTGGCGTCCGGGTGGGCCGAATCCTGCACCAGCGACGCCGCCTCGTTGATCTCGAACAGGCCGAGATCGCTGCCACCCGCAACCGAGAGCAGCACGCCCTGCGCGCCCTCCATCGACGCCTCGAGCAGCGGCGAGTTGATCGCGGCCTCGGCGGCCTTGAGCGCACGCCCGTCGCCGCGTGCGGCGCCGATGCCCATCAGCGCGGTGCCCGCGCCGGACATGACCCCCTTGACGTCGGCGAAGTCGACGTTGATCAGGCCGGGCGTGGTGATGAGGTCCGTGATGCCCTGGACGCCGTTGAGCAGCACCTCGTCGGCACTGCGGAACGCGTCCATCAGCGACACCGCGGCGTCGCCCATCTGCAGGAGGCGGTCGTTGGGGATGACGATGAGCGTGTCGCAGCTCTCGCGCAGCGCCGCGATGCCGGACTCGGCCTGGTTCGAGCGGCGCTTCCCCTCGAAGGAGAACGGACGCGTCACCACGCCGACGGTCAGCGCGCCGAGCTTGCGGGCGATCGTCGCGACGACGGGCGCGCCGCCGGTGCCGGTGCCGCCACCCTCACCCGCGGTGACGAACACCATGTCGGCGCCGCGGAGCAACTCCTCGATGTCGTCCTTGGCGTCCTCGGCAGCCTTGCGCCCGACCTCGGGATCGGCGCCCGCGCCCAGACCACGGGTCGAGTCGCGGCCGACGTCGAGCTTGACGTCGGCGTCGCTCATCAACAGCGCCTGGGCGTCGGTGTTGATGGCGATGAACTCGACGCCCTTGAGGCCTTGCTCGATCATCCGGTTGACGGCATTGACGCCGCCGCCACCGATGCCGACCACCTTTATGACTGCGAGATAGTTGTGCGGGGGTGTCATCGGTCTGGTTCCTCCTGTGCAAACCCTCAACCTCAACCATAGGCTTAGAGTTATGTCAAGTAGTTTCGCGCAAACAGAACGGTAGGGCGAGCACGCGAGGTATCCGCGCAGGCGCGCCGTGACACGCCGGTGGATTTCTGGCGTCGACTACTTGACGGTCGGCAGATCCGGACTCGACAGGTCGTACGTGGTGCCTGGTTGGGTCAGCAGCGCGCCGAGCTTCAGCGCCTTCTCGTCGGTGCGGTCGGTGGTCCCCCAGATCACCTGACGCCCATCGGCGAGGGTCAGGGTGATCGCCGCCACCGACGGCGCCGCGATCCGGCTGACCTGACTCGCCACCTCGGGCCGCAGTGCGGTGAGCACCTGGAGGGCAGCCAGCGTCGGCAGGTCGGTCGGGCCCGGGGTGTCTGCATCCAGGTACGGCAGCCCGGGCGGCGGTGGGGCCGTGGCGAAGTCGACGCCGTCGCGGTCGAAGAGGTGCGAACCGTCGGGATAGTCCTTCACCACCACGGGAACCCGCTCCACGATGGTGATCCGCAGCGTCGACGGATACTCCCGCTGGACCCTGGCACTGGCCACCCGGCGGATCGTCGCCACGCGGTCGGCCACCGCATCGGTGTCGATCTGCAGCAGCGGCGTGTCGGGCGCGACGGCCGCGGCCTGTTCCACCTCGTCCTGCGTGACGGTGTTCAGTCCGGTGATCTGGGTGTCGCGCACGGACATGATCGGCGTGAAGTAGAGGAGTAGCCCGGCGCCGACCACCAGCACGCTGACCAACGCCGACCACATCAGCGCCTTGAGCCCCCGGATCAGTCCGCGCGCCGGCGGTTTCGGCTCGTCGGGGGCGCGGCCGGTGACCTTGCGCTTGGCCTCTCGTCTGGCCTGTTCGATGGCCGTCGCGCGCTCCTGGGCGGCGCGCCGCTCCTCGCGCTCGCGCCTGGCCCGCCGCCGCGGTCCCTCGAAGTCGGGTCCCGCCTCCTCGGTGAGCTCCGCAGCAGGGGCGGCCCCCTGCCCTGGCTCCTCGTCGACGGTGGCGCCGGACCCCTCGACGGTCTCGGTCGGTTCGTCGGTCGGCCCGGTCACGACGGTCGCGGCCCTGGTGCGTTCCGACTGGCCCGCGCCTGCACTGCGGCCAGGATCTCGCCGGCCAGCAGGGTGACGTCGCCCGCCCCCATGGTGACGATCACGTCGCCGGGCCTGGCGGAGCCCGCGACCAGTTCCGCGACCGCGGAGAAGTCGGGCACGTATCGCGTTGGGACGGTGACGTTCTCGGCGACGATTGCGCCGCTGACCCCGGCGATGGGTTGCTCGCGGGCTGCGTAGACGTCGAGGACGAAGACCTCGTCGGCAACGCTCAGCGCCTGCCCGAACTCCTTGGCGAAGTTCTGGGTCCGTGTGTACAGGTGCGGTTGGAACACCGCGACACAGCGGCCGTCCCCGGCGACGGCCTTGAGCGCCTCGAGGTCCACGCGAACCTCCGTCGGATGGTGCGCGTAGACGTCGAAGACGCGAACACCCGCCGCCGTCCCCACCGACTCGAGCCTGCGCCGCACACCCTCGAAGGCGGCGAGGCCGTCGAGCACCGTGTCGACGTCGGCGCCCGCCTGGACCGCGGCCAGGAGCGCCCCGAGCGCGTTGAGCGCCATGTGCCGCCCCGGCACCGCCAAACGCATCCCCCGCGGACCCTGCTCGCCGGCGAGCTGGATGGTCGCCACACTTCCGGTGCCCTGCTGATCCCAATTGACCAGGGCGCCTGCAAGTTCGACGCCGCCACCGGCGTGGCTGCCGTAGCGCAGCACCCGCACACCGTTGGCCTCTGCACGGTCGGCCAGCGCCGCCGCTCCGGGGTCGTCGGCACACGCGACGAGCGCGCCGCCGGGGCGCAACCGCGCGACGAAGTCGTCGAACACGGCCACGTAGGCCTCGACACTGCCGAAGAAGTCGAGGTGATCGGCCTCGACGTTGGTGACCACGGCGACGTCGGGGGTGTACTCGAGGAGCGAGCCGTCGCTCTCGTCGGCCTCGGCGACGAAGGTGGCACCGCTGCCGTGGTGGGCGTTGGTGCCCGCCTCGCCGAGGTCACCACCGACCGCGAACGACGGATCGAACCCGTTGCGCTGCAACGCCACCACGATCATCGACGTCGTCGTGGTCTTGCCGTGCGTGCCGGTCACCATCACCGTGGTGTAGCCGTCGGTCAGCTTGGCGAGGACCGTGGGCCGCAGGATGACGGGGATGCCACGCCGCCGGGCCTCCACCAGCTCTGGGTTGTCCTTCGGGATGGCGGCGTAGGTACTGACCAGGACGGTCGGGCCGCCGGGCAGCATGTCGAGGGCCGACGCATCGTGACCGATCCTGACCTGGGCGCCCCTGGCTCGCAGCGCGGCCACGCCCCGCGACTCCTTGGCGTCCGACCCCGACACCAGGCCGCCGCGGTCCAGCAGGATCCGGGCGATGCCCGACATCCCGGCTCCCCCGATGCCGACCATGTGCACCCGTGCCAATTCCGGCGGCAGTTCGCGCGCGTTCATCGCACCCGTCCCCGATCAGCCCTCGACCGGTCGGTGGCGACCTGAAGCGCGACCTCCGCCACGCGGCGGGCAGCGTCCCGGTGGCCTGCGAGCGCGGCGGCGATCGTCATCGCCTCCAGTCGCTGCGGGTCGCCGAGCAACACGCGGACGGTCTCGGAGACGAATGCGGGCGTGAGATCCGCGTCGGCGATCAGCAGGCCGCCACCGGCACCCACCACGGGCAGGGCGTTGAGGCGTTGCTCACCGTTGCCGATCGGCAGGGGGACGTACACGGCGGGCAGTCCCACGGCGGTGACCTCGGCCACCGTCATCGCCCCCGACCGGCAGATGGCCAGGTCGGCCGCGGCGTACGCGAGGTCCATCCGGCTCAGATACGGCACGGCCACGTACGGCCGGTCGCCGGCAGCCGGCTCGCGAAGCTCGAGCACGTTCTTGGGTCCGTGCGCGTGCAGCACCGAGATGCCCGCGGCGGCAAGGTCTTCCGCCGCCCCGGAGACTGCCCGGTTGAGCGACTGGGCGCCCTGCGACCCGCCGAAGACCAACAGCACCCTGTCGTCGGCGGCGAACCCGAAGTGGGCGCGGGCCTCCGCCCGCAGCGCGGCGCGGTCGAGCGACGTGATGGCCTCGCGGACCGGGACGCCGACCACCTCGACGCGGGGCAGCCCGGGCTCCGGAACCGCCGAGAGCACGCGTTGCGCCGAGCGCGCCCCGACGCGATTGGCCCAGCCCGCGCTGGCGTTGGCCTCGTGGACCACCACGGGCACGCGGTGCCGACCCAGCGGGCCACCCCGCGCCGCCAGGTAGGCGGGCAGTGCGACGTAACCGCCGAACCCGATCACGACGTCGGCCTCGACGCGGTCGAGGATGGCCCTGGTCTCCCGCACCGCCGAGCGGACGCGCAGCGGCAGTCGGGCCAGGTCAGCCGACGGCTTTCGGGGCAGCGGGACCGGCGTGATGAGCTCGAGGTGGTATCCGCGTTCGGGCACCAGCCGCGTCTCCAGCCCGCGGGCCGTGCCCAGCGCCGTGATCCGTACGGCGGGGTCGAGCGAGACGAGAGCATCGGCGACGGCCATCGCGGGTTCGATGTGCCCCGCCGTGCCGCCACCTGCGAGGACCACGGACGTGCTCACCCGTAACGCTGACCTTCCAGAGAGCGAGCCCGTGGGCTCGGTTGACGCTGACGGCCTCCATGATGCCCTGCGCCCCTCGCCGACCGGTCAGCCGCATCCACCGAGGCGCGTCTGCGATCGTCGGCAGGTTTGCGAGAGGGGTTCGGCCTGCCCTTGGCGGGAACCTTCTGACCGGATTTCTGGCTCGCCTTCGCCTTCGGAGGCTTGGGCGTGGACTTCGGCTTCTCCTTGGGCTTCGGCTTCGGCTTCGGCTTCGGCTGGGCGGGAGCCGACTTGTCCGAGCGCGTGCGCAGCCGGTCCCTCGCCGCCTCGAGCCGGGTCGGCACGTAGGGCTCGGGCAGCGGCAGCCGCAGCAGCCGGTTCATCCGGTCTTCCCGGCCCGCCCGCAGCGCCGCCACCGCGTCCGGCTCGTGCCTGGCGGCGTTTGTGATGATTCCCAGCATGAAGAGCGTTGTCGCCGTTGATGTTCCGCCCGCCGATATCAGTGGCAACTGCAGACCGGTGATGGGCAGGAGCCCCACGACGTAGCCGACGTTGATGAAGGCCTGACCGATGACCCACAGCGTCGTCGCCGCGGTGAGCAGGCGAAGGAACGGGTCGGCCGAGCGCTTCGCGATGCGCATCCCGGTATAGGCGAACAGGCCGAACAGCGCGAGCAGGCCGACAGCGCCGACGAAGCCGAGTTCCTCGCCGATGATCGCGAAGATGAAGTCGTTGTGCGCGTTGGGCAGGTAGTTCCACTTCGCGGTGCCCTGCCCGAGCCCGTCGCCGAAGATGCCGCCGTTGGCCAGCGCGTAGCGGGCCTGCCGCGCCTGGTAGCCGGAACCCTGCATGTCGGCGCCGGGGTTCAGCCACGACTGCACGCGGTCGGAGCGATAGCCCTCCGACATCGCGAGGATGCCCGCGGCGATGACGACGGCGATCAGCGAGCTCATGAACACCCTCAGCGGCAGCCCGGCGTACCAGAGCAGGCCGAGCAGGATGATGCCGAGTGAGACGGTCTGCCCCAGGTCGGGCTGCAGCACGATCAGCAGCAGCGCCAGCACGGCGCCGGGCACCAGCGGGAACAGCATCTCACGGACCGACGCCCGCTCCATCCGACGGGCGGCGAGCAGATGGGCGCCCCAGATGGCGAACGCGATCTTGGCCAGTTCCGACGGCTGCATCGAGAAGCCCGCGATGACGAACCAACCGCGGGAACCGTTGGCCTCCTTGCCGATTCCCGGAATCAACACCAGGACCAGCATGATGATGGTGATGATGAAACCGGGGAACGCCAACCGGCGCATGAAGTTGACGGGCGTGCGAAGCGCCACGTAGAAGGCGACCAGACCCACCAGCGTCCAGAGCACCTGCTTGGCGAAGATGGCCCACGGCGAGCCGTCCTCGTCATACGAGTGCACGCCGGACGCGGACAGCACCATGATCAATCCGAGCGTGATCAGCAGCGCGGCGACGGCGATGACCAGATGGAACGACGTCATCGGCCGCCCGAGCCACGCGCCGAAGCGGGTGCGCGGCGCGACGGCCGCGGCCACCGTCTCGACGGCAGGCGCCGCGTCGCTCGCGTCAGGTTTGCTGCGTCGCAGTTTGGCGAAGATCGTGGCCATCGTCGGCTACCTGGCGACCTTGATCACAACAGTCACAGAAGCAACAACAGGCCCATTAGTCCCTTGCACCCCAGAATCCTCCCCCGCGACGAGCCTCGCCGCGCGGACATCCGGCGCGTGTCGCGGAAAGGACCCGGCGGTCAGACTCCGACTAGGCGCCTACGGAAGCCAGCCATTCGCTGTAGAACAGCGCGACGCCCAACCCGCAGGCAATGGCCGTGAGCAGCCAGAACCGGATGATCACCGTGGTCTCGGCCCACCCGACCAACTCGAAGTGGTGGTGGAACGGCGCCATCCTGAAGACCCGGCGGCCGGTGGTGCGGAAGGCCAGGATCTGCACCACCACCGAGGTCACTTCGGCGACGAACAGCGCGCCAAGCACGACGGCCAGCATCTCGGTCCGGCTGGTCACCGAAAGCCCCGCGATGATGCCGCCGAGGGCAAGAGAGCCGGTGTCGCCCATGAAGATCTTGGCGGGCGCGGCATTCCACCAGAGGAAGCCGATGCACGCCCCCGCGGTGGCCGCGGCGACGAGCGCCAGATCGAGCGGATCCCTGACGTTGTAGCAGCCGAGCCCCGGGCTGAACGCACACGCGTTGCGGAACTGCCAGAACGTGATCAGCACGTACGCCGCCGTCACCATCGCCATCGCGCCGGCAGCGAGGCCGTCGAGCCCGTCGGTGAAGTTCACCGCGTTGGACCAGGCGCTGACGACCACGACGCAGAACAGCACGAACACCGCGGGCGCGAGCGTCACCGTGGCGATCTCGCGCACGTACGAGAGCTCCGCGCTGCCAGGCGTCAGGCCGTCACCGTTGCGGAACTGCAGCGCCAACACGCCGAACAGCACGGCCGCCACCAGCTGACCGACCGTCTTGGCGGTCTTGTTCAGCCCGAGGTTGCGCGACCGCCGGATCTTGATGAGGTCGTCGACGAACCCGACGGCGCCCAGCGAGGTGGCGAGCCCCAGCACCAGCAGCCCGGACGCGGACGGTCCCTCACCGTCGATCACCAGTCCGACCAGGTGGGTGCCCAGGTAGCCGGCCCAGATGCCCGCCAGGATCGCGACGCCGCCCATCGACGGCGTGCCGCGCTTCTTCTTGTGGCTCGGCGGACCGTCCTCGCGGATCTCGTGCCCGAATCCCTGCCGGGTGAACAGCTTGATCAGCGCAGGGGTCAGCAGGATCGACACCGCCAGCGCGATGCCGACGGCAATCAGGATCTGCCTCACGTGGGGCCATCTCCCGCCAGTGTCTCGGCGAGCACGTTGAGCCCCGCCGACCGGGAAGCCTTCACCAGCACCACGTCGCCCCCGCGAACCTCGGCCCGCAACAGCTCCAGTGCGGCGTCGGCGTCGGCGACCATGACGGCCTCACTGCCCCACGACCCCTCCATCACCGCCCCGTGATGCATGGCGCTCATCGACCTCCCGGTTCCCACGACGACCAGTCGAGACACATCTAAGCGCACGGCCAGTCGACCGATGCTGTCATGTTCGGCTATGGCGTCCTCGCCGAGTTCGGCCATTTCGCCGAGCACGGCCCAGCTGCGGCGTGGTTCGGCACCTGGTTCTCGGCCGCCCTTGGCCATCCAGGCAAGTGCCTTCAACCCGGCCCGCATCGAGTCGGGGTTGGCGTTGTAGGAGTCGTTGACGACGGTGACGCCGTCGTGGCGCGTACTCACCTGCATGCGGTGCTGCGACACCGGACCCGCGCCCGCCAGCGCGTCGGCCACCTGCTCGAGGGTTGCGCCGCACTCGAGCGCGACGGCCGCGGCGCACAGCGCGTTGGACACCTGGTGATCGCCGTGCACGGCGAGTTCGACGGCGATCCGTTCCCCCGCCGCGTGCAGCGTGAACCGCGCCCTGGCGAGGTCGTCGAGCACGACGTCCGCGGCCCAGACGTCGGCGCCCGCGGAGCGCCCGACCCGCACCACCCTGGCGACGGTCTTGTCCGACATCGCCGCGACGACGGGGTCGTCGGCATTGAGGATCACCACCCCGGAGGACGGAACCGCTTGCGGCAGTTCGGCCTTCGTCGCGGCGATGGCCTCCCGCGAACCGAACTCACCGAGGTGGGCCGTGCCGACGTTGAGCACCACGGCGATCGACGGCGGCGCGATCCTGGCGAGCGCGGCGATGTTGCCGGGATGGCGTGCCGACATCTCGAGGATCAGGTAGTCGGTGTCGGTGGTCGCCCTCAGCACCGTCCACGGGTGCCCCAGCTCGTTGTTGAAGGAGCCCGGCGGCGCGACGACCTCACCGAGGGGATCGAGCACGGCGGCCAGCAGGTCCTTGGTCGAGGTCTTGCCCGACGAGCCGGTCACCCCGACGATCACCAGACCGTTCGCGACGAGTTCTGCCGCCACCGCCGCGGCCAGTTTGGCGAGCGCCTCGAGCACCGCGGCGCCGGATCCGTCGGCATCGTGCTCGAGCACGCTGGCACCGGAGTCGGCGGGCGCCGCGACGGGCTTCACGACGATGGCGGGGACGCCGACGGGGCGCGCGGCGAGCACGGCGACCGCGCCGGCCGCCACCGCTCCGGCCGCGAAGTCGTGGCCGTCCGAACGAGCGCCGGGCAGCGCCAGGAACAACCCTCCGGGGGTGACGGCCCGCGAGTCGAACTCCACCGTTGCGGTGACGCGCGTCGTCGCGGCCTCCGCGGCGGAGACATCGGTGAGCTCACCGCCGACGATGTCGGCGATCTGGGCCAGCGTCAGGTCGATCACGACACGGACCCCAGCGCCCGCAACGCCTTCGCCAGCTCGTCGCGGTCGTCGAAGGGTCTGGTCTTGCCATGGCTGGTCTGGCCGGCCTCGTGGCCCTTGCCCGCGATCAGCACGACGTCTCCCTCCCGAGCCCAGCCGACGGCGTGGTCGATGGCTGCCCGACGGTCGCCGATCTCGACGACCTGCGCGGCGCCGCCCGCCGCGGCCGCCACGATCGCCGCCCTGATGTCCGCGGGATCCTCGTCGCGGGGGTTGTCGTCGGTGACGACCACCAGATCGGCCAGTTCCGCTGCGGTCTGCCCCATCGGCGCACGCTTGCCCTGATCGCGGTTACCGCCTGCCCCGAACACCACCGCGATGCGACCATCGGTCTGAGCACGCAACGTCTCGAGCACGGCCCGCAGGGCGCCCGGCTTGTGCGCGTAGTCGACGAGGGCGAGAAAGCCTTGGCCGCAGTCGATCGGCTGCAGCCGGCCGGGGACCGTGGCCGTGCGTAGGCCCGGCGCCGCCTGCTCCGGCGACACCCCGACCGCGTCGAGGAGCGCCGTGGCCAGCAGCCCGTTCGCGGCGTTGTAGCGACCGGGCAGGCCGATCCGCAGCCGGTGGTGCACGCCCGCCGGATCGACCGCCAGGAACTCCTGACCGCCCCCGTCGATGACGTCGACGCGCTCGACCCGCCAGTCCGCGTCGCTGCCGGACACGCTCACCGTGACGGGCCGGTCGGCGCGGCCGGCGATGGTGCGCCCGCCGTCGTCGTCGATGCAGACCACGGAAACGTCTGCGTGCGTTGAGGACCGGGGGTCGAAGAGCCGCGCCTTGGCGTCGAGGTAGTCCTCCATCGTGGGATGGAAGTCGAGGTGGTCGCGAGACAGGTTGGTGAATCCGCCGACCGCGAAGTGCACGCCGTCGACCCGGCCCTGGACCAGCGCGTGACTCGACACCTCCATCACCACGGTGTCGACGCCGCGCTCGACCATCACCGCGAACAGCGCTTGCAGGTCGGGCGCCTCGGGGGTGGTCAACGAACTGGGTTCGACGACGCCGTCGATCGTGATGCCGACCGTGCCGACGAGACCCACCACCCGACCCGCGGCGCGAAGTCCGGCCTCCACCAGATAGGTGGTCGTGGTCTTGCCCGACGTGCCGGTCACGCCGATCACGCGCATCCGCTCCGATGGCCTGCCGTAGACACTCGCCGCCAGCTCGCCGAGCACGGTCCGCGGGGCGGGATGGACCAGGATGGGCGCCGTCACGCGGTCGGCCATGATCTGCTCACCTGCCGCGTCGGTCAGCACGGCGACCGCGCCCCTGGCCACGGCGTCCGCGGCGTACTTGGCACCGTGCGACGACGCCCCGGGCAGCGCGGCGAACAAATCACCCCGCCGGGCGTCCTGGCCACGCAGCGTCACCCCGGTGATCCGCACGTCCGCCGGGCCGGACCCGGGCACCTCGGTCGCCTGTACGCGCTCGGCCAATGCGGCAAGGCCTTCACCGGCGGGACGCGAGGGACGCAAATTCATGGCCATGACACCCTACCGGCCGACCGTCGGGCCGCTCCCGCCTCAGCTCTGCAGGACGAGCGGTGGACCGGGATCGGGCGACAGCGGCACGTTCTCGCGCTGCAGCAGCCACGCCGAGAGGTTGTGGATGAGCGGGGCGGCCGTCGTGCCCGGCGAGCCGTCGGCCGTGCGGTGCGGGTTGTCCATCATCACGCCGACGACGTACCTCGGGTCGTTCGCGGGCACCATCGCCGCGAACGTGATCCAGTAGACGTCGTCGTAGTAGCAGCCGCACGCGGGGTTGATCTGCTGCGCGGTGCCCGTCTTGCCCGAGATCTGGTAGCCCTCCACGGCAGCACCCGATCCGGTGCCCTGCTGGGCTCCGGTCGGATCCTTCTGGATGGTGGCGCGCAACATGTTCCGCACGGTCTGCGCCGTCTCGGGCGATACCACGCGCACGCCGTCCGGACGCGGCTCGTCGGTGCGGGTGCCGTCGGCGGCGATGGTGGACTTGATGATCCTCGGCGGAATGCGCAGGCCGTCGTTGGCGATCGTCTGATACATCCCCGTCATCTGCAGCAGGGTCATCGAAAGTCCCTGTCCGATGGGCAGGTTGGCGAACGAGCTGCCCGACCACTGGTCGATCGGTGGCACCAGGCCCGCGCTCTCACCGGGCAGGCCGACGCCGGTGCGCTGGCCGAGCCCGAACTTGTCGAGCATCGCCGCGTAGCGTTCCGGGCCGATGCGCTGGGCCAGCATCAGTGTGCCCACGTTGGACGACTTACCGAAGACGCCGGTGGTGGTGTAGGGCATGACGCCGTGGTCCCACGCGTCCTTGACGGTGACACCGCCCATGTCGATCGACCCTGGCACCGACAGCACCTCGTCGGGGTTGGTCAGACCGTTCTCGATCGCCGTCGACGCCGTGATGATCTTGTTCACCGATCCCGGCTCGAACGGCGAGGAGACCGCGAGGTTGCCGAGTTGCCGGTCATCCTGTCGGCCGATGTCCTGGCTCGGGTCGAACGTGTCGTCGTTCGACATCGCAAGGACCTCACCGGTCTTGGCGTCGAGCACCACCGCGGAGACCGTCTTGGCGCCGGACAGGTTCTTGGCCTGCTGCACCTGCTGCTGGACGTAGAACTGGATGTCGTCGTCGATGGTCAGCTGAACCGTCGAACCGTTGACCGCGTCGTGCCGGTTGCGGTAACTACCGGGGATGACGACGCCGTCTGAGCCCCGGTCGTAGGTGACCGAGCCGTCGGTGCCCGCGAGCTTGGCGTCGAGCGAGTCCTCGAGGCCGAGTAGGCCGTGGCCGTCCCAGTCGATGCCTCCGACGATGTTCGCGGCCAGCGATCCGCCCGGGTACTGCCGGATGTCCTGACGTTCGGCGCCGACCTCCGGATACTTCGTCGTGATGGCGTCGGAGATCGCCGGGTCGACGGCGCGCGCCAGGTAGACGAAGGAGTCCTTGCTCGACAGCTTCTTGTAGAGGGTGTCGGCGTCGGGCTTGTTGTTCAGCAGGCCCGCAACGCCCTTGGCGATCTCGTGCAGTCGCTTGATGGGGTCGGGCGCGTCGGCGGACTTCGACTGGGCGTCGAGCAGTTGCTTCTGGATCTTCGCGGGCTGGAACGTCAGGGCGCGGGCCTCGGTGGTGAAGGCCAGCTTGTCGCCGTTGCGGTCGACGATGCTTCCGCGAACGGCCTTTTCGATGTCGGTCACCTTGAGCTGGCTGGCCGCCTCGGCGCGGAGCCCCTCGGCGCGCGGCACCTGGAGGATGAACAGCTGAGTGGCCGCGAGGACGAGGACGAGCAGGATGACGATGTTGCCCATCCTGTGCCGAAAGCCGAACGACGAGGTGCGCGGCCCCTCCTCGGCGACGGGCGTGCGGGTACGGCGCTCGTTCGCGGGATGGGGTGCTCCGACGCGACTCACTGGGGAGCCCCGGGCGCCGGTGCGGGTGCCGCGACCGGTGCTGCCGCCGGCTGATCGGGCGGGGGCCCAGGAAGCACGGGGGCCAGTGGTGCCGCCGCCGCGGGCTGCGGGGCGGTGGCGTCGAGCGGTGCCGCCGGGGCGGGCGCCGCGGGAGCGACCGGAGCCACTGCCACGGGGGCGGGCACGCCGGGGACGGCGGGGACTGCGGGCACGCCGGGGACGGCGACCTCGGGGTTGGGCAGTGCCGCTGCGGCGGCCGGAAGGTGGACCGCGACCTCCCTCGGGTCGACGACGCGCGGAGCGGGCGGTGGTGGCGGTGCAGGCGTGGTCGGCTCGGGCAGCGGGCTGTTCAGCGGTGGCGGCGGCACGCCCTGGGCGGGCTTGGGGGTGCCAACGACCATCCAGTTGCCCGTCGCGTCCTGCACCAGGTGCGCGGTGTCCCTGGACGGGATCATGCCGAGGTTGCGCGCGGCCTCCGCGAGGGCGGGAGCCGCCTGCGCCTCGAGGACGTCGCGCTCGAGGCCTTCCTTCTGCTGCATCAGCGCCTGGTTGACCTGGCGCGCGCGGCCCAACTCGTAGGACCTCTCCGCAGCGTCGGTGGACAGCCACAGCGTGACGCCGAGACCGACACCGAGCGCGCCGATCACCAGCACCACGAAGGGCACCCTGGTGACGAGCCTGCGGGGGTTCAGGTCGACCGACGACAGCCTGACGAGCAACCGCTCGCGAAGAGGCGGGCGAACGATTCTGGGGGCCTTGGCCTTTCGCGCCTTGGCGCGGGCCTTGGCCTGGGCGGCGTTCCTCGGCCGCGACGGCACCTCGACGGGCCGCGGCATCGGGCCGGTCTGCGGCCGCGAGTGCTCGGGACGTTGGGGGCGCTGCTGCTCGCGGGTCGAGCGACGGTTGCGGGGCGGCGCGTCCGCAGGCCGGCGCTGGGCCGCGATCTCGCGCGGCGTGCGCGACGAGCCACGCTTGGCCGCCTTGGCCGCCTTGGTCGCCTTCGCGGGCTTCCTGGGTCGCTCGTCAGTGGCGCGCACCGGTTCCCGTCGCTTGGCCATCACGAACCTTCCCTTCTGACAACCTTTTCCAGGGCTCGCAGTCGCACCGACGCACTTCGCGGGTTGACCTCGATCTCGTCGGCGCCGGCCTTCTCCGCTCCGCGCGTCAGCGGCGTGAAGTACGGCTCGTGGCCGGGAAGTTCCATGGGCAGTCCCGGCGGAGTGCGCGACGCGGTCGCAGAGGCGAACTCCCCCTTGACGATCCGATCCTCCAGCGACTGGTAGGACATCACCACGATGCGGCCGCCCTCGCGCAGCGCGTCGAGTGCGGCGGGCACCGCTGCCCGCAGCGAGTCCAGCTCGCCGTTGACCGCCGTGCGCAGCGCCTGGAACGTCCGCTTGCCGGGGTGTCCCCCGGTCCGTCGGGCCGGCGCCGGGATCACGTCGTAGAGCACCTCGACCAGTTCCGAGGTCGTCTCGAAGGGCTTGCGCTCGCGCCGCCGGACGATCTCGCCCGCGATCCGACTGGCGAACCGCTCTTCGCCGAACTCCTGCAGCACCCTGGTCAGCGCACGCTTGTCGTAGGTGTTGAGGATCTCGGCCGCCGTCAGGGATGCGTCCTGATCCATCCGCATGTCCAGTGGGGCGTCGTGGGAGTAGGAGAATCCACGCTCGGCCCTGTCGAGTTGCATCGACGAGACTCCGAGGTCGAAGAGGACGCCGTCGACGGCGGTGTCGTGACCCGACCAGAATCCGTCGTAGCGGGTCTGGACATAGGTGACCCGGTCGCCGAACGGGGCCAGTCGCGCACCCGCGATGGTCAGTGCGGTGCGGTCACGGTCGAGGCCGATCAGGTGCAGTCCAGGCAGCTGGGTGAGGAACCGTTCGGCGTGCCCGCCCGCGCCGAGTGTGGCGTCGACGAGTACGGCGCCCGCGCCGTCGGCGGACCGCCGCGTCAGGGCGGGTTCGAGGAGTTCGACGCAACGGTCCAGCAGGACCGGGTCGTGTGGGTGATCGTCAGGCATCGCAGCACCCTCGGGAAGTGTTGCCGCCCTTGCACGGAGGTCCCTGTCCGAGGTCGCGGACCTGGCGTTGGGGAAGTACGCCAGGGCCGGTTCGGGCAGAGGCCACCATGCAGGGGCGGCTCGTCTAGATGATGTCGCGCAGGGTGTCATCGCTGGCCGCGGAGAAGTTCTCTTCGTGGGTCTGCTGATATGCCTGCCAAGCGTGAGCGTCCCAGATTTCCAGGTATTCGATCGAGCCGATCACCACGCAGTCCTTGGAGAGGTCCGCGTACTGGCGGTGGTCGGCCGACAGGGTGATGCGGCCTTGCGCATCTGGGTGTTGTTCGTCGGTCGCCGCAGCGAGGTACCGCAGGTAGGCGCGCGCGTCCGGGTTGCTACGCGAAGCCTGCGAGGCCCGCGCTGCGAGCTTCTCGAATTCCGCTCGCGGGTAGACGGCGAGGCTGTGATCTTGACTTTTGGTGACCATCAACCCCCCTGCCAGTGCTTCGCGGAATTTGGCGGGCAGCGTGAGCCGCCCCTTGTCGTCGAGCTTGGGCGTGTAGGTGCCGAGAAACATCCCGCCACCTCCAGCGCTGCCCTGCCAACGAAGCTCCGGTTGCTCCGTTGTCCGCCACATTACCCCACAATCCCCCACTTTGCTCCATTGACTGGCAAAAGATTGGGTGCGCGCCCCACCACACGCCGCGATCGGCGTAAATCTGGCGCGTCAAGGCGACGCCGCGACGCGGCCGACTAGCGGAATTCGCAGCTGGAGGCCCATTTGTGCCCCCAGGGGGCCCAGGTGGGGCGGAGTGGGGCGACGACGCTCCCCGAGGCGATGGCGACCCCGACTACGGCGTGTCGCGCGGCAAAGCTGCGGGCAAAGAAAAAGGGCAACTCCTCGCGGAGCTGCCCCGAAGTCCCCAGGACCTCATTCCTCGAAGCGGCGGCGGAACCTTTCCTCCATGCGGCTGGAGAACGAGTTGCCACCCTTGGCGCGCTTCTGCCGTGCCGAACCCGGCTCGGGTGCCGCGCCCTCACGATTTCCGGCAACCCGCGGGCCGGTGATGGCGAACACGACGCCGCCGAACATCAGGACGAACCCGATGACGCTGACGATGAGGAACGCGTGGTTCACGTTCGCGTAGAACGGAACGCCGGCCACCAGCAGGCCGAGACCGACCAGGAACAGCACCGCGCCCTGGAGACGGCGCCGGGCGGAAGGCGCCCGAAGGTTCCCACCGCGCACACTGGACGCGAACTTGGGATCCTCGGCATAAAGAGCGCTCTCGATCTGGTCGAGCATGCGCTGCTCATGATCGGAGAGTGGCATCCGCGCCTCCCATGGTGCGTCCTGCTGCGGCCGCGCAACCGCGACCGTGCGTTTCAAAGTCCGTACACCCGCATTTGCGGGGCACCTGAACCCCATGATACGAGCAGAATCTGACCCGTACCACCTAGTTCGAAGCTCGATTGTAGTTGGTGTCCCGGCGGTGGCGAGATACCACGTCACTGACCGGATAATGACGTCGACTCCGAATACCCGGAAGGGCGCCCAAGAGCTTGACCACGTTCCTCATCGACCTGTCACCCGGCGACATGCAGCGGCGCCTCGGGGACGCCCTCGGCATCTACGTCGACGCGATGCGATATCCGCGCGGCACCGAGGACCAGCGCGCCTCGATGTGGCTCGAGCACACCCGTAGAAAGGGCTGGAGTGCGGTCGCCGCCGTCGAGGCACCGCCTGCGCCGCCCGGCGGCCAGGAGGGCCCGGCGCTGGCCGCCGCGCCCATGCTCGGGGTGGCGTACGGATACTGCGGAGCGCCTGATCAGTGGTGGCAGCAGCAGGTCATCCAGGGCCTGGAACGCGGCGGCGCAGGAAAGTCGCGCATCGCCGAACTCATGACCAGCTACTTCGAACTGACGGAGCTGCACATCCATCCGAGTGCTCAGGGACGCGGGCTCGGCGAAGCCCTGACCCGGCGCTTGCTGTCCGGTCGCGACGAGCCGCACGTCCTGCTGTCCACGCCGGAGATCAACGGGGAGGCCAACCGGGCGTGGCGGCTGTACCGACGCCTCGGCTTCACCGACGTCATCCGTGGCTACCACTTCGCAGGCGACCCCAGGCCGTTCGCGATCCTCGGCCGGGAACTGCCGCTGTGAACGTGCGGGTCTGGCACCATGTCGGGGTGCCACACCGCCGCAAGCGCCTGCTCGCCCTGCTGTTGCTGGTGCTGATGGCGCCGATGATCGCCGGGTGCGTCCGGGTACGCGCCTCCATGACCGTTTCGCCGGACGACCGCGTGTCGGGCCAGATCATCGCCGCGGCCAAGCCGAAGGACGACAACGACAAGGGGCCGCAGCTGCTCAACAGCCTGCCCTTCAGCAACAAGGTGTCGGTGTCGTCCTATAGCCGCGACGACTACGTCGGCTCCCAGGCGGTGTTCTCGGATCTGACGTTCGCCGAACTTCCGCAGCTCGCGAACATGAACAACGACGCGGCGGGCGTCGACGTCTCGCTGCGCCGGGCAGGCGATCTGGTGATTCTCGAGGGTCGCGCCGATCTGACGTCGCTCAACGACCCCGATGCCGACGTGTCGTTGAACGTGTCATTTCCCGGTGACGTCACGTCGACCAACGGCGACCAGGTCGCCACGGACACCGTGCAGTGGACGCTGAAGCCCGGCGTGGTCACCACGATGAACGCCCAGGCCCGCTACACCGACCCCAGCGCCCGATCGTTCACGGGGGCCGCCATCTGGCTCGGTGTCGCGGCCTTCCTGGTGGCCGGCATCATCGGCGGCGTGGCGTGGGCGAGCCGCGACCGCAGCCCCGTGCTGGCCAACCCGCACGAGCCTCACTGATCTCCCCGCGCCCCTGACTTGCAACGAACCCGTCCCGACGCTCTAGTCTGAAGGCACTTTGGGGTAGTGAAAGGGGCGCGCGCTGAGCGTGGATGCTGCCGCCGCACCGTCGGCCGTGGAGTTGGCGAACGCCGTCACCGAACAACTGCGCGAATATCTCGGCACGCGTCGGCGCGATGCCGCCTACATCGGTGACGACTACGCAGAGATGACGGCGGCGCTCGAGGAGTTCGTGCTGCGCGGCGGCAAACGACTCCGCCCGTTGTTCGCCTACTGGGGCTGGCGCGCCGTCGCTCCCGCGGGCACCACGGCGGGCCCGGACACCCTCCTGCTGTTCTCCGCCCTCGAGTTGCTGCACGCCTGCGCCCTGGTGCACGACGACGTCATCGACGCCTCGGCCACCCGGCGCGGCCTGCCCACCGTGCACCGCCTCTTCGCCGACCGGCACCGGGAACGCAACTGGCACGGCTCCCCCGAACAGTTCGGGATGTCGACGGCGATCCTGCTCGGCGACCTGTCGCTGGTCTGGGCCGACGACATCGTCACCTCCGCCGACCTGCCGCTCGACGGGCACCGCCGGGTGCAGCGGGTGTGGGCCGACATCAGGACCGAGGTACTCGGCGGCCAGTACCTCGACATCGTCGCCGAGGCCAGCGGCGCCGAAACCGTCGAGTCGGCGATGAACGTCAACACCTACAAGACGGCGTCGTACACGATCTCGCGGCCCCTTCAGCTGGGTGCCGCGGCGGCTGCCGACCGGCCCGAGGTGCAGGCCACCTTCCACCAGGTCGGCACCGATCTCGGCGTGGCGTTCCAGCTGCGCGACGACGTCCTCGGCGTGTTCGGCGATCCCGCGGTGACGGGCAAGCCGTCCGGCGACGACCTCCGGTCGGGAAAGCGCACGGTGCTGCTGGCCGAGGCGGTCCAGCGGGCCGACTCGTCGGATCCGTTGGCGGCCAAGCTGTTACGTACGTCGGTCGGCACGGATCTCTCCGAAGGCGACGTCCGCGAGTTGTGCCAGGTGATCGAGTCGGTCGGTGCGCTCGAGGCGGTCGAGAACCGCATCGAGTACCTGACGGGTGAGGCGCTGACGCTTCTCGATGCCGCGCCCATCGATGCCCACGCCAAGGTCGGTCTGGCCGAACTCGCCAGATTGGCGTCGAACCGGTCCGCCTGAGGCGAATGACGACTCCGAGAACCGAACCCGGCCAGCACCTCTCGCGGCTGACCGCCTTCGCCACGTCGCCAGAGGGCCGACCCGCGCTGCTCGGCTGTGCGGGCGCTGCCCTCATCACCCTCGGCGGCCTCGGCGCGGGCAGCACCCGGCTTCACGACCCCGTCCTCGAGTCCCTGCAACTGTCCTGGCTGCGCTTCGGCCACGGCCTGGTGGTCTCCTCGGTGCTGCTCTGGATCGGCGTCGCGGCCATGCTGGGCGCGTGGTTGTGGCTGGGCCGCCGCGTCGTCGACCGCACCGCCACCAAGTACACGATGCTGGCGACGACCGGCTTCTGGCTGACCCCGCTGCTGCTGAGCGTGCCCGTGTTCAGCCGCGACACGTACTCCTATCTCGCGCAGGGGGCGTTGCTGCGCGACGGGTTCGACCCCTACGTCGTCGGGCCGATCGAGAACCCGAACTCGTTGCTGGACAACGTCAGTCCGATCTGGACCACCACAACGGCGCCCTACGGTCCGGTGTTCATCCTCATCGCCAAGTTCGTCACGATGGTGGTCGGCGACCACGTCATCGAGGGCACCATGCTACTGCGGCTGTGCATGCTGCCAGGCCTGGTGATGTTGATCTGGGCCGCGCCCCGCATCGCGCGCCACGTAGGGGCCAACGGTCCTGCCGCACTGTGGATCTGCGTGCTCAACCCGCTGGTGATCATCCACCTGATGGGTGGCGTGCACAACGAGATGCTGATGGTCGGTCTGATGATGGCGGCCATCGCGCTGACGCTGCAGGACAGACCGGTGTGGGGCGTGGGTCTGATCGCGATCGCGGTCGCGGTCAAGGCCACCGCGGGTATCGCCCTGCCCTTCATGGTGTGGATGTGGATGCACCGACTGCGGGACCGGCGCGGGCTGGGGACGGTGCGCGCGTTCGGCGTCGCCACCGTGGCGTCCGCCCTGATCTTCGTAGTGGTGTTCGCCGTCGTGTCGTGGCTGGCAGGCGTGGGACTCGGATGGCTGACGGCGCTCGCGGGGTCGGTCAAGATCATCAACTGGCTGACGGTGCCGACCGCCATCGCGAACGTGACCAATGCCGTCGGCGGTCTGTTCTTCGGTGTCAACTTCTACGCCGTCCTGGAGGTGACCCGCATCGCCGGCGTGGTCATCATCGCCGTTTCACTTCCCTTGCTGTGGTGGCGGTTCCGGCACGACGACCGCGAGGCTCTGACGGGGATCGCGCTGGCAATGCTGGTCGTGGTGTTGTTCGTGCCTGCGGCGCTGCCGTGGTACTACACGTGGCCGCTGGCCGTGCTGTCCGCCCTGGCGCAGAGCCGCCAGGCGATCGCGGCCATCGCAGGTTTCTCGACCTGGATCATGGTGATCTTCAAACCAGATGGCTCCCACGGCATGTACTCGTGGCTCCACGTCGCGTTGGCCACGGCCTGCGCGGCGGCGGCGTGGTACTCGCTGGCCAAGGCGCCGGAGAAGGCCGAGAGTCCACAGCCGGCAGAGGCTCAATAGGCCGGCTCGATGGGCCGGCTCAATAGGCCATGGCCTGGGCCCGGCGGACCACCTCGCGGGCCTGATGCGAGTGCAGCGCGTCCACCGGGCGGGCGTTGGCCTGGGCCTCGGTCGATCCGTCGCGGCTGATGGTCAGCGACTCGTCGGGGGTGAACAGCCATCGCACGATCTCGGTTTCACCGAACCCCCCGTCGTGCAGCACGACCAGCAGACCGGGAAGGCTCTTCACGACGTGGCCATGAGAGTCGAAGAAGATCTTCGGCACCACCAGCACACCGTCGCGGCGCACGCCGATCAGGTGTTTCTGCCGGAGGTGCTGGTGCACCTTGGTCACCGGAATGCCGAGGAGGGACGCCACGGTAGGAAGGTCATAGACGGCTTCGTCGGGGTTCAGAACGTCTTCGGCGGCCGGAATGGTGCTCACCGGTCCGAGTCTAAGATGCACGCGTGGATACCAGCCAGCGATCGGACCCGCTCGTCGGCACTGTGTTGGATGGGCGGTACCGTGTCGACGCCCTGATCGCGACCGGCGGAATGTCGTCGGTGTACCGCGGGCTGGATCTCCGGTTGGACCGGCCGGTGGCGCTGAAGGTGATGGAATCCCGGTACGCGGGCGATCAGCAGTTCCTGACGCGATTCCAGCGGGAGGCAAGAGCCGTCGCCCGATTGAAGGATCCGGGGCTGGTCGCGGTGTACGACCAGGGTATCGACGGTCAGCACCCCTTCCTCGTCATGGAGCTGATCGAGGGCGGCACACTGCGCGAGTTGCTCCGCGAGCGCGGCCCGATGCCCCCGCATGCCGTCGCCGCCGTGCTGGCGCCGATCCTCGGCGGACTCGCCGCGGCACACCGGGCCGGCCTGGTGCACCGCGACATCAAGCCGGAGAACGTGCTGATCTCCGACGACGGCGAGGTCAAGATCGCGGACTTCGGCCTGGTGCGCGCCGTCGCCGAGGCGAAGATCACCTCGACGAGCGTGATCCTCGGCACCGCGGCCTACCTCTCGCCCGAGCAGGTCGGCACCGGCGACGCGGGACCAGCGAGCGACGTCTACGGCGTCGGCATCCTGGCCTATGAATTGCTCACCGGCACTACACCGTTCACGGGTGACAACGCCCTGACGGTCGCCTACCGGCGGATGGATCACGACGTCCCCCCGCCCAGTGCCGCGATCGCGGGCGTGCCGCCCCAGTTCGACGAGTTGGTCGGGCGCGCAACGCGCCGGCGTCCCGAGGACCGCTACGCCGACGCCGGAGCCATGGTCGCGGCCCTGCACGCGACCGTCGACGAACTCGGGTTGCCGCCGTTTCGCGTTCCCGCGCCCCGCAATTCCGCGCAGCACCTGGCGTCGGCGGTGTACCACAGCCGACTCCCCGACGAGGACCACACGACGCAGACCACCGCAGCGCCGCCCCCGCCGACACCGATTCTGCCGACCCGCGACCAGACGCCCGCGCCCATCGCGCCGCGTCAGCACACCCGGGCCATGACCCGCGGTCCGGACGACTGGGAGATCCCCGAGAGCCGCTCCGCGCCAGGGCAGTTCGCCGGCATCGACATCGGCGAGCTGGAGTGGGCCAGGCAGCGCAGCCGTCGGGTCATGCTGTTCTGGTTGGTGGGCATCCTGACGCTCACCGCGCTGGTGGCCGCAGGCGCGTGGACGCTCGGCAACAACGTGCAGGGACTGTTCTGAGCTAGTCCCGCAACATCTCCGCGACCAGGAACGCCAACTCGAGGCTCTGCTGGGTGTTCAGGCGCGGATCGCACGCCGTCTCGTAGCGGCCTGCCAGGTCCGAGTCCGAGATGTCCTGCGCCCCACCGAGACACTCGGTGACGTTCTCTCCGGTGATCTCGACGTGGATGCCGCCGGGGTGGGTGCCGAGCGCGCGGTGCACCTCGAAGAAGCCCTGCACCTCGTCGACGATGCGGTCGAAGTGGCGGGTCTTGTAGCCCGTCGAGCTCTCGTGGGTGTTGCCGTGCATCGGATCGCACTGCCAGATCACCTGGTGACCAGATGCCTGCACCTTCTCGATGATGGGCGGCAGCACGTCGCGCACCTTGCCGTTGCCCATCCGGCTGACCAGCGTCAGGCGGCCCGGCACGTTGTGGGGGTCGAGTCGCTCGACGTACTCGACGGCCAGTTCGGGTGACGTGGTGGGCCCGATCTTCACGCCGATGGGATTGGAGACGACCTCGGCGAAGGCAATGTGCGCACCGTCGAGCTGACGGGTGCGCTCGCCGATCCAGACGTAGTGGGCGGACAGGTCGTACAACCTGGGTTCGGGGGCGTCGGCCGGGAAGTCGTTGGACAGCCGCAGCATTGCCCGCTCGTAGTCCAGCACCAGCGCCTCGTGGCTGGCGTAGATCTCCGCGGTCTGGAGGTTGCGGTCGTCGACGCCGCAGGCGCCCATGAAGCGCAGTCCGCGGTCGATCTCGCCGGCCAGCGCCTCGTAGCGGGCGCCGGCAGGCGACGTGCGAACGAACTCACGGTTCCAGTCGTGCACCTTCTGCAGCGACGCCATGCCCGACGACGTCAGCGCGCGCACCAGGTTCATCGCCGCGCTGGCGTTGGCATACGCGCGCACCAGGCGCGACGGGTCGTGGTCGCGCACCGAGGCGTCGGGGGCAAACCCGTTGATCATGTCGCCGCGGTACGACTTGAGCCCGAGGGCATCGATGTCGGCCGAGCGCGGCTTGGCGTACTGCCCTGCGATGCGGGCGACCTTGACCACCGGCATGCTCGCGCCGTAGGTCAGCACCACCGCCATCTGCAACAGCGTCCGGATGTTGGCCCGGATGTGCGGCTCGGTGTTGTCCACGAACGTCTCGGCGCAGTCGCCGCCCTGCAACAGGAAGGCCTCGCCACGGGCCACCGCGGCCAACTGGTCCTTGAGGCGCTCGATCTCCGACGGCACGGTCACCGGCGGCACGCTCTCCAGCACGGTCCGCATCGCCTTGGCCTGGTCGGCGGGCCAGCTGGGCTGCTGCGCCGCCGGCTTGGCCAGGGCCGCATCGAGCCGCTCGCGCAGGTCGTCCGAGAGGGGCGGGAGCTCCGGCAGCTGGTCGATGGGTACGTCGACGGTCCAGTTCACCCATCCATGGTAACCGCGCGCAGAACCGCTTCTTACCGACCGCCTCGGCCATACCCGCAGTTCAGGCGCGTGCGGCCCAGGAACCGTCGTCTTCGTCGTCGGCAGTGCCCGCCGTCATGAGGCGGAACCGCGTCAGATTGTGCCTGGCGTCGACGAGGGCGTCGTGTGCATCCCTGGGCCGTGGTGGCATGCGCGGTGAGCCACGCTCCTCCCAGAACTGGCGCAATTCCCTGGTGAACCGTGGGACCGCGGGCGGCAGGTCGGTCATCGGGCCCCACAGCTGGCACAGCACCACGTGGTCGTACGCGCCGACCCAGGCCCACAGCTCGATGGTCTCGTCGCCGTCGATGTCGAAGAAGTCCTCGAGGTCCGACCGGATCTGCCGCCGCGACCGCCACAGCTTCGACGCCGGTGACGGCAGCTTTGGGAGCACGTTCTTGCGCACCCACGAACCGGCCCGCTCGGGGTCGAATTCCGTTGAGATGGCGTAATATTCGCGGCCGTCCTCGGCGGCGACCCCGATCGAGATCAGTTCGATGGTGCGCCCGTTGTCGATGAACTCGGTGTCGTAGAAGTACTTCATCAGGCGGCTTCCGTCACGGGCGCCGGAGCCGGATGGATCTCGCGGTCGAGTTGGGCGTTGACCTCGACGGCGTCAGGGAAGTGCGGCTCGCCCGCGATGACGTGCTGCAGCCAGAGCTTCGCCTGGACGACCGGCCGGCGCTGCCGACGCTCGCGTTCCAGCGAACGGTGCATCTTCTTGGGCCGGGTGTCGTAGCGCCAGCGTGCCCACGGCGCGTGCGGGCGGGACAGCCGGACCGCGCCGACGAACAGCAGCGGGGTGATGAACATCCCCACCAACCCCGTCCACACCTTGCCCTTGAGCAACACCACGACCGCGAGGAGAAGCGTCACCAGGGCGATCCCGACGACCATCGAGCGCGCCAGGACCGTCTGATCCTCGCGCCAGATGTCGACGTCGAAGAACGCCAGCGGGTTGAAGCCGAGGATCAACAGTCCGGCGACCGCAACGGCCGCGAACACCGCGTCGACCGACGTCCTGCCGTCCTCGGACCAGTACACGTCCTGCAGGTGCAGGATCAGCGCGAACTCGTCGAGAACCAGGGCCGCGCCCATCCCGAAGAAGACTGCGGCAACTGTGAATTCAGCCACACCCCCGTCGACTGCGAGGGTCACCATGGTTACCCCGGAGATCATGACCAGCACGACGCCGATCACCACGTGGTGGATGTGGACGGTGCCATGGCCGATATTGCGCGGCTGCCACCACTTGGGTGGGGTGTCGCTGTGTGCATTGTTCTCGTTGTGGCGGATGTACCGGACGATCGTGCGCGTCACCAGGAATGTCAGCAGGAACGAGATCAGGCACCACAGCAGCGGTAATCGACCGGGTGGGATGCCCAGGTCGAGCCCGAAGTCGAACTTCCAATCGTCGAACACGGGCAAAACTTACGCTTCACCGCGCGCGTCGTGGACCGGATGGTCTCCGACGCGCCGACGAGCACCGATACTCTTAGCGGCGAGATGAGAATTCGGCAGTCGCCCAGCAGGGCGTGGTGGCCAACCGTGGCATGGCGGCTGTTTCAGCTGCTGACCCTGGCGGCGGTCATCTGGGCGGGCTGGCGATTGCTGGCCACCACGCCGTACCGCATCGACATCGACGTCTACCGCATGGGTGGCCGCGCCTGGCTCGACGGCACGTCGCTCTACAGCGACGGCGTGCTCTTCCACACCGTCGCCGGACTGGGCCTCCCGTTCACCTATCCCCCGCTGGCTGCCGCGGTCTTCTCCCCATTCGCCTGGCTGTCGCTGGACGCGGCGAGCGCGACCATCACCGTCATCACGTTCGCCCTCCTCCTGGTCACCATGATGATCGTGCTGACCCGGCTGAAGGTCTGGGAGCAGTCGACGGCGATCTCCGGACCGGCCTGGCTCCGACGGTGTTGGCTGGCCGCGGCCATCGTCGCCCCGGCCACGGTGTACCTCGAACCCATCCGGTCCAACTTCGAGTTCGGCCAGATCAACGTCGTGTTGATGACGCTGGTGATCGTGGACTGCGTGCCGCGCAAGACGCCGTGGCCGCGGGGTCTGCTGATCGGCATCGCGATCGCGCTCAAGCTCACGCCCGCGGTGTTCCTGCTCTACTTCCTGCTGCGACGCGACACCCGCGCGCTGCTGACGAGCGTCGCCTCGGCGATCCTGGCCACCGCCGTCGGCTTCGTGGTCGCCGCCAGGGATTCGTGGGAGTACTGGACCGAGACGGTGCACGACACCGACCGCATCGGCACCGCCACCTACCTCACCAACCAGAACATCGCGGGCACCCTCGCCCGGCTCGGCATCGGCGACACACCACGGTTCGTGATCTGGCTGGTCGCCTGCTTTGCGGTGCTCGGGCTGACCGTGTGGGCGGTGCACCGGGTGCTCAGGTATCACCAGCCCGTGCTGGCACTGATCTGCGTCGCGATGTTCGGACTGGTGGTCTCGCCCGTGTCCTGGTCGCACCACTGGGTGTGGGCGCTGCCCGCCGTCCTGGTGACGGGTGTGCTCGGATACCGCTACCGCAACCTGGCGCTCGGGGCGGTGAGCCTCGTCGGCGTGCTGCTGATGTACTTCGCGCCCATCCACCTGATGACGGAACACAAGGAGACATCTGCCGCGCTGTGGCGTCAGATGCTCGGGGGTTCCTACGTGTGGTGGGCGCTGGCGCTGATCCTGGTGTCGGGCGCCGTCACCCTCGGGGAGCGGTCGGGTGCCCCGGAGGGCGTTGACGCGACGCCCGCGCACGCCGCGGGCTAGTTAGTCACCCTGCGGCGGCGGTCGGAAACCTGGCGGGCGGATTACCGCCCTTCTCGGCGGCTTCCTTGACGTCCGCGGCGTACAGGTCGACGTACTCCTGACCGGACAGCTGCATCAGCTCGTACATCACCTCGTCGATGACGGCGCGCTCGATGAAGCGGTTGCCCGCCAGCCCCTCGAAGCGGGTGAAGTCCATGGGCTTGCCGAACCGCACCTCGACCCGGCCGAAGTGCCACATCTTGGAGCCGGGCGGGTTGACGACGTCGGTGTTGACCATCGCGACGGGGATGACGGGGACACCCGTCTCGAGCGCGAGCCGGGCCAGGCCCGTCTTGCCCTTGTACAGCCTGCCGTCCGGAGACCTGGTGCCCTCGGGGTACATGCCGAGCAACTTGCCCTGGCTCACGATGCGTTGCGCCGTGGTCAGCGCGGCCCGTGCGGAGTCGGCGTCGGTGCGGTCGATCGGCACCTGTCCGGCAGCTGTGTAGAACCAGCGTTGGAACCAACCGCTGAGGCCCGTGCCCGTGAAGTACTCCGCCTTGGCGAGGAAGGTGATCCGTCGCTTCACCACCAGCGGTAGGTAGAAGCTGTCCGCCACGGCGAGGTGGTTACTGGCCAGGATGACGGCACCGGAGTCCGGAACATGCTCCAGCCCTTGCACTTTCGGGCGGCCGAGCAGCGTGAGCAGCGGGCCCATGAAGATGTACTTGAACAGCCAATACCACATCGAGCCTCCCGCGGAGGCGCCCGGACGGCGCCGTGGGCACAACTCTACCCAGTTGCCGCTCAGTCCTCGACGGTGACGGGGATGTGCTGATAGCGGCCCGGCCCGGAGGGGGGCGGATCGTCGTCGGGCCCGGGTCCTCCCGGTGTGGGATCCTGCGGTCCCGACGGGTCGCGCGGCGGCGGCGGGGTGTCCGGGCGCCCGGTCTGGTCCTGACCCATCGCGTCGGTCATGGCACGGACGACGGCGAGCAGGGCGACGCTGTGTTCGGCGATGACGGTCAACATCGGGTGCTGTTCACCGGTCACCAGAGCGGCCAGCGCGCACACCGGGCACCACACCTGCTGGCACCTGGCCGGGCTGCCGGAGCCGGCGCGGGCCGCCGCCGTCCGCACGGCGGGATCGAGCCGGTCGAGAATCGACTGTGCCAGCTGCCGCAACTCGGGAGGAATGTCTGGGTGAGACTCACTCACGCCGGCCACACCTCCGGATTCGGTCGAAATCTCACCGTCAGTTCGCTGCCGCGCAGTTGCGCGTCCAGCACGATGCATCTGCGCAGGACGGACGCCAGCCGCACGCGGCGGCGCGTACCTCCGGCACCGATGATCAGGTCGTCGTCGACCCGGCCCAGCGTCAACGCTCCCGGATCGACCTGCGGCAACTCTAGCCGCATCCGATACACGGCATCGAGTCCGGAACCCGATTCCCGGTCCACGACCGGACGGACCGGTCCCGGGGGCGCCGAGCCGCCGCGCTGCCTCGCGCTGTCGAGCAGTTCGGCGAGCGCCTTGGGGCCGATCGGCTCACCGGCGAGGTGCGGGACGAGCACCAGCTTGACGTCGCCGATCGTCGTGTCGAGTTCGTCGAGGACGACGCGCTGCTCGGCGATCCGCTCGGTGTACCAGTCGAACGCCGGATGCTCGGGCAGGTTGCGGTACTCGAACGAGTCGTCCTGCACCAGAATCTGATTCACGATCAGTTCGTCGACCGAGACTCCCATCAGCGCCAGCGAGCCCAGCGTGCGGGCCGCCTCCGCAGCCACCACCCGCTCGGCGGTGAGGACGAGGTGCGCACTCACGCGCGACGAGTCGGTCAGCAGTTCGCCGAGGCGCTCCGTCCCCGCCGCGATCCGCTCGAGCAGCTCGACGACGCCCGCCGACGCCGCGTCGTCGCCCGCCAGCGACAGCCTGCGGTGCCTGGGCCACGCCCGCTCGAGGTACAGCCCGAAGGTGGCGGGCAGCGTCAGCATGCGCATGGCGTCCGCGGTCGACGCGCAGTCGACGACGACGTGATCCCACTGACCCGAGGCGGCCAGCTCACCGACCTCGTCGAGACCGAGCACTTCCTGGATACCCGGCAGTGCCGAGAGTTCTTCTGGGGCAACGTCTCCGAGGTCTGATTCCGGAAACCGCGCCGCGAGCACCCCGGCGACCTGCCGCCACCGCTGCTCGAGCAGGGCCAGCGTGTCGAGGGCGAGTGCGTCGAGGAATCCCCCGCCCGCATCGACGGCGTCGGCAAGCACCCTGGTGGGGTTGCGCTCCCCCGTCGGGACGATCTTCACTCCGAGGACGTCGCCCGTCGAATGGGCCTGGTCGGTCGACACGACGAGCACGCGCAACCCGTTGCGCGCGTCGCGGACCGCAGTGGCGGTCGCCAGCGTGGACTTGCCTACCCCACCCTTGCCGACGAAGAGGCTGATCCTGGCGTTGCCGGCTGCGGGGAGATCTCCCGGATCAGTCAGCTCAGTCAGCCTCGACTCGTTTCTTGAGGTCCTTGAGCGCGGTGTCGGTGAGCCTGCGCTCGGCCTTGCGCTTGAGCAACCCGATCATCGGGATGATGAGGTCCACCGAGAGCTCGTAGGTGACGTCGGTGCCAGAACCCTTGGGCGACAGCAGGTATGCCCCGTCGAGAGCCTTCAGCAACGAGCTGGACACCAGCGACCACGTCACCGACGCGTGGTCCGCGGGCCACGTGTAGGCCAGCACCATGGTGTCCTTGAGCACCGCGGCGTCGAGCACCAGCCGCGCCGTCTTCGGAAACCCGTCGTCGTCGGTCTCGAGGACCTCGGTCTCCCTGTACTCGGCGACCCAGTCCGGGTACGAGCCGATGTCGGCGATGACGTCCATCACCGTCGACGGGTCGGCGTCGATGTAGATCGTCTGCGCAGTCTTGTCCGCCACGTATTCACTTCCCGGGTCGCTAGTGCGCTGCTGGACTCACGTCCTTTCGCAGTGAAATGTACCCGCACCCATTTCTCGGCGGCCTGGCTCACGCCAGGCGGGACACCCCGACCGGGCGCGACGCCTCCAGTTTCTGCTTGACCTCGAAGGCCATCGTCTTCCCTGCCACCCGCCTGCGGTGGTTCTCCTTGGCCAGATTCATCTTGGCCAGCTCCCACGCCGCCGCGCCCGCGGGTTCGGCGTGCAGGAAGTAGTGCAGGATCACCCCGTCGAAGTTGGCCTCGAGCCAGACCTCCATGGTGCCGGTGAGAGCGCCCGCCACGGTCCAGCGCTGCCCCGCCGGGCCGCGGTCCTCGACCACCGTCAGACGCAGATCGGGCCACCAGCGACGCCAGCTCGCCGGATCGGCGACCGCGAGGCCGACGGCGGCCGGGTCGGCGCAGACGAACGTCTCGTCCGCGACCTGGATGCTGTTCATCGGCCACCACCTTCACACACGAGCCTCGCGGCGATTCGGCCGCCGACTAGGCTGGGATGACAAAGTACCCCGTTCGGAAGGTCCCAGACTGTGCGCGAGTTCTCCGTCCCGGCAAAGTTCACCGTCGGCGAGCACGACACCGTCGTCAGCTCGGTGTTCTCCCACGCCGCCGACGACCCGAACCACGTGATCATCCAACGTCTGGTGAACGGTTCCTGGACCGACGTGACGTGCGCCCAGGTCGCCGACCAAGTGCGCTCGGCCGCATCGGGTTTGATCGCCCTCGGCGTCCAGCCCGGCGACCGTGTCGCGATCCTCTCGGCGACCCGCTACGAGTGGCCGATCCTCGACTTCGCGATCCTGTCCATCGGCGCGGTCACCGTGCCGATCTACGAGACCAGCTCGGCCGAGCAGGTGCGTTTCGTGCTGTCGGACTCCGGCGCCGTCGCCGCATTCGCCGAGACCGACGAGCACCTCCAGAAGATCGAGCAGCTCAAGAGCGAGTTGCCCGACCTGCGCCACACCTACGCCATCGACGGATCGGGCCCCGCCGCGCTGGACGCGCTCGCCGAGGCAGCCGCGGGCACCGATCCCGGTGCCGTCACGTCTCGACTTGAGGCGATCAAGTCCGCGGACGTCGCCACGCTCGTCTACACCTCCGGCACCACGGGACGTCCAAAGGGCTGCCAGCTGACGCACTCCAACCTGCTGCACGAGATGCGCGGCGCCAAGGCCAGCTTCCCTGCCCTGCTGGACAAGGGCGAGAAGCTGCTGGTGTTCCTGCCGCTGGCGCACGTGCTGGCCCGCGCCATCACCATCTGCGCGTTCAGCAACAAGGTGACGCTCGGCTTCACCAGCGACGTGAAGAACCTGGTGCCGACGCTGGCCGTGTTCAGGCCGACGCTGGTGGTGTCGGTGCCGCGGGTGTTCGAAAAGGTCTACAACACGGCCGAACAGAACGCCCACGACGGCGGCAAGGACAAGATCTTCGCGATGGCGGCCACCACCGCGATCGAATGGAGCCAGGCCCAGGACACGGGCGGGCCAGGACTTCTGCTGAACCTCAAGCACACGCTGTTCGACAAGCTGGTCTACGGCAAGCTCCGCGCGGCACTCGGCGGCAACTGCCACGCCGCGATCTCCGGTGGCGCGCCGCTGGGCGCCCGGCTCGGACACTTCTACCGCGGCGTCGGCGTAACCATCTACGAGGGCTACGGACTGACCGAGACCAGCGCCGCGATCACCGTGAACCGGGTCGGCGAGATCAAGGTCGGATCGGTCGGAAAGCTGTTGCCCGGCAACAGCATGCGCATCAACGACGACACCGAGCTGCTGGTGTCCGGAGGCGTCGTGTTCGGCGGCTACTGGCACAACCAGGCCGAGACGGACGCGGTGTTCACCGATGGTTGGTTCCACACGGGTGACCTCGGGGCGATCGACGACCAGGGCTTCCTGACGATCGTCGGCCGCAAGAAGGAGATCATCGTGACCGCGGGCGGCAAGAACGTCGCCCCCGCGCTCCTCGAGGACCGGCTGCGTGCCCATCCGTTGATCAGCCAGGCCATGGTCGTCGGTGACGCCCAGCCGTTCATCGCGGCGCTCATCACCATCGACCCCGAGGCGTTCCCCGGCTGGAAGCAGCGCAACGGCAAGGACGCGAATGCGACCGTGGGCGATCTCGCCGAGGACCCGGATCTCGTCGCCGAGGTCGACCTCGCGGTCAAGGACGCGAATCAGGCAGTGTCGCATGCAGAGTCGATCCGCAAGTTCCGCATCCTGCCGGTGGACTTCACCGAGGACACGGGCGAGCTGACCCCGACGCTGAAGGTCAAGCGCAAGGTGGTCGCCGAGAAGTTCGCCTCCGACATCGACGCCCTGTACGCCAAGACCGGCGACTAGCCCTCAGCCGGTCAGCAGTTCCGAGAGGCGCTCCGCCTTGGTGCGCCACTGCCAGTTGTCGACGACCCAGTTGCGGCCCGCGGCGCCCATCGCCGCGGCGCGGGCCGGGTCGGCGAGCAGGTCCCCGACGGCGGCGGCGATCGCGCCCACGTCCCAGCCGTCGACGACCAGGCCGGTCTCGCCGTCCACGACCGATTCCGGTGCGCCACCGGAGTTTCCCGCCACCACGGGCACGCCCATCGCCGACGCCTCGAGGTAGACGATGCCGAGTCCCTCGACGTCGAGTCCCGCGCCGCGGGTGCGGCACGGCATGGCGAACACGTCGGCCATGGCGTGGTGGGCGGGCAACTCCGCACCGGGAACGCCGTCGGTGAAGATCACGTGCGCGGCGACGCCCATCGACTCGGCCAGGCGGTGCAATTCCTCGCGGTGCGGCCCCCCGCCGACGATGACGAGTGCGGTGTCGCTGACACGCTCCCGGATGGCGGGCAGCGCCCGGATCAACATGTCCTGGCCCTTGCGGGCCACCAGTCGGGACACGCAGACGACCACTGGGCGGTCGCCCAGTCCGTAGCGGACCCGCATCTCGGCCCGCGCGACCGGATCGGGCGCGAACTCGTCCGTGTCGACACCCGGGGCGAGACGTTCGAGCGCGGCGTTCGGGCCGAACGCGGACGCGAACCGGCCGCGGGTGTACTGGCTGATGAAGGTGACGACGTCGGTGTCGTTTCCGATGCGGCGCAACGCCGTTCGAGCCAGTGGGAGCATCGACCAACCCACCTCGTGGCCGTGCGTGCTCGCGATCACCCGCTGGGCGCCCGCCGCCCTGGCCAGCGGCGTCAGCAGGGCCAGCGGGGCGGCGGCGCCGAACCAGACGGTGTCGATGCCGTGTGCGCCGATCAACTGGCGCATCCGCCACGCCACCGACGGTTCGGGGATCATCAGCGAGGTGGGATGGCGCACCACCTCGACGCCGGTGGCGCGCAGGTCCTCGTCGTAGGCGGCGTCGCCCTTCCACTTCGGCGCGTACACCACCAGGGTGTGGCGCCCGGTCATGACCAGCTCGCCCACCAGGTGGGCGAGATAGGACTGGATGCCTCCGCGCCGCGGCGGAAAGTCATTCGTCACCAACAGAACTCTGCTCAACGTTGCTCCCGGGTCCGCGGCGACGACACTCGCGAAGGTTATCCGCTGAGCCAGACCCGCCACGCCGCGAGGACCTGGGTGGGGTCGGCGCCAAGCGTGTCCCTGATGGCGGTCGCCGGGTCCGGATGACCGGTTCCGCACGCCTCGACGTAGAGCTTGCGCAGCGCGTCGGCGCCGTAGCGGCTTGCGACGAAGCGGCTGAACCACCACGCCCGGTCGTAGGCCAGCGACCGGACGGCGCCGGGCGTGTCGAGGTCGGCGTCGGTCGGGAGGTGCGCGAGTTGCGCGGCGGCCGCCGGGCCGGGCATCGCGGTCGGCGGCCTGCCCACGAAGTCGGCGACCCCCTCGGTCAGCCAGCGCGGTGCGTCGGCGGCCGTCCTCCCGCGGGCGGCGTAGTGAAAGAGTTCGTGGCGCAACACGATCCGCAACGATGCGTCGCTCATCGAGGTGGCGCCGGGCGCGAACACGATGCGCTGCGCGGTGGTCGCCGCGGCGATGTCGGGCTCACCGGCCGCGAGCGCACGGAACTCCTCGTCGGTGTGGGTGAGCACGACGACGATGTTGCGCGGCCAGTCGTCGCCCCAGAATGCGGTGACGGCGTCGGCGGCGCCGTCCAACTCGCCCCAGACCCTGGCCTCGAGATCGGCGGTCTGCGCTCCCCCGAGCGACATCAGCGACACGGTGCGACCGTCCCGCAGCGTCAGCGGGTCCGTCGGCGTGGTCGGGACGTCGAGTGAGACGTGGGCGGCCGCGGGCGGCCCGGGGTTCGTGGCCGGGGTGTCGCCCAGAGGTCGCGCGATCAGGACCGCGGCGACGACCAGCTCGGCCAGCAGGAGCAGGCCGACCAGCGGCCGCCGCTCAGTAACGCCGGACGTTGTGAATCGGCGCATTGTCCACCGGAGCGACCCGCACCGGTGTGCCATACGTCGAGGCGTGCACCATCATCCCGTCGCCGATGTAGATGGCGACGTGAGACGCGTCGGAGTAGTAGGTGATGAGGTCGCCGGGCTGCATTTGGTCCATCGAGACCGGCTGGCCACCCTGAGCGAGTGCCTGACTGGAGTGCGGAAGGTTGACGCCGGCCTGCCCGAAGGCCCACATCACCAGACCCGAGCAATCGAAGGCGCTGGGACCCGCGGCGCCCCAGGAGTACGGCGAACCGATCCGGGTCAGCGCGGCCTGCACGGCGATCATGCCCTCGCCGTCGGGGTTGGGCGCGGGCACGGCGCCCTCCGGCGGGGCGACGTCGCCGGGGTTGATGCCACCGGGCGCGGCGGCCAGGACGTCGGGCGAGTCGGCAGGCGGCGGGGCGTCCGGCGCGGGGATCGGAGGGGGTGGCGGGATGGCCGCCAGCGCCTCGCGCTGGGCCGGCGTCAGGGCCGTGTATTGCGACTTGACGATGGCCATCTGGACTTGCAGTTTGCTTTGCTTGGATTGCAGGTCCGCGCGCACTGCTGCGGCCTGCTCGGCCGCCGTCTTGGCGTCTGCGGCCGACTTTGCAGACTCCACCTCGGCGGAATTTGCGAGCGCGCTGCCCGTCTTGAAGTTCTGCATTTGCACCGACATCTCGGTGGCCATGACCTTCTGCACCGCGAGCTGATCGATCAGACCCTGCGGCGAGCCGGCCGTCAGCATCGCGTCGAGACCGTCGGTGCGGCCCCCCATGTACTGCGCGGCAGCAACTCTGTCGACGGACGTCTGGAAGGTTGCCAGCTGGCCCTTGGCCGCATCAACGGCCGCGACGTCGGCTGCGTGCTTCTGATCGGCGGCCTGTTCTGCTTGCAGCTTGTTGTTGAGATCCAGCTCGGCGCTGTGCATGGCTTCGGTGGTCTGTTCGGCCTGCCGCGACAGCTCGTTGAGCTTTGCCAATGCATCGTCGGCGGGGTCAGCCTGCGAACTTCCTGCGACTACGCCGCCCAGGATCATCAAGCCTGCTATCGCACCTACTGCCGGTCGCCGAAGACCACGTGTGCTCCGGTGCATAGCGTCAAACCTCAAGATTTCGCGTCCTTCAACTGCCGTTAGCGAGCCGCTCGAACTGCGTTAGGTCTCAGATAGGTTACGAAACGGCATCGGGGTTGTCCAACAGAGGACGCAAATTTAACAGGCGCCCCGGGAATTTTTCGCTGCCCCGTGGCTTTGGGTACCGCTAGGCGACCCCGTCGGTGGGCCTCCGGTGAATCGGAACCAACCGTAGTCGAGGCGCCAAACCGGCGTCTGCGAGCACCTCGAGCGCTCTGCGCTCGTCCGCCAGCAACGTCTCGGGCACGCCCAACAAAACGCTGACGACACAGTCCTGGCAGCCGTGTCCACGCACTGCGCAGTCGTCGCAGTCGATGTGCAGCGTCCCGGCGTCCGATGCCGGGGCGTCTGAAAGATCTCGGGCCGGATGGTGCGGTCCGTTCTCTGGTCGAGTCATGTCCGTACTCCTCTCGTTCGAATCCACGTCGTTCTCCGTGGCGCACGCTAACGACGGGTACCGACAAGCCCGACACGCGAATCACACGGTTGTCACTCGGTGTCGGACCTGGGGCCTACCGTCCCCGCCATGGAGCAGCTGAGCTTCGGGGACGTCGACGCGAACGCGGACGTCTCGCTGCGTGACACGACGTTCGTCGTCGTCGACCTGGAGACCACGGGCGGCCGTTCCCGAGGCGACGGGAACGGCAACGGTTACGACGCCATCACCGAGATCGGCGCCGTCAAGGTGCGTGGCGGTGAGGTCATCGGTGAGCTGGCCACCCTCGTCGACCCTGGCCGCTCCATCCCACCCCAGATCGTCGCGCTGACGGGGATCACCACGGCCATGGTCTGCGACGCCCCGACCATCGACTCCGTCCTACCGGCATTCCTGGAGTTCGCCCGCGGCGCGGTCCTGGTGGCCCACAACGCCGGCTTCGACGTCGGCTTCCTGCGCGCCGCCGCCGAGCGGCTCGGCATCCCGTGGAAGCGCCCGCCCGTGCTGTGCACCGTGAAGCTGGCGCGCCGGGTGCTCACGCGGGACGAGGCGCCGAGCGTCCGCCTCTCGGCACTGGCCCAACTGTTCGGGGCAGGCACCGTCCCGAACCACCGCGCCCTCGACGACGCCCGCGCCACCGTCGACGTGCTGCACGCCCTCATCGAGCGCGTGGGCAACCAGGGCATCCACACCTTCGCGGACCTGCGCTCGTATCTACCGGACGTGACACCGGCCCAGCGCCGCAACCGGCACCTCGCGGCCCGACTGCCGCGGCGGCCAGGCGTGTACCTGTTCCGCGGACCGTCGGACGAGGTGCTCTACGTCGGCACCGCCGTCGACCTCCGCCGTCGCGTCGGGCAGTACTTCACGGGCGCCGACCCGCGGACCCGGATGAAGGAGATGGCCTCGCTCACCACGCGGGTCGATCACGTCGAGTGCGCCCACGAGCTCGAGGCGGGCGTCCGCGAACTCCGCCTGCTCGCCGCGCACGCGCCGCCGTACAACCGCCGCTCGAAGTTTCCGCACCGGTGGTGGTGGGTGGTGCTGACCGACGAGGCGTTCCCCCGCTTCTCCGTGGTGCGGTCACCACGGCACGACCGCGCGATCGGCCCGTTCCGCGCCCGCGCCGACGCCATCGAGACGGCCGCCGTGCTGGCGCGCTTCACCGGCGTGCGCACCTGTACCGCCCGGCTGGCCCGTTCGGCACTCCACGGACCGTCCTGCCCCGAGCTGGAGCTGTCTCCGTGCCCGGCCGGACGCGACGTGACGGCCACCGCGTACGCGCCCGCCGTCGCGCGGGCCGCCGCACTCGTCGCGGGCGTCGACGACGCCGCCGTGGTGCGGGCCCTCGACCACGTTGCCGCGCTGGCCGCACAGGGCCGGTACGAGACGGCCGCCCGGCTGCGCGACCACGTCGCCACGGCGATCGACGCCATGTGGCGCGGTCAGCGCCTGCGGGCGCTGGTCACCGTCGACGAGCTCGTCGCCGCCAAGCCCGACGGCGCGGGCGGCTGGCAGCTGGCGGTCGTCCGACACGGTCAGCTCGCTGCGGCGGGCAACGCCGCGCGGGGCGTCCCGCCGATGCCGGTCGTCGACGCGATCTGCGCTGCCGCCCAGACCGTCCTGACCGCGCCGTCACCACTCGGGGGTGCGCTCGTCGAGGAGACCGCACTCGTCGCACGCTGGCTCACCGAGCCGGGCGTGCGGATGGTGCGCGTAGAAACGGCGTCGGGACGCGGATACGCCACCCCGCTGGGAGCGGCGGGCAGGCACCGCGCCTGGGCTGCCGCGGCGCGGTCGGCGCGACTCGCGGCCCACCAGGCCGAGCGGTCGGAGGTCCGGTCAGAGGTCCTTGGTGAACCGCACCCAACGCGCGAGCAGCTCTTCGGCCGCCCCCGAGTCGATCGCGTCGGCCGCCCGCGCGAGGCCGGCCTCCCAGGCAGGCACCCATTTGGCGTCGCTGGATAGGCCTGCATGAGCCACCATCGCCCCGCCCGCGTTGAGAATCACCGCATCACGCACGGCGCCCTTGGCGCCCGCGAAGACCTCGCGGACCGACGCGGCGTTCGCCTGCGCGTCGCCCCCGGTCAGCTCGCTCAGCTCGGCACGTTCGAAGCCGAAGGCGCCGGGGTCGAACGACAGCCGCTCGACGGTGCCCGCCTGCACCCGCCAGATGGTGCTCGTCGTCGTGGTCGTCAACTCGTCGAGGCCGTCGTCGCCGTGCACCACCAGCACGCTGGAGCCGCGTGTCGCGAACACGCCCGCCATCACCTCGGCCAGTTCACCCCACGCGCATCCGATCAGCCCGGCCCGCGGACCGGCCGGATTGGTCAATGGTCCAAGAAGATTGAAGACGGTCGGGACGCCGATCTCACGGCGCACCACCGACGCGTGCCGGTACGACGGGTGAAATTGTGGAGCGAACGCGAATCCGATGCCGACCTCGGCCACGCACCTCGCCACGTCGTCGGGACCGAGGTCGATGCGCACGCCGAGGGCCTCGAGCGTGTCGGCACCGCCGGACAGCGAGGACGCCGCACGGTTGCCGTGCTTGACGACGGGGATGCCGCTCGCCGCCACCACGATCGACGCCATCGTGGACAGGTTCACGGTGTTGGCTCCGTCGCCGCCCGTTCCCACGACGTCGACGGCATCTCTTCCGATGACGTCGGTGGGCACCTTTCGCGCATGCGACAGCATGGTGTCCGCGAGTTCCTTCACCTCAGCGGAAGTGGGGCCCTTCATCTTCAGCGACACCGCGAAGCCGGCGATCTGAGCCGGCGTCGCCACCCCCGTCATGATCTGGTCCATGGCCCAGGACGCCTGTCCGTTCGCGAGCGCGCGTCGCGTGGTCAGGCGGCCGAGGATCTGCGGCCAGGTGCGGGAATCGTCAGACGTCACGAACTGATTATTACGAATGTCGTGCCCCGGGTGGAGTTCACCAACTACAAAGCGTCATACTTCTTCTTGTGACGAGTGCTGTAGGGACCTCGGGGACTGCGATCACGGCGCGCGTGCATTCGCTGAACCGACCCAACATGGTAAGTGTCGGCACCATTGTGTGGCTTTCCAGCGAGCTGATGTTCTTTGCTGGACTGTTCGCAATGTACTTCACCGCGCGGGCGCAAGCCGCCGGTGACTGGCCGCCCCACCCGACCCACCTGAACCTCTTCGAGGCGGTGCCGGTCACGCTGATCCTGATCGCGTCGTCGTTCACGTGTCAGATGGGCGTGTTCGCCGCCGAGCGCGGTGACGTCTTCGGGCTGCGGCGGTGGTACACCCTCACGCTCGTGATGGGCGCCATCTTCGTCGCCGGCCAGGGCTACGAGTACTCCATGCTCGTCAAAGAGGGCACCACGATTCCGAGCAGCGCCTACGGTTCGGTGTTCTACCTCGCCACCGGCTTCCACGGCCTGCACGTGATCGGCGGGCTCGTCGCCTTCGTCTTCCTGCTGGCACGTACGCGTATGAGCAAGTTCACCCCGGCGCAGGCCACCGCGGCGATCGTCGTGTCGTACTACTGGCACTTCGTCGACATCGTGTGGATCGCACTGTTCGCCACCATCTACTTCGTCCGATGAACGGTTTCCCGTTCGGTCCGTTGAGAAGGGGTTCGATGACCAGCAAGTCCCGCCGTCGGCTTCGCCGCCGCGCGTCGGCAGCCCTGCTGCTGCTGACCGGACTTCTCGTGGCGGGTGGCATCGCCGCCACTCTCACGCCCAAGCCGCAGGTGGCCGTCGCCGACGAGTCGAGCCTGGCGCTGCTGCGCACCGGCAAGCAGCTCTTCGAAACGTCGTGCGTCACATGCCATGGCGCCAATCTCCAGGGTGTCCCCGACCGCGGTCCCAGCCTCATCGGCACCGGTGAGGCCGCGGTCTACTTCCAGGTCTCCAGCGGCCGCATGCCCGCCATGCGCGGGGAGGCCCAGGCCCCGCGCAAGGACCCGATCTTCGACGAGCACCAGATCGACGCCCTCGGGGCGTACGTCCAGGCCAACGGCGGAGGCCCGACCGTGCCCAGGGACGCCAACGGCGCCGTCGCCTCGAGCGATCTGATCGGCAACGACGTCGCCCGCGGCGGCGACCTGTTTCGTCTCAACTGCGCGTCGTGCCACAACTTCACCGGCAAGGGCGGCGCCCTGTCCTCCGGCAAGTACGCGCCGCCGCTCGAAGAGGCCACGCCGGCCCAGATCTACACCGCGATGCTGACCGGCCCCCAGAACATGCCGAAGTTCTCCGACCGGCAGCTGAGCCCGGACGAGAAGCACGACATCGTCGCCTACGTGCGTCAGGCTGCCGAGACCCCCGAGCCCGGCGGTTACGGCCTTGGCGGCTTCGGCCCCGCGCCAGAAGGCATGGCGGCCTGGATCATTGGAATGGTCGCCGTCATCGGCGCCGCTATGTGGGTGGGATCGCGCGCATGAGCGACAACGTGAACGACACACCGACCGACGAGCAGCTGGCGCAGATGACGCGCGAGGAACTGGTCGCGCTCGGCGGCAAGATGGACGGCGTCGAGACCGTCTTCAAGGAAGCCCGCTGGCCCATCGAGGGCACCAAGGCCGAGAAGCGTGCCGAGCGCACCGTCGCCTACTGGCTGCTCTTCGGCGGCTTCGCCGGGCTCGCGCTGCTGCTGATCTTCCTGTTCTGGCCGTGGGAGTACAAGCCCTACGGGTCCGAGGGCGAGATGGCCTACAGCCTGGCCACCCCGCTGTACGGCCTGACGTTCGGCCTCTCGATCCTGTCGATCGGCATCGGCGCGGTGCTGTTCCAGAAGAAGTTCATCCCCGAGGAGATCTCGATCCAGGACCGCCACGACGGCCAGTCCCCCGAGATCGAGCGCAGGGCCACGGCGGCCAACCTCACCGACGCTCTCGAGTCGTCGACGATCAAGCGCCGCAAGCTGATTGGTCTCTCCCTCGGAATCGGCCTCGGCGCCTTCGGCGTCGGCACGCTGGTCGCCTTCATCGGCGGCCTCATCAAGAACCCGTGGAAGCCCGTCGTTCCCACGGCCGATGGCAAGAAGGCCGTGCTGTGGACCTCAGGCTGGACGCCCCGGTTCCACGGCGAGACCATCTTCCTGGCGCGGGCCACCGGCCAGCCCGGCGCTTCGCCGTTCGTCAAGATGCGCCCCGAGGACCTCGACGCGGGCGGCATGGAGACGGTCTTTCCGTGGCGCGAGTCCGACGGCGACGGCACCACGGTCGAGTCGTCCCACCTGCTCACCGAGATCGCGATGGGCGTGCGCAACCCGGTCATGCTGATCCGCATCCGGCCCGAGGACATCTCGCGCGTCGTCAAGCGGCAGGGCCAGGAGAGCTTCAACTTCGGTGACCTGTTCGCCTTCACGAAGGTGTGCTCGCACCTCGGCTGCCCGTCGTCGCTCTACGAGCAGCAGACCTACCGCATCCTCTGCCCGTGCCACCAGTCCCAGTTCGACGCGCTGCACTTCGCGCGCCCGATCTTCGGCCCGGCGGCCCGCGCATTGGCACAGCTTCCGGTGACCATCGACAAAGATGGGTATCTGGTAGCCAACGGAGATTTCATCGAACCCGTCGGACCGGCATTCTGGGAACGGAATTCATCATCATGAGCCCAAAACTCGCTGATATGGCAGCCGAACAAGGTAACGCGATCGACTCGCGGTACCACCCATCGGCTGCGGTGCGCCGCCAGCTCAACAAGGTCTTCCCGACGCACTGGTCGTTCCTGCTCGGCGAGATCGCCCTCTACAGCTTCATCGTGCTGCTCCTGACGGGTGTCTACCTCACCCTGTTCTTCGATCCGTCGATGACCGAGGTCACCTACCACGGCGTCTACCAACCCCTCAACGGCATCCAGATGTCGCGGGCCTACGAGACGGCCCTCGACATCTCCTTCGAGGTGCGTGGCGGCCTGTTCGTGCGCCAGGTCCACCACTGGGCCGCGCTGCTGTTCGCGGCATCGATCATGGTGCATCTGGCCCGCATCTTCTTCACCGGCGCGTTCCGTCGTCCGCGCGAGGCCAACTGGGTGATCGGCTCGCTGCTGCTGATCCTGGCGATGTTCGAGGGCTTCTTCGGCTACTCGCTGCCCGACGACCTGCTGTCCGGCACCGGCGTGCGCGCCGCTCTCTCCGGCATCTCGATGGGCGTCCCGGTCATCGGCACCTGGCTGCACTGGGCGCTGTTCGGCGGCGACTTCCCCGGCGACATCTTCATCCCGCGCCTGTACGCGCTCCACATCCTGTTGATCCCGGGAATCATCCTGGCGCTCATCGGCGTCCACCTGGCGATGGTGTGGTTCCAGAAGCACACGCAGTTCCCCGGCCCCGGCCGCACCGAACACAACGTCGTCGGCGTCCGCGTCATGCCGGTCTTCGCGGTGAAGTCGGGCGCGTTCTTCGCCATGACGGTCGGCATCCTGGGCCTGATGGGCGGTCTCCTGCAGATCAACCCGATCTGGCAGCTCGGCCCCTACAAGCCGTCACAGGTGTCCGCGGGCAGCCAGCCCGACTTCTACATGATGTGGACGGACGGCCTGATCCGACTCTGGCCGGCGTGGGAGTTCTACCCCTTCGGCCACACCATCCCGCAGCCGGTGTGGATCGCCGTGCTGATGGGCGTGGTCTTCATGCTCCTGACGATCTGGCCGTTCATGGAGAAGAAGTTCTCCGGCGACACCGCCCACCACAACATCCTGCAGCGCCCGCGTGACGCACCGGTGCGCACCGCGATCGGCGCCATGGCGATCGCGTTCTACATCGTGCTGACGTTCGCGTGCATGAACGACATCATCGCGCTGAAGTTCCATGTGTCGTTGAACGCGACCACCTGGATCGGCCGCATCGGCATGGTCGTGTTGCCGGCGATCGTCTACTACATCACCTACCGGTGGTGCATCAGCCTGCAGCGCAGTGACCGGGCGGTGCTCGAGCACGGCATCGAGACGGGCATCCTGAAGCGGCTTCCGCATGGGGCCTACATCGAGTTGCACCAGCCGCTCGGCCCGGTCGACGATCACGGCCACCCGATTCCGCTGGAGTACCAGGGTGCTGCGGTCCCGAAGCGGATGAACAAGCTCGGTTCCGCTGGCTCCCCCGGCACCGGCAGCTTCCTGTTCCCGGATCCAGAGGGTGAGCAGACCGCGCTCGTCGAGGCGGCACACGCCGCCGAGCACCGCGCGCTGACCGCTCTTAAGGAGCGCCAGACCGGGTCCAACGGCAACGGATCCAACGGCAACGGGTCAAACGGCCGCAATGGTCACGGCTCGAATGGGAACGGATCCAACGGCCACCACTGATCAGGCCGCTCGACAGAACGAGGAAAGCCGCTCCGGTGTAGACCGGGGCGGCTTTCTCGTTGTGGTTCACGCTGTCTCGCGTGCGAGTAGGTCCCCCCGCTCCCCCGCCGTCGGCGCCAACTGGAGCGGCCGTTCAGGCGTTCGCGTCGATGATCTCTCGCAGCTCGCGCAGGAAGTAGACCGGAGCGGCGGGCATCGCCACCGTGAGGAGGCCTGCGACGCCGTAGAGCATCCACGACGCGGTGTCGTGTCCCGACGCCATCAGATAGGTCGCGATGCCGATCGCCGTCATGGCCGCCCCCATCGCGCATCCGATGGATGCCGTGCCGCGCAACCAGATCTGGTCCACGGCGGCCACCGGGAACCCGACCCGGCTGCCCGCGGGCGGCGTCGACGTCCTGCGCAGCACCGGGGCTCCGAAGGGCTCGAGCCGCGGCTGTGAGGTCGCGGCGGCCGCACTGCCGCCGTCGTCGTGCGCCGACGGCCGATACGCAGCCCCCGACGACGCCGACTGCCTGGCCCGCAGCAGCAGCGGGATCGCACCGACGATCACGGCGGCGGAGACGCCGATGACGCTGTACAGCAGCCACGGGGTGTCGGACCCGCCCGAGCCTGCCGTGTGGGCGCTCGCAAGGTCGACGAGAGCCACCACCGCGGCCACCGCCGCACCGAGCGCGGTGAGCCACAGCGCCACGCACGCGATGACGAGGATGCGATCGACCTGATCCGGCGCGCCGGGCCGGACCCGGGAGCCTTCGACGTCGTGAGTCATCAGCAGCTGGTCTGCCAGTCGTTGTTCTGCTGGGACGCGATGGTCTGCCCGTCACTGGTCGTGATCTGGCAGTTCAGCTTGCTCAACCGCAGCAGGCTCGACGCCTGCACCGACCCGAACTCCGACATCGAGATCGGCGTCACCGTCAGCGACCACGGGATGTAGACGTTCTGCTGGGTGCGCTGCCTGCCCGAGGCGTCGGTGTAGGTCACCGAGATGCGGTCCAGCGGCGCCTTGGTCCCCGTCACCGAGTAGGTGATGAAGCGCGGTCCCGCCGGGGCGGTGGTGGTCACTGGTGGTGGTCCCGTCTCGGCAGGTGGCGGTGGTGGAGGCTGCTCGGTCGACGACGGCGGCGGAGGCGGCTCCTGCGTCACCGTGACCGTCTCGGGAGGCGGCGGGGGCGGTTCCTCGGTCGTGGTCGGAGGCGGTGGCGCAGGTGGCGGCGGCGTGGTCGTCGTGATCTCGTCCTGAACCGGCGGGACCGACGTCGTGGTGCTGGTTCCCGGGGTCGCGAGGTTCTCGTTGTCGGTCCTGGTCACCAGGACGGCGACCGAGACGACCAGCGAGATGGCCGCCACGATGGCGACGACGCCGACCACCCAGGGCCAGCGCGGCGGTGTCGACTCGTCGGCGGCGGGCTTGGCCTCGTAGGCGTCGTAGTCGTAGAGCGACGCGTCGGGAGGCACGTATGGGGCACTGGTGAACTGCTCGGATTCCGGCGCCGAGTACGCCCGCGAGTAGATCTCCGTCTCGCCGGTCTTCGGCGTCTCCCGAGCCTGATCGTCCGGCCCCGGCGACTTCGACCGTGGAGAATCCGATTCTGGGGGATTCGGCCCGCTCATCTACGCCTGTCCTTTTCGACTGCCAATGCGGCGCGACGTCAGCGTCGGTGTCGTGACTGGTCGTGCCTTGGCAACCCTACCGAACGCGAAGGCCCGACGGCTCTCGAGGCGCGGTACGTTGGCACAACTGAGGCCTTTATCGTGACCTTGCGCTGCCGATGGTCAGTGCTTCTCGGGTCCGGTGTAGTACTCGAACACCAGGCCTGCGGCGGTCGCCAGCACGAAGCACGCACCCGCGGCGATCAACCACGGCAACCACATCGCCACCGCAACGGCGGTGACCGATGCCGACAGCGCGATCAACAGAGGCCACCAGCTGTGCGGGCTGTAGAAGCCCAACTCGCCAGCGCCGTCGGAGATCTCGGCGTCCTCGTAGTCCTCGGGCCGGGTGTCGAGACGCCTGGCGACGAACCGGAAGAAGGTGCCGGTGATGAGCGAGAGGCCGGTGGTCAGGACGAGCGCCGTGGTACCGGCCCACTCGATGCCGCCGTAGGCGAAGATCGCGGTCAGCGTGCCGTAGCCGACGGCGCAGAGCGCGAAGAACGCGGTGAGGAACTCGAAGAGTCTGGCTTCGATGTGCATGCGGTGTGGTCCCCTACCTGCTCGCCTGCGGAACTTGCTCGCCGCGTCGCGATTCGAACGGATGGGTCGTGACTGCCAGGGGCGGCACCCCGATCGCCTGGAGCGCGTCGGCGTTGGTGCCGTTCGGATGATCGATCCGGTACTGCAGGTAGGCCTTGAAGTCGTTGGGCTCGACCACCCGCACCTCGAAGTTCATCATCGAGTGGTAGGTGCCGCACATCTCGGTGCAGCGCCCGACGAAGGCGCCCGTCTCCTGGATCTCGCTGACCTGGAAGACGTTGTCGGAGTTGTTGGCCTTCGGGTCGGGCATCACGTCGCGCTTGAACAGGAACTCGGGCACCCAGAACCCGTGGATCACGTCGGCCGACGCGATCTGGAACTCGATGCGCTTGCCCTTGGGCAGCACTAGGATCGGGATCTCGGTGCTGGTGCCGATGGTCTCGACCTTGTCGAAGTTCAGGTAGGTGCGATCCTCGGGGTTCAGGCCCTTGATGGGACCGACGAGTTCCTCACCGTGCTCGTCGACGCCCTCGGGCTTGGACACCATCGCGTTCTTGCGCGCGGCGTCGACG
>JAESGJ010000148.1_pt1 | contig 97872 bp, 85 predicted proteins | sample 9266241 | NCBI WGS metagenome assembly JAESGJ01 (sample SAMN14514841, study PRJNA621669) | algae metagenome | isolation source: Brasilonema octagenarum HA4186-MV1 and co-occurring heterotrophs from wet... | place: USA: Manoa Valley, Hawaii | collected 2009-07-20 | reverse complement strand
ACACACACCCCCAAAACCAACGCTTTCCCACCGGTTTTAATGGCTTGTGAAGCCGCCACCCCGTAGCGAATCCGACATGGTCGCCCCCACCGCCGCATCGAATCAGACGGAATCGCTCGCCCGGCAGCTTTGTGCCGCCCGTCGAGTTTGCGCTCAGGCACCACCTCGCTATCCGTGAGGTTGCTCCGGCCACTCGCCTCCGGCGCGCCCCACGCTCGAGGCGTCTCATCCAGGCGAAGTGATGATCTCAGCTGGAGCTACATAGGGCTAATTCGAACCTGATGGTAGCGATCGCGGTGTCGACGCCGCTCGTCCGGCCCAAGCATTCAATCGAGATGCGCTTGAGCGCATCAACAGAGGGTTTGGCCGCTCGTGATGTTGAGTGGGCCGACCGACAGGCTGTTCGGCCCGGTGTCGGCCTGGGCCTTCAGACATCCGCCATTGATGTTGATCGACGTTCGCGACGTGGATCCGGCCATCGATTCCAACTTAATAGCAAACGCCTTTGCTGACGTTCCGGATATGCAGATGCCCTGCAAGGACGGTCGTCGCTAGCCGATCCTTGAGGTCAAGCGCCACGGTTACGATGGTCAGCTCGTTGACCTGCGGCACGCAATCAACCATCGCACGCGCGTAGGGCTGATCGAACCGTGGGCAGTCTGCGTTCTGAACTTGCGCGGCCCGGGGCGGTCGGCGCCTCATCAGGAGCAGTCATGAAGGATCAGAAGATCGCCGGGACCCTCGAGCAGAATAACGGCAAGGTTACCCGCCAGACGCGCGGCACCGGGCGACGGTTGCACGGCGCCATCGCGCACAAGATTGGGACCGCAATCCTGACCGGCGAATACAGCCCGGGCGATACGTTATCCGGCGAAGTTGCCTTTTCCGAACAGCTCGATGTGTCGCGCAGTGCGTATCGTGAGGCGATTCAGGCGCTGGCGGCGAAGGGACTGGTCGAAAGCCGGCCAAAGGCCGGGACGCGCGTGCTGCCGCGCGAGCGCTGGAACCTCCTGGATCCAGACGTACTTGGCTGGGCATTTGCCAGCGGGCCCGATCTGCAGTTCGTGCGGTCGCTATTCGAGCTGCGTGCGATCGTCGAACCCGCCGCCGCCGGACTGGCAGCGCAGCGGCGCGACCGCATGGAGCTGAAGCAGATCAAGGATGCACTCTCGGCGATGCGCCGCCACACGCTGGCGACCGATGAGGGCCGAGCGGCCGATCGCGACTTCCATCGCGCCATCCTGCATGCAACGCACAACGATGCGTTGATCGTGCTCAGCGCCAGCATCGGCGCGGCAGTCAACCTGACGACGCAGTTCAAGCAGCGGGCCCGTGCCCTGCCCCGCAACCCGATCCCTGACCATGTGAAGGTGTACGAAGCGATTGCGCGCGAGGATGCGGCCGGCGCGACCGAGGCAATGCGGCTGCTGATCGAGCTGGCACTCGACGACACGAAGAACATGACTGAGGACTGAGCGGGCGCTCAGTCCTCAAACGGCTCAACGATGGTCGAGCGGCACCGAAGAAAGGCGTCGGCGACGAGCTGGAACGGCGAGCGATCGACGTCGCTGCGCGCGTCGCCGATCAGCCGGGCAAGGTGCGCGTAGAGCTGCGGATACTCCTGCTCGGTGCCGACTGGGCGATCAACACCGTCGATCGCCATGCGGGCACCACCCTCGCTAAGATGCAGCACCCCTCCGCCGGTGCTGACGACGATATCCCATGTCTGGGAGCCCTGCTGCCGCCAGTCGAATGCCGCGCGGATCGGTGCGCCACCCGCCTCCTCCATATGGAGATCAGCGGCGATCGGCGCCGCGCGATTGACCGGGCGCTCCAGCGTGCCGCCCCGCAGGTGGAAAGGACGCGGAAGGATCGCGGTGGCGATCGACAGCGCGTTGATTCCGGGATCGAACACGCCAAGCCCGCCGGGCTCCCAAATCCATTGCTGGCCGGGATGCCACCGCCGGACATCCTCTTTCCAGACGATTTCGACCCGCTCGATCCGCCGCTCTCTCAGCCAGTTACGCGCGGCCGGGACCGCCGGGGCGTAGCGCGAGTGCCACGCCGCAAAAATGGTGGTGCCAGCCGCTGCGGCAAGCGCGGCGAGCGTTTCGATCTCCGATAGCGTCGCCCCCGGCGGCTTTTCGAGCAGCACGTGCTTGCCGGCGCCGGTTGCCATGACTGCGGCGTCGAAGCGCGCCTGGGGCGGCTGGCACATCGCCAGTGCATCCACCGGGACGTCGGATGCGAGAAGCGCGTCTAGCGAGGCAAATACCGGCAGATCAGGGTGGCGTGCAACGGGATCGACGCCAGCCACCAACTCGAACGCAGCCGAGGCGCGGATCGCGGGGATGTGCTGGTCGTGCGCGATCTTGCCGAGCCCGACGATAGCGATGCGGATCGCCGCCATCAGATCGCGCGCACCTGTGTATTCTCGGGTGACGCGCGCCCAACGGGATTGCGGGCCGGCAACGTGAACGGCGGCGCCACGATCTCGAAGATGTCGCCCTCTTGCGTCCGCACGCCATCGCTGAATGACAGCGTGGCAGTGCCGAAGAAGTGGACATGGAGGTCACCCGGGCGGCGGAACAGGGCGTACTTGAAATGGTGATGCTCAAGATTGGAGAGACTGTGCGACATGTTCGCCTCGCCCGAGATGAATGGCTTTTCCCAGATCGTCTCGCCCGCGCGGATGATCCGGCTCGTCCCCTCGATGTGCCGGGGCAGCGCGCCGAGCAGCAGCTCCGGGCCGAGCGCCGCCGGGCGCAGCTTCGAGTGGGCAAGCCAGAGGTAATTGCCGCGCTCAGTGACGTGGTCCGAAAACTCGTTGCCAAGCGCGTAGCCGAGGCGAACGGGAGTCCCGTCGTTCGCGATCAGAAAGATGCCGGCGATTTCCGGTTCCTCGCCGGCGTCAAGCGCGAAGCTGGGCGATGGCAGCGGCGCGCCCGGCGCGATGAGGGATGAGCCGTCCCCCTTGTAGAACCATTCGGGCTGCGCTCCGATCTCGCCGCACGCGGGCTTGCCGCCTTCCACCCCCATCAGGAACATACGCATCGAATCGGTCTGCTGCGCAGCGTCCACCATCGCGCGGTGCATCTTGTCGCGCCCCTCCGCAGAGCCGAGATGCGTCAGCCCTGTGCCAGTGAGCAGCAGGTGAGCTGGATCTTCATGGTCGACGGGCGCGAGCAGCGTGACCTCGGCAAGGTCGAGCGTCCCCGCCGCCAGCTCGCTCGCGAGCGTCGACAGCGTCGTCCCCTCCGCAAGCGCCCGCTTCGCCAGCGCAATGACGCTGGGCGTATCCCGAAGCACCTGGGCGGTGCCGCCTTCGAGCAGCGCGACCCCGCGTGTTCGATCCGCGGCACAGAACTGAACGAGTGATTGCGACATAACGGCCCTTTCGGCGCGAGGATCGTCAGGCGGGGGTGCGGACCCCGTCAATGCGGCGCACTACGCCGCACGGGTTATCTTCGCGCAATGCGGCGGGGAGCAGCGAATCCGGCATATCCTGAAAGCATACCGGCCGCAGGAAGCGCGCGATTGCCAGCGCGCCGACCGAGGTTGTGCGACTGTCGCTCGTCGCGGGATAAGGGCCGCCGTGGACCATGGCATGGCTTACCTCGACGCCTGTGGGCCAGCCGTTAGCGAGCACCCTCCCCGCCTTCTCCGCGAGTAGGGGGACGAGCGGCGCAACGAGCGGCTCGTCTTCCGGGTCGAACAGCAAGGTCGCAGTGAGTTGGCCTTCCAGCCGGCGAACGATGCGCGCTATCTCGTCGAGGTCGGAGGCGCGCACGATGATCGAGGAGGACCCGAACACCTCATGGCTCAGCGTCGCGTCGCTCATGAAAGCGTCACCATCGGTTGCGAACAACGCGCCACGCGCCTGATTTATGCCTTCGCCAACTGGCCCGCGCGCGATTACGGACACGGCCGCGTGAGCCTCAAGCGACGCTACGCCTTGTTCGAAGGCGCCGTGGATGGCGGGGGTCAGCATCTGACCCGCAGGCGTGCGGCCGAGCGCCTCGACCGCCGCCTGTTCGAAGGCGTCGAGCTCGCTTCCGGCGAGCGCCACGACAAGGCCGGGATTGGTGCAGAACTGTCCCGCCCCCTGCGTCAGCGAGGCGACATAGGCGGCGCCCAAGGCGGCACCACGCGACCTTGCTGCGGCCGGGAAGAGTAGCACCGGGTTGATGCTAGACATCTCGGCATAAACCGGGATCGGCTCCGCGCGCTCACTGGCGATACGCACCAGCGCGAGACCGCCTGCGCGCGATCCGGTGAAACCGACCGCCTTGATCCGCGGATCCGCGACGAGAGCGCCGCCGAGCGCCTTGGTGGTGCCGGGCAGGTAAGAGAACACGCCCGCTGGCAGTCCCGCTTTCGCCACGGCGGCGCGCACGGCGCGCGCCACCAGTTCGCCGGTGCCAGGGTGGGCAGGATGGCCCTTCACCACGACCGGGCATCCCGCCGCCAAGGCCGAAGCGGTGTCGCCACCGGCGACGGAGAAGGCGAGCGGGAAGTTCGATGCGCCGAACACGGCGACCGGGCCGAGCGGCATGTTTACGCGGCGCAGGTCGGATCGCGGCAGCGGCTGCCGACCGGGCAACGCGGGATCGATCGTCACATCGAGCCAGCTGCCCTCGCGCAGCACCGCAGCGAACAGCCGCAGTTGACCCACGGTGCGCCCGCGCTCCCCCTCGAGCCGCGCGCGCGGCAGCCCGCTCTCCGCCATTGCGCGGACGATCAACGCGTCGCCGAGCGCCACGATTTCCTCCGCGGCACTTTCCAGAAAGGCGGCGCGTGCGTCAGGCGTCAGATCACGCAGCGCGGGGAAAGCGTCGGCAGCGAGGCCACAGGCGACAGCAACATCGTCCGTGCCGGCCTCGGCGAAGTCCGGGCCAAGTGCTGTTCCTGTCGCGGGATCGATCGCCTGGAAGGTCGTGCTGCCCATGCGCTCTTCCGCGCCGAACAGGATTGCTCCGGAAACGTTCATGCCGCACCTTTTGTCGGACAAAGAATAAGGCGGTATGCAGTTGCGGCCGCACGGTCAAGCGGGTGCGGAAACTGGCAGGTTAGTGGCCCGCCTCATGTCTCGCAGCGATAAGCGGAACCCCGGGCTTCGCACCCCAAAGCGCGTAGAATAGGACATACAGGCTGCACAGCGCGGTCACGATAAACCCCCAATGCAGCCCGTAGAGATCCGCCAGCTTGCCTTGGATCGAAGCGAGCGCGCCGCCAGCGATGGACATGACGAGCAGACCCGATCCCTCCTCTGTCAACGGGCCCAGGCCGCGGATGGCGAGCGCGAAGATCGCGGGGAACATGATCGAGATGCCGAGGCCCACGGTGATCAGGCCGTACATCGCCGCCGGCCCGGACGCGAACACGGCCACCAGCGAACCCGCGGTGGCGATGAGCGCGAACAGCGCCAGAACCCGCTCTGCCGGGATCATTCGCATCAGCGCAGCTCCGGCGAAGCGGCCCACCATCATCCCGCCCCAGAAGAAGGTGAGATAGGTCGCGGCATGTTCCTGCGTCAGGTCAGCGACGCTCGGCTGGGAAACGAAGTTGATGAAGTAGCTGCCGACCCCGATCTCGGCGAGAACGCACAGCGCAATTCCGATACAGCCCAGAACAAGGTTTCGGTGGTTCAGCAGGGACAGACCGCTGCGTTCGTCGGCCGAGACGCGGGCGGTGGCTGAGCCAAGCGCCGGCAGTTTGGCCCGCGCGATCAGGATTGCCAGCACCGCCAGCACCAGCGCGACGATCAGGTACGGCAACTCGGTTGCCCGCGCGTCGGCCATCCGCTGCTCGGGCGTGAGGAGCGTGCCGTGCGCCGTGGTTCCCGCCGTGGTGCGCGCCAGGATAAGGTACTTGCCGAAAAGGATCGCCAAAACGTCGCCGGTCGTGTTGAAGGCTTGCACCAGCGTGAGCCGCGATTCCGCGCTTTCGGGCGAACCGATTACCGCCACATAGGGGTTCGCCGCGACTTGCAGCAGCGCGATGCCGCACGAGACTGTGAACAGCGACCCGATCGTAACCCAGTAGGAGACGAGGGTCGCCGCCAGGATCATGCCCAGCGAGCCGACCACCATTACCGCAAGGCCGGTGGTGAGGGCGCGCTGGTAACCGATGCGCTCGATCAGCTTCGCCGCCGGGATCGAGGCAAGCAAATAGCCGATGAACCATACGGATTCGATCAACCCCGTCTGAAAGTAGCTGAGATCGAACACGCTTCGCAGGTGGGGAAGTAGCGTGCCGTTGATGACGCTAATGAAGCCCCACATGAAGAACAGGCTGGCGAGCAGCGTCAGCGCCGGACGATAGCTGCCCGGCAGCACCGACGATGGATCCGTGTCGATCGGCGTCGTCATCTGGGAAATCGCCATGAACCTCTCCCCGCGCCGCAGCAGCGCTTGTCGTGCCGCGTTTTGTCTGACTATAAGCCGAAAGAAGCGGCATGCAATGTTGCCGGGAGAAGCGAATGCATACCACGTCCGTGCTGTCCCGGTTTTCGCTGGCCGCCGCCATGCTTCTGACCAGCGCAAGCGCCCTCGGCGCCTCCGCGAAGCGCGGAGTGTTCAGCACATTGCCGGACGGCACCGCCGTGGAAGCGGTGGAACTGGCGGGTGCGAACGGCGTCAGCGCCCGGATCATCACGCTCGGCGCGACCCTGCAGGCGCTCGTCGCGCCCGATCGCGCGGGGCGGCTGGCGGACGTGACGCTCGGCCATGATGACGCCCGCAGCTATGTGGAGAGGCCGAACTTCTGGGGCCAGACGATCGGTCGCTATGCCAATCGGATCGCCGGTGGCCGCTTCACGCTCGACGGCAAGACCTATCAGCTGTCGCAGAATGATCACACGAACTCCCTCCACGGCGGCGCGGACGGCTTCGACAAGCGCCTTTGGACGATCACGTGCGTCGGCGAGAAGGGCGGCGTGGCGAGCGTCACTATGCGCCTCGTCAGCCCCGCGGGCGATCAGGGGTATCCCGGCGCACTCACCACGGACGTGACCTATTCACTGGACGACAAGGGCGCCCTGACGATCGACTTCGCGGCCTCAACCGACGCACCAACCATCGTCAACCTTACCAACCATGCGATGTTCAACATGGCGGGAGAAGGCGCGCCGGGCGGCGCGATGACGCATCGGCTTACCATCCCGGCACGCCGCTTCACCCCCGTCGACGCAAGCCTGATCCCCACGGGCGAGTTGAAGCCAGTCGCTGGCACGCCGTTCGACTTCACCTCCCCTCGCTTGGTTGATGAGGTGGTGCGCGACGGCACGGACGCGCAGGTCGTGATAGGCCGCGGGATCGACCACAATTTCGTGCTGGACGCCGGCGCCACGCGCGAGCCCAAGCTCGCCGCACGGCTTGAGGACCCCGCATCGGGCCGGGTGCTCGAGGTGCTGACCGATCAACCCGGCGTGCAGGTTTACACCGGAAACTTCCTGGTGGGGGCGCTTATCGGGAAGCGCGGGCATGTCTACCGTATGGGTGATGGTATCGCGCTGGAGCCGCAGCTCTTTCCGGATACGCCCAACCAGCCGTCATTCGGCTCGGCCCGCATCGCCCCGGGCAAACCTTACCGCCACCGCATGATCTATCGCGTGTCAGTCGCGCGCTGAGACGAGGAACCCGTATGACCGACACGTGTGCCCCAAAGCTGCGCAGCCGCGCCTGGTTCGACAATCCCGAAAACATCGACATGACCGCGCTGTATCTCGAGCGCTACCTGAACTTCGGGCTGAGCCTGGCGGAGCTGCGTTCCGGCAAGCCGATCATCGGCATCGCACAGACCGGCAGCGACTTATCGCCGTGCAACCGCCACCATCTCGTGCTCGCCGAGCGCGTTAGAGAGGGGATACGCGAAGCGGGCGGGATCGCGCTCGAGTTCCCGGTCCACCCCATCCAGGAGACGGGCAAGCGACCGACCGCCGGGCTTGATCGCAACCTTGCCTATCTCGCGCTGGTTGAGCTGCTGTACGGCTATCCGCTCGACGGCGTCGTGTTGACGACTGGCTGCGACAAGACAACGCCGGCGTGCCTGATGGCGGCGGCCACGGTGAACATCCCGGCGATTGCGCTCTCGGTGGGGCCAATGCTCAACGGCTGGTTCAAGGGCGAGCGCACCGGATCGGGCACCATCGTGTGGAAGGCGCGCGAGATGCTGGCGGCTGGCGAGATCGACGACGCAGGCTTCATCAAGCTTGTCGCCTCCTCAGCACCGTCGACGGGCTATTGCAACACGATGGGCACGGCAACGACGATGAACAGCCTTGCCGAAGCGCTGGGCATGATGCTGCCCGGCTCTGCCGCCATCCCGGCGCCGTACCGGGACCGACAGGAGGTGGCGTATGAGACAGGCAAGCGGATCGTGGCGATGGTGGCCGAGGACCTGAAGCCGACCGACATCCTGACGCGCGATGCGTTTCTGAACGCGATCGTCGTCAACTCGGCAATCGGCGGCTCCACCAACGCGCCGATCCACCTCGCCGCGCTCGCCCGCCATGTCGGTGCAGAGCTAGATATTACTGACTGGCAAACCTTCGGGCACAAGGTGCCGTTGCTGGTCAACCTGCAGCCGGCCGGCGAGTATCTGGGCGAGGATTACTACCGCGCCGGCGGGGTTCCGGCGGTCGTCGCGCAGCTGATGCGACAAGGGTTGATCCGCGAGGAGGCGCTCACCGTAAACGGGCGCACGATCGGCGACAATTGCCGCGACACGGCGATTGAGGACGAATCGGTGATCCGTCCGTTCGAACAACCGCTGGTGGAGGACGCCGGCTTCCTCGTGCTGAAGGGTAATCTGTTTGACGCAGCGGTGATGAAGACCAGCGTGATCGGCCCCGAGTTCCGAGAGCGGTATCTGTCGGATCCCAACGACCCGGATGCGTTCGAGGGGCCTGCAATCGTGTTCGACGGTCCGGAAGACTACCACCGCCGGATCGACGACCCGTTGCTCGATATCACGCCAGAAACGCTCATGTTCATGCGGGGGGCGGGACCGGTCGGTTATCCTGGCGCGGCCGAGGTCGTGAACATGCGGCCGCCCGCCTATCTGATCCGCGAAGGCGTCCACGCGCTGCCGTGCATCGGCGATGGGCGGCAGTCGGGAACGTCCGCCTCCCCCTCGATCCTGAACGCCAGTCCGGAGGCTGCGGCCGGCGGCGCGCTGGCGCTGCTTCGAACGGGCGACCGCGTTCGCGTTGACTTGGCACGGGGCGAGGTCAACGTGCTGGTCGACGACGCCGAACTCGCCGAGCGCCGCCGGCAGCTAGAGGAAGCTGGCGGCTACGCTTATCCGGCCTCGCAGACGCCATGGCAGGAAATGCAGCGAGCGGTCGTCGGCCAGCTCAGCAGCGGCGCAATCCTTGAGGGTGCAGAACGCTACCAGCGGCTCGCGCAGACCGCCGGCATTCCACGCGACAACCATTGACGCAGGTGTACCGCCGAGCCCAAGGCTGGCGACGAAAGGGGAGAGATGCTTGGGCCGGATGCTCGCCTTTGCTGCTACTATGTTATCGCTCCCACTTGCAGGTGAAGCGATCGGCCAAGTCGCACGGTTCGAGCGCTTCAGCTATCGCGGCTGGGCGCGCGAGCCGGTGAGGGTTGGTCCGAAGGCGTACCGCAACCCCATCCTGCCTGGTTATTATCCCGATCCGTCGGTGCTACGCGTTGGCACGCGCTACTACCTCGTCAACTCGAGCTTCGCGCACTATCCTGGTCTTCCATTTTTCACCTCGTCGGACCTCGTCCACTGGACGCAGATCGGCAATGCGATCGATCGCCCCGGCCAAGTCGATCTCGCCGGTCGGGCGGTATCCAAGGGCCTGTTTGCGCCCGATATTTCCTATCACGCGGGCACCTTCTTCATCGCCAACACCTGTGTCGAATGCGGGGGCAACTTCGTCATGACGGCGCGCGATCCGGCAGGCCCCTGGTCGGATCCTATTTGGTTGCCCTTCGAGGGCATCGATCCGTCGATCTATTGGGAAGGCGACCGAGCCTATATCGTCAACAACCGCGCTCCCGATGAGCCAGCCCGCTACGACGGGCACCGGGCGATCTGGTTGCAGGAGTTGGACTGGCGCTCGGGAAAGATGGTCGGACCGGCGACACAGATTGTCAACGGCGGCGTCGACCTAGCGAAGCGTCCGGTATGGATCGAAGGACCGCACCTGCTCCGCCGCGATGGCTGGTACTATCTGATCGCGGCCGAAGGCGGCACAAGTGACAACCACTCACAGGTGGTATTCCGGTCGAGGACCCTGCGCGGGCCGTATGAACCGTTCGCGGGCAATCCGATCCTCACGCAGCGGGACCTGGCAAGCGATCGCACCAATCCCGTCACGTCCGCGGGCCACGCCAAGTTCGTGCAGACGCCGGCCGGCGACTGGTGGGCGACCTTTCTCGCCACCCGTCCCTATGCGGTGGAGCGTTACGCGACGGGCCGGGAGACGTTCCTGCTGCCGGTCACCTGGAAGGATGGCTGGCCCATCATCCTGCCGCACGGGACGCCAATTCCGCTCGTGCTGCCGCGGCCAGCGCTAGCTATGGCGAGCGATGCGACCGCCCAGCCTGCGGGTGATCTCTCCTATGTCGACGAGTTCGGTGGCGAACAGCTGGACTCCGCGTGGATCGGTGTGCGGATCCCACCCATGCCATTCCACCGCCTGACGGGCGGCGCACTCGAGCTGCGCTCGGGGGCCCGGCTCGGCGACCGTGGCGGCACACCAGCATTTCTTGGGCGGCGCCTGCAGCACCAGCGTGCGACAATTGCGACCACCCTCACCTTTCAGCCGACGCGGGATGGGGCGCGCGCTGGGCTGGCAGCGGTACAGAGCGACACCTCCAACCTGTTCTTCGGCATCATCAGTCGGGGCGGCGCGCGGGCCGTCGCCCTGTACACGCGTGATCGCGCCGAAACCGAAACGCTGGTCGCGCGGGCACCGGTGGAGGATGACGGCGCAGTGACGCTTACGGTGGAGTTCGCGAGCGGAACGCTCCGCTTCTCCTATCGCACCGGCGTGGGGCCGAACAGGACGCTCAAGCAGGAGGTCGACGGGACCCTGCTGACCACCGCTCGCGCGGGCGGCTTCGTCGGCACCGTGATCGGCCCGTACACCTTTACGCCTTCGGCAGGTCGCCAATGACGACGCGCCTGCCTCGCCCCTTAACCCATGGAGCCTGTCGATGATCCGCTTCGACCCCGATCTTGAACTTGGCGAAGGCTGGCGCGCGGGACGATGGCTGGGCCGCGTTGACCTCGGCGATGGGCCGACGCCGATCCTGGTCGTTGACGGCATCACTTACGATATGAGCAAGGTCGCGCCGACCACCGCTGACCTGATCGCCGAAGATAAGCTGAGCGCCGCGCTTGGTCGGGCAATCGGCGACTTTGCGGAACTCGGTCTCGGCCCGGATGAGCACCCTCGCCTGCTCGCCCCGGTCGATTTGCAGTGCATCAAGGCGGCCGGCGTCACCTTTGCCGTGTCCGCGCTGGAGCGAGTCATCGAGGAGCGCGCGCGCGGCGATGCAGGCGGCGCGGCGGCAGTGCGGCAGCGGCTGGAAGAGCGGATCGGTGGCGGACTAGCGGCGGTAGTCCCGGGAACGGCCGAAGCGGCAGCGCTCAAAGCGGCATTGATCGGCGAAGGTCTCTGGTCACAATACTTGGAGGTCGCGATCGGGCCGGACGCCGAGATCTTCACCAAGGCGCCGCTGCTGTCCGCGGTCGGCTGGGGCGCACCGGTCGGCATTCGCTCGGATTCAACCTGGAACAATCCCGAACCCGAAGTGGTGCTGCTCGTCGGGCCGTCGGGCAAGGTGGTCGGTGCGACGCTCGGCAACGACGTTAACCTGCGCGATTTCGAGGGCCGGTCAGCGTTGCTGCTGAGCAAGGCGAAAGACAATAATGCCTCGTGCGCGATCGGTCCGCTTATGCGTCTGTTCGACGACAGGTTCACAATGGATCACGTCCGCGAGGCGCAGGTCACGCTGCGCATCGACGGACCCGACGGATACCTGCTCGAAGGCGCAAGCAGTATGCGCGAAATCAGCCGCGATCCGCAGGAACTGGTGCGCCAGGCGATGAGCGAGCACCATTTCCCTGACGGGTTCGCGCTGTTCCTCGGCACGTTGTTCGCGCCCACCAAGGACCGCGACACGCATGGTAGCGGCTTCACGCACAAGGTCGGCGACCAGGTGACGATCGCATGTCCCGGCCTCGGCCGGCTGGTCAACACCGTCACCACCTCACGCGACGCACCCCCGTGGCAGTTTGGTGTCAGTGCGCTGATGCGTAACCTTGCCGCCCGCGGCCTCCTCGCCGCCTGACGATGCCGGAGATTTCCTTGGCCGACCTGCCCGATCCTGCGCGCTGCGCCATCTATCCTTCACTCCGCGATAAGCGCGTGCTGATCACCGGTGGTGCGTCAGGGATCGGAGCAGCGCTTGTGGAAGCCTTTGTCGCGCAGGGTGCGCGTGTGGCGTTCGTCGATTTGCTGCCGGAACATGGGATGGCGCTGGCCGAGCGGCTCGCCGAAACGACTGTTCATCCGCCACAGTTTTGCGAGCTCGACCTCACCAAACTCGACGACGTTGCCAAAGCCGTCCCAGCACTGATCGGCGCGCTCGGGGGGCTCGACATCCTTGTCAACAATGCCGCCAATGACGATCGCCATCGGCCTGAGGAGGTGACGCCCGCGTATTGGGACGATCGCATGGCGATCAACCTGCGCCACCTGTTCTTCGTCACGCAGGCCGCGGTGCCCGCGCTGCGGCTGGCGGGCGCCGGCTCAGTGATCAATTTCGGGTCGATCAGCTGGCACCTCGGTTTGCCCGACCTGATCCTCTACCAGACGGCCAAGGCAGCGATAGAGGGGCTGACGCGAAGTCTGGCACGCGACCTGGGCCGTGAGAACATCCGGGTGAACGCGATCATCCCGGGCAACGTCCAAACGCCGCGCCAGCAGAAATGGTACACTCCCGAATGCGAAGCGCAGATCGTCGCGGCGCAATGCCTGGACGGGCGCGTCCAGCCGTTCGACATCGCCGCGATGGCGCTTTTCCTCGCTTCCGACGACGCGCGGATGTGCACCGGCCACAATTACTGGGTAGATGCGGGATGGCGATAGAACCGCAGCACTATCTGAAGGTCGGCGCCACGTTGGGCGAGGGCCCCCTGTGGTGCGATGACGCGCTGTGGTTCGTCGACATCAAGGAACAAGCGATCTACCGACACCGGCCAGGAGCTGCGCTGGAGCAATGGTCTGCCCCGGACCAGGTCGGCTGGGTGCAACCTGCCGCCGACGGCACGATGATCGCCGGGCTGAAATCCGGTCTTCACACCTTTGATCCCGGCACTGGTGGCTTCGCGCCGCTGGCGGCGGTCGAGGCGGAGCGGCCGGGTAACCGCCTGAACGACTCAACTGTAGATCCGCTTGGGCGCCTGTGGTTCGGCTCGATGGACGATGCCGAAGCTGCGCCAAGCGGCGCGATCTATCGCGCCGACGCGCGAGGGATCGTGCGGGCGATCGACGGCATCTGTATCACTAATGGCCCTGCCCTGTCGCCTGACGCGCGCACGTTCTACCATTGCGACACGCTTGATGGGACCATCTGGCGGTGTGACACCGAAGAGGACGGTACGATCACGAATACCCAGGCCTTCGTGTCCCTCGACGTTCGAACGCAGGGGTTCCCGGACGGACCGATCGTGGATGCAGACGGTTTCCTCTGGGTCGGCTTCTTCGGCGGTTGGTGCGTCCGCCGCTACGCCGCCGATGGGCGGCAGGTGGACGAAGTGCGCTTTCCCGTTGCCAACGTCACCAAGATTGTCATCGGCGGCAACGATGGGCGCACCGCTTTCGTCACTACGGCCCGCAAGGGCTTGGACGCCGCTGAACGGGCGCGACAGCCGATGGCGGGGGACGTATTCACCTTCGCCGCCGGTGTCGGAGGCCAGCCCGCTACGCGCGTGAGTGCGCTGAACCCCAAACTGATTGGATGATCACCGCAGCGCGGAGCGGCTGCGAGGCCGCCGCTCCGCGCTGCAGAGCATCAGCCGTGCATCGCCTCGAGTTCGCGCCCGCGCGTCTCCGTCACCATCCGGCGGACGAAGAAGAACGACACCGCCGCAAAGAAGGCATAGCCGTAGTAGGTTACCGACAGCCCCGGTGAGACAGCAAGTGCGGGAAAGCTGACCGAGACGGCGGCGTTGGCGATCCATTGCGCGAAACCCGACACGGCGAGGCCGGAGCCACGGATCTGGTTCGGGAACATTTCACCCAGCATCACCCACATCACCGGGCCCCAGCTGATGTTGAACATGATGACGAAGAGATTGGCCGCGACCAACGCGACGATCCCGAACGAGCCAGGCAGGCTGACGGCCCCGTCGGCGCCGGTGATGGCGGTGGAGAACGCAAAAGCGACCACCGCCAGCGTCACCGCCATGCCAGCCGAGCCGATCAGCAGCAGCGGTTTGCGCCCGATCCGGTCGACGGTGGCGATGGTGAACAGGCACGCAGCGATCGAGAGCACGCCCGAGAGGATGTTCGTCTGAAGCGCATTCTCTTCCGAAAAGCCGACCGCCTCCCACAGTGTGGCGCCATAATAGAAGACCACGTTGATGCCGACGAGCTGCTGGAAGACTGCGAGGCCGATGCCCGCCCAGAGGATCGGCCGGATCCGGCCGGTGCTCTTGTCGACAAGGTCTGAAAGCTTGGGGCGGTGATGGTCACCAGCGAGACTGCCGCGGATCTCGGCCACCTTGCGTTCCGCCTCCGCAGTGCCGACCAGCCGCGTGAGCACTGCGGCCGCTTCTGCGTCACGCCCGCGGGCGACGAGGTAGCGCGGGCTCTCCGGGATAGAAGTCAACGCTAACAGGTAGATCAGCGCGGGGATCGACTGGAGCCAGAACATCCAGCGCCATGCAGGATAGCCGAGCCAGAACTCGGCGGTCGAGCCACCAGCATATCGGGCCAGCACGTAGTTCGCGACGAATGCGCCGGTAAGCCCGGTGATGATCATCACCTGCTGCAGGGTAGAAAGGCGTCCGCGGAGATGCGCCGGCGCAACTTCGGAGATGTAGACGGGCGAGATCACGCTTGCCGCGCCGACGCCCAGGCCGCCGATTATGCGCGCGATGATGAACACCACCGAGCCGCCTGCCGCACCGGCGAGCAGCGCCGAAACGAGAAACAGTATCGCGGCGAGCATCATCACGCCGCGCCGACCAATCCGGTCCGCCAGCCGCCCTGCACCAAAGGCGCCCACGGCGGAGCCGACCAGGATGGCGCCGACGTTGATCCCGACCCCGAGCCGGCCAAGATCGAACGCGGCCTCCAAGCCCTTCTGCGTGCCGTTGATGACGCCGGAATCGTAGCCGAACATGAAGCCGCCGATGGTGGCAACGGCTACAATCATGGCGATTAGACCATGGTTTATCGAACTGGAGTCGCCGGCGATTTCCGCCCGCAAAGTGTCGGTCATCGTAATCCTCCCTTGCGATGCCCGGCTTGTGCGAAGTGACGGCCGCCGGGTTTCTCGCTGACAACGATGGTAACGCTATCATTCACGGATGGCGCGTCAAGCGCGCTTGCTGGATTAGAGCTTCTTGGGCCGGACGCGCGGCGCAGCGTCGGATTGGCGCCGGATCAGCTCGAAGTCTAACAGGCGGTGCAGACTCGCTGCCGCTGGCTTCTGCGGCCGTAGCACCGACACCAGCATCTCGATCCCGACGCGCGCCATGTCGGCGATGGGCTGACGGATCGTGGTGAGTTCCGGCCAGATCACCGTCGCCAACGGCGTGTCATCGAACCCGCACACGGTGAGGTCGGCGGGTACGTCGATGCCACGGCGATGCGCGACCGCGATCGTGGCGGCGGCCATGTCGTCGTTCGATGCAAAGATGGCGGTCGGGGGCTCGGGCAAATCGAGCAGTCGCTCCGCCGCATCGAGCCCCGAGCGATAGGTGAACCGCCCGTCGACAACCAGCGAATCGTCCAGAGCGATTCCAGCCTGGGCGAGCGCGGCACAATGCCCATCCAGCCGTCGACCGCTCGCCGCCAGCGCAGGATCGCCGGCGATAAACCCGATCCGCCTATGTCCGAGCGACATTAGATGCTGCGTCATGCGCAACGCCGCTTCTCGATCGTCGATGCCAACAGCGAGCGGCGCACCCGAGCAGGCAGTGGCTACGGCGACCGCGGGCACGCCGCTGCGCTTCAGGAGTTCGAGCATCGCGCCGCTTTCGCAGAGCGGCGGCGGCAGAAGCATGCCGTCGATACCGCCGGCGATCAGATGCCGCGCCACCTCAAGCTCGTCATGGCCGGGCTCACAACGCTCGACGATGATCTGGACGTCGGCGCGTGAAGCCTGTTCGAGGCTGCCGAGCAGAACCTCGCCGAGGAAGCCCGCGCTGGGATTGCTGTAGAGCATTCCGATGCGCGTGGGCGCCGACCCCGCGAGGCTGCGCGCCGCAGGATTGGGCGCGTAGTTCAGCGCGGCGATCGCAGCCATCACTGCCTCGCGGGTCGTGTCGCGCACGTTACTCTCGCCGTTGATGACACGCGATACCGTCATGGACGAAACGCCGGCGCGCTTTGCCACGTCGCTGATCGTCGGTGCGCCATGACGTGCACGTCGCTTCGAACGGACATTCGGCTCGGATAAGCTCATCGACGCGCGTTGCCTTTGTTCGGTGACCAGGCGACGCCGGTAATCGTCATCACTCATCCTCCTCGCAGCGCCCGCATCACGATGCTCCGGATGCGCCCGTAGTTGCCGCCCGCCAGCGGACCGAGGATCCCATGCCGCTCGGGCGGCAAGAATGCCAGTGGATGACCCTCTGGCCGAAAGACATAATGATCGAACCACGCCCGCCACGCCGCGCGTTCGCCCTCGGGTCGCTCGGCAATGGCGATCATCGCCAGAAGCATCGTCATATAGGGCTGATCCATTCCGGCGGCGAAGTCGTCCCACCAGAAGTTCACCAGTACATTCAGATCGCCCAACGCTTCTACCTGATGCCACCAGAGCTTGGGGATGTAGATCCCGTCACCAGGGGCTAGCTCGGCTACCAGGGCGCGTTCCCGAGCACGTTCGAACCGCGGGTAGCGTGGATCGCCCCCAGGCGATCCTGCGGCGAAGCTTACGGGTTGACCCGACAGCGTATGGTCGATCGGACCAACATAGAGATCGCCAACGGAGTCCGGTGGATAGAGCGTGAAGCGTCGACGTCCCGCGGCCACGACGGCGACATTGTCCTTGGTGTCATAGTGGCAGGCGATCGTCGACGCGTGGCCGATCCACAACCGCGGCCTGACGTTCTCCGGCAGGAACGGCAGCGGCGTCGCCCGTTCGATCCCGGGCAGGTACCGCTCTGATGGCAACGAGCCCATGTACATGCTCGGTTGGCCCGGCTCGTCGGCCGTGGCGACTATTCGCTCAACCGCATCACTGACCGGCAACGTCTCGCGATCGAAGTTGAAGCCGGTCAGTTCGTCGTCGTAGAAATATCGAGCGCCGATCCCCGGCTTGCCGATGAACATCTCCGCGGGATTTCCTGCGTCGTGACGCCGAATGTGATCGATCACGCAGTCGGTCCCGCCCGCGAGCAGCGGCCACCCGCTCGCCATGCCGCGCATGAGAACGGGACGGCACGTCTCCATCACCTGCTGCCGGAAGGTGCCCGCGTCCGCGAGTGTGGCCGGATCTACGTGGTTGATCGGCGTGCTCATCGCGGGACGTTCACCAGGCTGTCATTGCGACGTCGTGCCAGCGTCCGCAGGTGACGGACCGAGGCGGACTGCGCATATGCGAGTTGAAGGTCTCCGCAGCGAAACATCGTCAGCACCGATGCGTCAGGAAGGGCGTGCAGACGATCCAGGCTGACGGTGTAGAGCCCGTCGAGTCTGAGCGTCTCGCCGTTGTCGAAGCTCAGGGAAATGTCGATCGGCTCCAACAGCTTGTAGTCCAGAAAGCGCTGGATCAGCGCGTCGGTCGGCTCTAGCCCTTGGTGTAAGTTGCCTATCGCCGACTGCACCCGGCGCAGCGCGTCGGTTGGCTCGCCATCGCGCTCGAACAGCGGCTGCCCGGCCGGGTCGGAAAACACCGCGTGCTCGCGGTCAATCACCAGATGATCACCATCGACGAAGAAACCCTGCCGCTCGAGATCGGCAGGGCGGTAGTCGGGCAGTTGTCCATCCACCGCGTGCAGGTTCTGCCCAGGCTCAACGCCCATCAACACCCCTGCGTAGAATGCTCCTGTATCGGGCCGCTTGGTGAAGAGAATAGGATAATAGGGCGCGGCGAGCAGGAACTCGGTCGCCACAATTTGCGCAAAATGCCGGCCCTCGTCCCGACGGCGCGTCAGACGGAGCTCCGCGTGGGTTCCCGAATTAAGCAACTCTAGCGAAGGCATTCGGGTGCTCTCCTTTGGGACACAATACTTGGCAGTCTTCGCCGCCATTCTCCATTCATCACTCAGACAAATGGTTGCATCGTCGAATGGGTGGTGTAATGTGAGCGGTAACGTAAGGGCTGGGCCTTCATCAGGTCAATGCCAGTGCGGCAATGCGTGATCGTAAATCTCCCGCACGAAAAGGGAGGGACGATCCAACGGAGGGGATTGGATACGATGGTTGATTGCCACCGCATTGGTGCTTTCGCGTCGCGGGGCCGACGCGCGATGAAGCTGGCTTATGCGCCCGGGCTTATTGCCCTCGCCTGGACGACACCGGTCGTAGCGCAGCAGAGCCAAGGCAACCTGCAGAGCAGCACCACAAGCCAGCCCGCGGCTCAGCAGCCCGCGGTGCCAGTGACCGCCAACACAACCACCGCAGCTCAGGCAGGCCTGCCGCAGGATCCGGCGACCGCGCCGGACGGCGCGCCGGGCAATCAGATCAGCGACGGCGGCGGCGCCGATATCGTTGTAACGGGCTTGCGCGAGTCGCTGCAGCGCAACCTTGACGTCAAGCGTGAGGCCATCGGTGTCGTCGACGTCATCTCCGCCGAGGACATCGGCAAATTTCCAGATTCCAACGTTGCTGCGTCGCTCCAGCGCCTGCCCGGCGTCTCGATCCAGCGCTCGGGCTCCCGGGGCGAGCCGACCGGCATCACCGTCCGCGGCTTCGGTGGCGACTTCAACACAACGCTCTATGACGGTCGCCGTATTTCGACCGCGACCGGCGGTCGCCAGATCGACTTCAGCACCGTCGGCGTCGACTTCATCGGTCAGTTGAGCGTCCTCAAGACCCCCGACATGTCGCTGGCGGCGAGCTCGATCGGTGCAACGGTCAATATCCAGTTCCCTAACCCGTTTGATCATCCGGGCTTCCGCCTGGCGGCGACCGCATCGGGGTCGCTTCAGGATCGGGCGGATCGGGTGGTGCCCACCGCCGGCCTGCTGATCAGCAGCACGAACGACGCCGAGACATTCGGCGTCCTCGCCAGCGCGATCTATACCCGCCGAGACACCGACACCAACCGCGTCTATGTCTCGGGATGGCCCGGCGGCCGCTATGCCCCTTGCCAGACCACCGCAAGCTGTACGCCCGAACAGCTTGCCGACAAGAGCCTGGTCGGCTGGTTCCCGCAACAATATGGCGCCGAGCAACAGCGGGTCGAGGACGAGCGCTTCGACGGCCGCGTCTCTTTCCAGTTCCATCCCAACGATGATCTCATGATCACGCTGGACAACAACTTCTCGCGCCAGAAGGTGACCCAGAACAATTATGCGTTCGGCGTGTGGTTCAATCAGTCAGACCTGCGCAACGTGACGGTCGACGAAAACGGAACCTTCGTGGACTTCACGCAGGCCGGCAGCCCGACTGACTTTACCTCCGCGCTGAACAAGGAAATCCTGCAGACGAACCAGACGGGCCTCAACGTCAAGTACGACGCATCCGAGAACCTGACCTTCGAGGCGGACGGCGCCTACGCCAAAAGCTGGCGCAACCCGGGCGACGTCATCGGCAGCCTGAACGCCGATATCGGCTATGGTGGCCTGCTGGGCTCCAATTCGCGCTTCACCGTCCCCGGCAAAAGCAGCGACAGCTTCCCCTCGCTCAGCAATTACGGTCCGGCCGGAGACAGCACGCGCTGGGCGGACACGTCGCTCATCGGCTCGCACGTCACCGTCAACCAGACGCAGCGCAACACGGACGAACTGTGGCAGTTCCGCGGCGTCGCCACCTGGAAGCAGGAAGACCTGTCAGTCAGGCTCGGCGGGCAATATTATCAGGACAAGTTCAATTTCCGGAACGAAAGCACCTTCGTCAACAACTTCTGGCAGGCCTATGCAGGCTATGGTGCACCTTCGGGTCGTGCCACCGGCATCGCGCCGCTGCCGAGCAGCCTCTACCGGGGCTCGATCAGCCTCAACGATTTCATTCCCGGCTTCAAAGGCAGCCTGCCGCCGTCGGTATTCCTGTTCAGCCCGGTCGACTATCAGAATTATCTGAGTGGCCTCGGCAATCCGCAGGCCCAGAACATCCCCGGGTTCAATTACCCGGAGGTCAGCGGCTTCACCGGGCGGTTCACCCAAGCGCTGGACGCCGGCAGCGTCCGCGACATCACCGAGAAGACGTGGGCGCTGTTCCTCACCACCAGCTTCCAGACCGAAATCGCGGGGATGCCATTTTTCTTCTCGGCGGGGATCCGCAACGAGAACACGCACATCACCGCAAACGGCAACGGGACGGTGCCGATCAGCATCCTGACGAGCGTGGCAGACCCGACACTTTTGACAGTCGTCCTGTCGCAACCACAAGCGCTGACCTCGAAGTCAAACTACAACTATCTGCTGCCGAGCATCGACCTGAGGCTCGAGATCACACCGGAGTTGCTAGTTCGCTTCGATGCGTCGCGCACTCTGACGCGCCCGACTCTTAACCTCCTGTATCCGCAGCTTAATGTCGGCACTGGCCAGCGCGTCAATGCGCTGACGGCGGCCGGCGGAAATCCGGCGCTGCTACCGTACCTGGCAGACAATTTCGACGTCGCGGCCGAATGGTACTACCAGCGGAACTCCTACCTTTCGGTCAATGCCTTCCTGAAAAACGTCAGCAACTTCATCGTCGGCGGCGTGACCCGCCAGACGATCAACGGCGTGATCGATCCGACTACCAACGCGCCAGCAAGCTTCGCGGTGTCGCAGCAGGTCAACGGGCCAGACGCGACGGTGCGCGGTATTGAGGTGGCCTGGCAGCATGTCTTCGGCGATAGCGGCTTCGGTTTCCAGGCGAATGCTACACTGGTCGATACCAACAAGCCCTATGACGATCAGGACATTTCGCAGAGTGGCTTCGCCGTCACCGGCCTAGCGAACTCCGCCAACTTCGTCGGCTTTTACGACAAGAACGGGTTCCAGATCCGCGCCGCGCTCAATTGGCGCGACAAATATCTGCTCCAGTTCGGCCAGAACCAGAATACAGGGTCATTTGGCGCTGAGCCCACCTTCATCAATGAGAGCTTCCAGATCGACCTTTCGAGTAGCTACGATATAAACAGGAACTTCAGCGTTTTCGGCGAGGTTCTGAATTTGAACAACAACCGGCAGAGCTCGCACGGCAGGTTCGAGAACCAGCTTCTGGATGTGTTCGACTACGGCCGGCGCTATACCTTGGGGGTGCGTTACCGCTTCTGAGTCTCCCCTCCTGGCGGGTTGGCATGTCCTGGCCCGCCAGTTTTTTCGTCCGGAGGTTCGGTGATGAAGCCCGTACAGAACATCGTGATCGTTGGCGGGGGCACGGCCGGCTGGCTGACCGCCGGCGTCATCGCGGCAAAGCACCAGACGCGTCGCCCGCATGGCTTCACCGTTACGCTGGTCGAATCCCCCAACATCCCGATCATCGGCGTTGGCGAGGGTACCTGGCCGACGCTGCGCACGACGCTGCGCAAGATGGGCATCTCCGAGACCGCATTTCTCCGCGAGTGCGATGCCGCCTTCAAGCAGGGTGCGCGCTTCAACCGCTGGACGACGGGCGCCGCCGATGACGGCTATTATCACCCGCTGATGCTGCCGCAGAACTTCGGCCAGGTTAATCTGGCGCCGCACTGGTTGGCGAATGAAGAGGGCCAGAGTTTCTGCGACGCCGTGACCTCGCAGGGCCGGATCTGCGACCAGGGGCTTGGCCCCAAAACGATGGCGACGCCCGAGTTCGAGGCGGTTGCGAACTACGCGTATCACCTGGACGCCGGCAAATTCTCGAGCTTCCTTCAGCGGCATTGCTGCGATCAGCTTGGCGTGCGCCACGTGCTGGCTGACGTGACCGAGGTGCGGATGGCCGAAGACGGCGATATCGCCGGGCTGGACACCGCACAGGGAATTGCAATTGAGGGCGATCTGTTCGTCGATTGCACCGGCTTCGCCGCGCTGCTGATCGGCGGCGCGATGAGCGTGCCGTTCCTCCCGCGTGGCGGGGAGCTGTTCTGCGACACCGCACTTGCGATCCAGGTGCCCTACGCGAATCCCGACGATCCCGTCGCCTCGCATACCATGTCGACCGCGCAATCGGCGGGTTGGATCTGGGATATCGGGCTGCCCACCCGCCGGGGTGTCGGTCACGTCTTCTCGTCCAGCCACATCAGCGCCGAAGAGGCCGAGCGGGAGCTGCGCACGTATCTCGGCGGCGCGGGCGCCGACTTGCCCGTTCGGCAGCTCAAGATCCGATCGGGTCATCGGGAGCGCTTCTGGGAGCGCAACTGCGTCGCCGTCGGCCTCGCCGCGGGATTCCTCGAGCCGCTCGAAGCATCCGCCATCGTTCTCATCGAATTATCGGCCAAGCTGATCGCGGAGCAGCTGCCCGCCTGCCGTGAGGTGATGGACACCGTCGCGCGTCGCTTCAACGACACCACAAGCTATCGCTGGGGGCGCATCGTCGACTTCCTGAAGCTTCACTATGCGCTAACTCAGCGCACCGACACCGACTTCTGGCGCGACAACGTCCGCACCGAGACGATGAGCGATCGGCTCCGCGAGTTGATGGAGCTGTGGAAGTTCCAGTCGCCGTGGCTGCACGACGAGTTCGACCGGGTCGAGGAGGTATTTCCCGCCGCAAGCTACCAATATGTCCTTTACGGCATGGGCGCGCGCACTGCGCTGATACCCGGCATGCTCGACGAGGAAATCGCCGTCGCCGCGCGTTCGCGCCGCGAGAACAAGGCGCAGACCGATCGGATGATCACTGCCCTTCCCCGCCACCGTGACCTGCTGGAGCGGATCGCCCGCCACGGCCTGCAATCGATCTGATTGAGCGAGCGCCCTTCCCCTGATGCTGAAACCTGCCATGTTCGTCGCGCTGGCCCTCGCCGCCCCATCCATCGCCGCCGCGCCGCGGCTCGATGGGGTGATCGGCGATCACGCGGTCGTGCAGCGCGATCAGCCGATCACCGTGTCGGGCGAGATCGCCCCGGGCGAGTCGGTGATGGTCGCCCTCGGCGGCCAGGTCGCAACCACGACGAGCGACGGCGACGGGCGGTTTTCCGTCCTTCTACCCGCGCTGCCCGCCGGGGGGCCGTTCGATCTTACCGTTGCTGCGGCGAGTGGCGCGACCGTGGCGCGCGACATCCTTGTCGGGGACGTCTTCCTCTGCTCGGGACAGAGCAACATGGAGTTGCGCGTCGATCAGGCGCAGGCACTGTTCCCCGAAGCACGCCCCCCCGTCGACGACGGGCTGCGCCTCCTGACGGTTGATCGCGCGGTCGCGATAACCCCTCAGCGCCGCTTCGCGCGAAAGCCGGAATGGTCGATTGCCGGCCCCGAGACGGCACAGCGCTTCTCGGCGGCATGCTTCTTCATGGTGCAGTCGCTTCGCGGGACAGCGAAGGTGCCGATCGGCGCAATCCACGCGAGTTGGGGCGGGTCCCGCATCAGCGCGTGGATGAGCGACAGCGCGTTGCGTGCGGCCGGTATGGGGGCCGAGGCTGATCAACTCACCCGCTACGGACGCGATCCGGCGGGCACGGCCGCTCAGGCGGGCGCCGCCTGGGAGGCGTGGTGGCGCAGCACCTCGGGCGATGCCCCGGGCGCCGAACCATGGCAACCCAGTGCCACGATCAACTGGCAACCGGTGCCCGCAATCACCAATTTCGAGGCGTGGGGCGTCCCCGCTCTCGCCGACTACAACGGCATGATCTGGTACCAGCGCGAGGTTGAGGTATCGGCGGCGCAGGCGAAGCAGCCCGCGACACTCATGCTCGGCGCCGTCGACGATGCCGACCGTACCTGGCTCAACGGGCGCGGCGTCGGCGGCAGCAGCCAGCCGGGTCAGCAGCGCGTCTACAGTCTTGCACCGGGTGCCCTGCGCGCGGGAAGCAACGTGCTGACCGTCAACGTCGACGACGGTTATGCCAACGGCGGCATGACCGGTCCGGCCCAGGCAATGCGCCTCATCTTCGCGGACGGGTCGATCATTCCGCTGGGGGACGGCTGGCGCTACGCGGTCGCCCAGCCAGTAGGCGGCGGCGCGCCGCGCGTTGCATGGGACGACATCAACGGCGCGGGCACATTGTTCAACGCCATGATCGCCCCCCTCGCTCCGGTCCGGCTCGCGGGTATCGCCTGGTACCAGGGTGAGTCGGACACCGACATTCCCGGTTATGATCGCCGGCTGGCGGCGCTCATCGCCGACTGGCGGCAACGCTTTGGCACCGCGCGCACGGCCGCGGGAATCGTGCAGCTCTCCTCCTACGGCGACCCGGCAAGCACACCGGTCGAGAGTGGCTGGGGATATATCCGCGACGCGCAGCGTCGCGTGGCGGCCGCCGATCCGCACGCCGGCCTTGCCGTCACGCATGACATTGGCGATCCGTTTGACATTCATCCCGGCGAGAAACGCCACGTCGGCCTGCGCCTTGCACGGGCGATGCGTGCAGCGCTCTATGGCAAGCCAGAGGCTCCCGCGGGACCGGCTATCGCCGACGCTAGGCTTGCCACCGATGGCAGCATCGTCCTGCGCTTCACGGGCGTCACCGGCGCGCTACACGCAACCGGATCTGATCGCGCGATCGGCTTCGAGCTTTGCGAATTAGCCCCCCGCACCTGCCGCTTTGCCTCGGGCACGGTGCACGGCAGCGCGATCACGCTGCCTGCCGACGGCCGCCCCGTCACGCGCGTACGCTATGCCTGGGCGGACGTGCCCGCCACCAATTTGACCGACGAAACGCCGCTACCGGTCGGCACCTTCGAGGTGCCGGTCCGCTAACGCCAGCGACGTTCAGCAGGGGGAGATGCTGATGCGACATGTATGCAAGGCGGTGCTGCTCGCCGCCGCCGCGCTCGTGACGACGACCGGCACACTGGCACGCGAGACAGCGCCCATCGCCCCCCGCCCCGAAGGAAGCGACGAGGCGAGCCGACTGGCGCGCGCGCTTGTCGCCCGCATGACGCTTGAGGAGAAGCTGCCGCAGCTGCTGAACGTCGCGCCAGCGATCCCGCGGCTGCAGATCCCCGCCTACAATTGGTGGACCGAGTCCCTGCACGGAGCGCTGGGGCCGCTTGCGACGACCAACTTCCCCGAACCCATCGGGCTCGCCGCCACCTTCGACCGCGACATCGTGCGTGACGTCGCCGCAGCGGTGAGCACCGAGGTGCGCGCGCTGCACACCCTGGGGCGCCAGACCGGGCGGCTGGGCCGAATGGGGACCGGGCTCGATACCTGGTCGCCCAACATCAACATCTTCCGCGATCCGCGCTGGGGCCGCGGGCAGGAAACCTATGGCGAGGATCCGTTCCTGACCGCCGCGGTGGGCAGCGCGTTCATCCGCGGCATGCAGGGCCCCGACCCCGATCGCCCCAACGTGATCGCCACGCCAAAGCACTTTGCGGTTCACAGCGGCCCTGAGGGCACGCGCCACGAGGCGAACGTCTTCGTTTCCGCACACGACCTCGAGGATACCTACCTGCCCGCGTTCCGTGCCGCGATCGTGGACGCGGGCGCTGGATCGGTCATGTGCGCCTACAACCGGATCGACGGCCAGCCGGCTTGCGCCAGCGACCTGCTGCTCAAGGATCATCTGTTCGGCGCCTGGGGCTTTCGCGGTTACGTAGTGTCGGACTGCGATGCGGTGCGCGACATCGCCGACAACCACAAATATGCGCCGGACGCAGCCGCCGCCGTCGCCGCGGCGATGCGCGCGGGCGTCGACAACGAATGCAACGGTGGAACGCTGAGCGACACCGCCGGTCTGGAGGAACGTTATCGCGAGGCGTTGACGCGCGGCCTCATCACCGAGGGCAATGTCGACGACAGCCTCGTGCGGCTGTTCGCCGCGCGCTATCGCAACGGCGACCTTCCTGGGCTCGCCAAGGCACCGGCCGCGGTGCCGGCTTCGGCGGTCGGCTCGCCCGCGCATCGGCAGCTCGCAGTGGCAGCGGCCGAGAAGTCGATGGTGTTGCTGAAGAACGCGGGCGTGCTCCCGCTCGGACCGGGTGTGCGCGTCGCGGTAATCGGGCCGCTCGGGGACGCGACGCGGGTGCTGCGCGGCAATTACTCCTCGCCGCTATCTGGCCCTCCCGTCTCCGTCCTCGAAGGCCTGCGCACCGCGCTCGGAACCGATCGTGTATCCCTGGTCCCGTTCGGCGAGTCAGTCACCGACGGCGATCGCGTGCCACCGACCGCGCTGTTGACGCCGGACAGACGGCCGGGCGTGCTGGTCCGCTATTTTAATCCCGAGACGCCAGCCCCCGCCAAGTTCGCGCCCGGCACACGGGAAAAGCTGCTGGCGACGATCAAGTACCAAGCCCAGCCTGTCGTCACCCGCGTGGAACCCGACGTGGGCGATCGCAACCTCGAGCTCGCCAAGGTCGCCGACGTTCACCGCGCCGAATGGACTGGCTTCCTAATGCCGCCGGAAAGCGGCAGCTACCGCGTCGGCCTGTCGGGCAGCGGAGCGACACTGACGCTCGACGGCCGTGTGATTTCCGACCGGACCAAGGCCCGGTGGAACGATCTTCCCACCATGACGACGCTGAAGCTCGTGGGTGGCCATCGCTATCCCTTCCGCATCACCGGGAACGACGCCAACCTGATGTGGAAGCGCGTATCGCCGAACCCCGCCGCGAATCTGCAGGCAGCCGCCGATAAGGCCGACGTGCTCGTTGCGGTGGTGGGCCTCACCTCTGACCTTGAGGCCGAGGAGACAGGGGTTAAGGTGCCGGGCTTCTCCGGGGGCGACAAGACGACGCTCGATCTACCCGCCGATCAACTCGCGATGCTCGAACAGGCGCGCGCCACCGGCAAGCCGATCGTCCTGGTGGCAATGAACGGCAGCCCGATCAACCTGGCGTGGGCCAAGGACAATGCCGCAGCGGTGCTCGAGGCCTGGTATCCCGGCGAGGCGGGCGGCACGGCCATCGCCAACATCCTGTCAGGACGCTCCAACCCGGCGGGTCGCCTGCCCCTTACCTTCTACCGCAGCATCGATGACCTGCCACCCTTTGACGATTATCGCATGGCGGGGCGGACCTATCGCTACTTCCGCGGCACGCCGGTCTACCCGTTTGGCCACGGCCTGAGCTACACGAGCTTCGGCTACGCGCCGCTGCAGGTGACCCCGGTCCGCGGTGACGCGGGCAAGGGCATCCGGGTCACAACGCGCGTGACCAACACCGGCGCGCGCGCCGGCGACGAGGTGACACAGCTCTATCTGCGTTTTCCGCAGAAGCCGGGGGTACCCGATCTCTCGCTGCGCGGGTTCCAGCGCGTCTCTCTCGCGCCCGGTCAGAGCCGTGACATGACGTTCGAGCTTTCCCCGCGCGACCTGAGCGCTGTCGCGCCGGACGGGCAGCGTTCCGTGTTCACCGGTGACTATCAGGTAAGCGTCGGCTCGGGGCAGCCCGGAGCGGGTGTCGCAGGGCACACCGCCAGCTTCACGGTCGCCGAAGCGCTGGATCTGCCGCGGTGATCCGCCGCGTGGCGCTTTGCGCGGCGGCGCTGGTGCTGCCGCTGTCCGCAGCTGGCGACCCGCTGGCGCCGACCGGCCGCTGGAGCGCCAACACTGCCGGCCACGCACCGGTCCCGCCGATGGGCTGGAACAGCTGGAACGCCTTCAACAGCGATGTGGACGAGGAGAAGGTGCTCGCATCCGCCAAAGCGCTGGTCGACACCGGCCTCGCCCGGCTGGGCTATCGCTACGTCAACATCGACGACGGCTGGTGGCTGAAGCGCCGCCAGCCGGATGGCCGGCTTATCATCCGCACGGCGCGCTTCCCCTCCGCTGCGACCGGCACCGACCCTAGCTTCCGCCCGCTTACTGACCGGCTGCACGCGATGGGGCTGAAGGCCGGCATCTATTCCGACATCGGCCGCAACAGCTGCGGCCAGATCTACACGCCCGACTTCAAGAACCAGCCAGAAGGCACCGTCGCTGAGCGCGAAGTGGGACTCTACGGCCACGTCGACCAGGACATCCGCCTATTCTTCGCCGAGTGGAACTTCGATCTTATCAAGGTCGATGGCTGCGGCGTCCGCGGGCTGCCCGCCGAGGCGCCACGGGTCCGCGCGGGGCTGTACCGTGCGCTGCCGCCGCTGATCGACACCCAGTCGCTGGGCGACACCAACATAAGCGCTGTACGGACATTATACGAAGCGGTCGGCGCTGCCATCCGCCGCCATGCCGGCCACCGCGACTATGTCTTCTCGCTCTGCCTGTGGGGCTCGGCAGACGTGCGCAGCTGGGGCAAGGACGTGGGCAACATGTCACGCACCAGTGACGACATTCAGCCAGTGTGGGCGCGTATGCTCACCAATCTCGACACCGTGACGCATCGTGCGCTCTATGCTCATCCAGGCTCTTGGAACGATGCCGACATGCTGTTCGTCGGCTCGGGCGCGTTCGATGAGGCGCACTTGACCGAGGCGCGATCGCACTTCTCGCTTTGGTCGATCCTCAATTCGCCGCTGATCATCGGCTACGACCTGCGCAAGCTGACGCCTGCGCTGCTGACGATCTTCGGCAACCGGGAAATCGTCGCGCTCAACCAGGACGCTGCAGGCAACCAGGCGGTGCTCGCCTACGATTCGGATCAGGCGCAGTTCTTCGTCAAGTCGCTCGCAGACGGCAGCAAGGCGGTGGCGCTGTTCAACCGGACGGCGACCCCGGTCGATGTCGTGCTGACCGCCGGGCACCTCAAGATGCTGCCGACGCGCGATGTCGCGCTGCGCGATCTCTGGTCGGGCAAGGAGCACCGCTTCCGCGGCGAGCTTCCGCTCACACTAGCGCCGCACGAGACGATCGTGTTCCGCGCCACGGGCGCGCGGCAGCTGCCGGACGGCGTGTACCTCTCGGAGCAGCCCGGCCGCGTTAATCCGGCATTCGATGGCGTCCTGCTACCTGAGGCCGACCCAACGATTCACCGCTCGATCACACCCTGGATCGGCACCCGCGGCGGCGGCGAGCATGTCCAATATGCCGGCTGGGGCGGCGCCGAGGCGGACCGGGCGCCCTATGGCAAGCTGCTCCGGGTAGCGCGCACCGAATACGATACGGGGATCGGGGTGCTCGCGGGCTCGCGGCTCGAGGTGCGCAACGCAGATTTTCGGCGCTTCACCGCGCGCGTGGGCGTCAACGACACTGGCTTGCCTGCCGCGGGGACGATTACCTTCGAGGTATGGGGCGACGGTCGCCTCCTCGCCCGCTCGCCTGCCAAGGCGTTCGGCGAACCGGCAGAGCTGCTGGCTGCGGACACTACCGGGGTGCGCATCCTCGAACTGGTCGCGCGCGGTGCCGGCGCTCGGCCGGACCTGCCAACGCAACCCGCCACCTGGGCTGACGCCGCCCTGTTGCGCTGACGGCGGCGCTCAGTGAGGGAACGCGAGCGCGCCGGAAAAGAACGGCAGCACCACGTCCTGGAAGCGCGTCGCGACGCCGCTGGTGTGATCGCCCGGATAGACTTCGAAGCGGTTGGCGATCCCGTAGCGGTCTAGCGCCTCGTGGAGCCGCAGCGCATCGTCCTTGAGGCCGTCGCGATCGCCAACATCGATGCCGATCGCCCGGTAGCGTCGCAGGTCAGCGACGTGCTGGTCGAGCATTGCCAGCGGCGCGTTCGCTGCCCAGCGCGCCAGCACGTCCGATTGCGGCTGACCGTCCTTCACGGGCAGGTCGAGGAACAGCGGGGGCGCCTTCGGATTCGGTGACCAGGCCGCCGCCGTTGCGAGCTGCGCGCGCAGCAGCCAGGGCAACGAAGCGCTGTCCGCCGGCGCTCGCAGGGCCCGCAGCGTCTGCTCCTGCGCCGGATCGGGCGTGCCGAGCGCGCGCACCGAGAGGCAGCACGGACTCAGCATGTAGATCGCACCGAACACGTCAGCGTGGTTCATGCCGATGCGCGCGGTTCCGTAGCCGCCCATCGAATGCCCTGTGAGCCCCCTGCTCTCGCGCTTGGGAAGCGTGCGATAGTGCGCGTCGACATAGGCGACGAGATCCCGCGCGATAAATGTTTCGAAGTCCCCCACCGTCACCGAACGCGAATAGAAGGAGCCGTTGTGAACGGTTTTGCTGTCGGGCAGCACGACGATCATCTCGCGCGCGCCCTTGGCGAACGCGCCCTCAACCGTCTGCGGTACATGAATTTCACCGATCCACTGTGTCGCGCCGATCGAATAACCATGCAGCGCATAGACGACGGGGTACCGTCGACGCGACGCGGTGCGATAGCTCGGCGGCAGCACTACAATGACCTCGCGGTCAGCGCTCTCGCCCTCCAAATTGCCCTCGATTGCGGGCGAGTGAACGGTAATGCGCTCCACTGTCACCGGCTTCGCGCCAGGGACGACGGGCGGCGCCGGCGTAGCGACCTGTGCCCAGCAAGGCGACACGAATCCGAGCAGCACCGCGCTGGCTAAAACAAGGGTCCGGATCATGCTGTGATCTCCTTTCCGGACGCGGGAGCCCCCGGTGCGATTTCAAGCGTCGGTCCGCGCAGTTGCAGCGGCCGACCGGGCTGCAGCATCACCTCGCGCACCGTATTGGCGTGGCGGATCACGCGACGACCCCCGTCCTGTGCGGTGACGGTCGCTTCGATCAAGCGACCGGATCCCCAGCTGAGATCGACGACGGCGGCGCCACGCGCGCGCAACCCGGCAATGCTGCCGGCTGGCCACGCGCGCGGCAGCGCGGGCAGCAGCAGGATCTCATCATCCCTGCTCTGCAAGAGCATCTCGGCGATCGCGCGCGTGCCGCCGAAATTACCGTCGATCTGGAAGGGAGGATGCGCGTCGAACAGGTTGGGATAAGTCCGCTCTGGGCCGAGCAGGTAAGCAAGAATGCGGTACGTCCGCTCACCGTCGCGCAGCCGCGCCCAGAGGTTTGCGCGCCAAGCGGTCGCCCAGCCGGTCGACTCGTCGCCGCGCAACTCAAGTGAGCGCCGCGCGGCGTTGGCCAGCGCAGGCGTACGATCCGGGTCGATCTGGTAGCTTGGGAACAGCGCGTAGAGGTGGGACACATGGCGGTGCTGCGGCTCAGGTGCCGCCATGTCCCAGTCCTCGCGCCATTCCTGAAGCTGCCCCGCGGCGCCGACGCGATCAGGCGCGAGGCGCGCGCGGGCTGCGTGCAACTCATCCACAAGCGCACGATCAGTGCGGAGCAGCGTGGCGGCGCGGGCGACCTGATCAAACAGGTCGCGCAGGATCTGGTTGTCCATCGCGGGCCCGGCGCAGAGCGATGCTCCCCTCGCGTGCGTGTTCTCGGGCGACAGCGAGGGATTGGTCACTAACGCGCCGGTGGCGGGATCGTCCTGAAGCGTGTCGAGGAAGAACAGCGCCGCGCCGCGCATCAATGGATAGACCGAGCGTAGATACGTGAGGTCGCGCGCAAAATCGTAATGATCCCATAGATGGGTAGCGAGCCAGGCGCCGCCCATCGGCCATAGGCCCCATTGCGCACCGTCGATCGGCGCGGTGGCGCGCCACAGATCGGTATTGTGGTGGCACACCCAGCCCCGAGCACCGTACATCTTGCGCGCGGTGCGGGCGCCGGAAACCGCCAGATCGCGCACCATCTCGACGAGCGGAGCGACACATTCGGGCAGCGCGGTGACATCCGTCGGCCAATAATTCATCTGCGTGTTGATGTTGACGGTGTACTTCGATTGCCAGGGCGGATCGGCCGCCTCGTTCCAGATGCCCTGGAGGTTGGCGGGCTGGCCGCCGCGCTGCGACGAGGCGATCAGCAGGTACCGGCCGTAATCGAAATAGAGCTTCACCAGCGCCGGATCACCAGCGGCGCCAGCGCGAATGCGTTCATCTGTCGGCTGATCAGCGGACGCAGTACGGCCGAGGTCAAGCCGCACACGGTGGAACAATCGCTGGTGCGCGGCGATGGCATCGGCGCGGATGGCCTCGAACGAACGGCCGGCGGCACGATCGAGCGTCGCGCGGCACGCCGCCTCGGGATCCCCGCTGACGTCATCGAACCTTCTGTAGCTTGTCGCCATGGCGATCAGGACCGTGATCGCGCGCGCACTGCGCACCACAAGGCCGCTTCCGTCAGTGGCGACACTGCCGTCGTCTGCAGCGACGTGCGCTCCGGCCGCGAAGCGCAACGCTCCCGCGATCCCCGCACGGGCGCCGTTCCTGCCCGTCAGCCAGAGCAGCGCGCCATGCGGCACCGTCCGTGCGCCCGGCTGCGCCGAACGCAGGCTGATCGCTAGATCGAAGCTCCGGTCCGCGGCGATGCGCAGCGCGATCAGTTCGTCGCCCCCGGCCGCGAAGACCTCCCGCGTGAAGTTCCCCCCGCACCGCCTGAAAAAGGTGGTGCTGACCGCCGAGTCGAGATCGAGTTCGCGCCGATATGCCGAAACGTCGCCAGCATCATGGCCTTGCAGCTCGATGAACAGGTCACCGAGCGGTTGGTAGGCCATCTGCGTCCGCGGGCGGCCGATCAGCGCCTTGTCGGCAAGCGCCTGTGCCGCTGCATAGTCACCCGCCGAAACGAGGCGCCGCACCTCGTCCAGCGCCTCCCGGGCGCCAGGCGCTACCGGGTCGTATGGCCCGCCGGTCCACAGCGTCGCCTCGTTGAGCTGCAGCCGCTCTCGCTCGACGCCGCCAAACACCATCGCCCCGAGCCGCCCGGTGCCGACCGGCAATGCCTCGGTCCAGGTCGCGGCAGGGCGGGTGTACCACAGCAGGCTGTCGCGCTGAAGCGTGATCGCTGCTGAAGCCGGGATAGGAAGTGTCAGCGCTGCCGCGGTACCGGCAGCGCCTTCGAGCACCGCCCGGCGCGTCAGGCGGGAAGCGTCGACCATGCCGCTCAGCGCAGTTCGAGCACCACAATCGACTTGGCGGGCAGCGTCGCGGTGAGTGCCCCGTTACCGAATTGCGCTCCAGTGAAGGGGGCAGGCGCCACAACATCCGGCTGATCGAAGCTGTTGTGCGCATCCATCGCTGCCGCGGTGATGATGCGGCCACTGGCGGCAGCCGGCTGCACGCCGCTCAGGCTGACAGACACAGGCACGGCGCGGTTTGGATCGATATTGACCAGCGCGACATGCACCCGGCCCCCCGTGTCACGCACCGCCGAGACGCTGACTGCCGGAAGCGCGAACTCGTCCTTATGATACCAGGGCGAAGTGACATCAGCCGCCAGTGTCGTCGCGCCCTGCCACGGTTTGTAGAGGTCGAACGCCCAATAGGTCGGGGTCTTCACCATGCGCGCGCCATCGGTAAGCAGCATTGCCTGGAGCACATTCACCATCTGCGCGATTGCCGCCATCCGCACACGGTCGGCGTGCTTGGCGAAAATGTGGATGTTCAAGGCCGCCACCAGCGCATCGCGCAACGAGTTCTGCTGCTGCAGGAACCCCGGGTTGGATCCAGGCGCCGGATCGTACCAGGTGCCCCACTCGTCCACCGCCAGCATCACCCGCTTCTGAGGGTCGTACTTGTCCATGATGGCGCTGTGCTTGGTGATATATTCGTCCATCTCCAGCGTGTGCGCGAGTGTGGATGCCCATTCGCGCTCGGGAAACGCGAGTGCCGCGCCCTTGTCCTCCCAGTTCTTGTCGCGCGGGCGGGTGTAGAAATGCAGTCCAAGCCCGTCGATGTACTTGCCCGAGAGCTTCATCATCGTCTCGGTCCACTCGTAATTCGCGTCGGACGGGCCGCTGGCGATCTTCAGCGGCTTCTGACCACCTGCCTTGGCGAACTGCGCATATTGATTCGTGAGATCGGCGGCATATTCGGCGCGCATGTTGCCGCCGCAGCCCCACAATTCGTTGCCAATCCCCAGATACGCAACTTGCCACGGCGCCGCGCGGCCGTTGCGCGCGCGCTCCTTCGCCAGGACGGTCGTGCCGCTCGGTGCCGTTAAGTACTCGACCCATTGCGACGACTCGGCCGGCGTTCCGCTCCCGACATTGAGCGAGACGTAGCTCTTCGCACCCAGCCGCTCGGCAAAACCCATGAACTCGTGGGTGCCGAAGCTGTTGTCCTCGTTCACCCCTCCCCAGTTAGTGTTGACCTTTACCGGCCGCTTGTTCGACGGGCCAATCCCGTCACGCCAGTGATACTCGTCCGCAAAGCAGCCGCCCGGCCAGCGAACCATCGGCACGTTGATCGCCTTCAGCGCGGCAAGAACGTCACGCCGATAGCCTTCGTCGTTCGGAATACGCGAGCCGCGCCCGACCCAGATGCCGCCGTAGATGCCCGTGCCGAGATGCTCGGCAAACTGGCCGAAGACTTCTGGCGCGATCTGCGGGCCTGGCTGATCAGCGCGTACCGAAACAGTAGCCTCGGCGCGCGACTCCTGTGCGGCGACAACGCTCGGAAAAGGCATGGTAGCGAGCAGCAGCGCCGCAACGGCCTGCTTCATCGGCGCAGCAACGCCAATCCGATCCAGTCGCGATGTCACTACTTCCCCTCCCCTTCGTCCATCATCAGTTCTATGACGGGTGTTTATTTGTAGGAGTAGTTTAACTGGAACCGTGTGGTCAATGCTCAACAGCTTGACGACGATCCGACGTATGGGACGACCATCAACTCAATTTTGTTCAAAGAACGCTGTTGGCTATCGATGATGTTAGCGCTACCTTCGCAGTAATGGGCCCCAAGAGGCTGCATCAGGAGAGGTTCATGGCTCATTCGCGCTTGCTGACATCCCTCGCTCTCGCCGCGCTATGCGGTAGCGCCGCCTATGGAGCGGACGAACCGCGCGATCCTGAAGGGCGGCGCTATCGTGCCCAGCCGCTGGTGACCGAAATCTACACGGCCGACCCCTCAGCGCACGTTTTCGACGGCAAGATCTACGTCTATGCCAGCCACGACATCGACGCCGGCATTCCTGACGACGATCTCGGCAATCAATATGCCATGCGCGACTACCGCATTCTTAGGATGGACCGGATCGGCGGTTCGGTGACGATCGGGCCAGTTGCGCTCGACGTGAAGCACGTGCCCTGGGCATCTCAGCAAATGTGGGCGCCCGACGCCGCCTACAAGAATGGCACCTACTATCTCTATTTCCCGGCGCGGGACCGTACCAAGGACAAGAACGGTCTCGGCGCTTTCAAGATCGGCGTCGCCACGTCGAAAAGCCCGATGGGCCCGTTCAAGGCGGAGCCGCAGCCCATCGCCGGCAGCTTCTCGATGGACCCGGCAGTGTTCACCGATACTGACGGCACCAGCTACATGTATTTCGGCGGCATCTGGGGCGGGCAGCTCCAGCGCTACAAGAACGGCGTCTACGATCCCAACGGTTCGGACACCGATCTGATGCAGGACGACCAGCCCGCGATATCCGGCAAGGTCGTGCGCATGGGCGCAGACATGAAGAGCTTCGCCGAGCCGGTGAGGGATGCGGTGATCGTCGACGAGAAGGGGCAGCCGATCAAGGGGGGCGACCATGATCGCCGCTTCTTCGAGGCCGCCTGGATGTTCAAGCGCGACGGCAAGTATTACTACACCTACTCGACCGGTGACACGCACTTCTTGAACTACGCCATCGGCAATAATCCCTACGGGCCCTTTACTTACAAGGGGCACATCCTGAAGCCGGTGCAGGGCTGGACCACGCATCACTCGATCATCGAGTGGAACGGCAAGTGGTGGCTGTTCTATGCCGATACGCAGCTCAGCGGGAAGAACCACCTGCGCAACGTCAAGGTCACCGAACTGACCTTCGCGCCCGACGGCTCGATCCCGACAATTGATCCGTTCAAGCCCTGATGTTTCTCGGCATCGACATCGGCACGTCGGGCGTGAAGGCAGTGGTGCTCGACGAAGCGGGTGCGGTCGCTGGACAAGGCACCGCGCCGCTCACCGTTCAGCGTCCGCAACCGGGCTGGTCCGAGCAGGATCCCGAGGCCTGGTGGCATGCAACCACCGCGGCGGTGCTCACGATCGACCCGACGGTGAGGCGATTGATCCGTGGCGTAGGACTCGCCGGCCAAATGCACGGCGCAACGCTGCTCGGCGCCGACGACCGGCCACTGCGCCCGGCGATCCTGTGGAACGACGGCCGGTCCGACCGGGAATGCCTTGAGCTGGAAACCAGCATCCCCAGCTTGCGTGAGATCACGGGCAACATCGCCATGCCCGGCTTCACCGCCCCCAAACTGCTGTGGGTGCGGAAGAACGAACCGGACGTCTTCGAGCAGATACGAACCGTGCTGCTGCCGAAGGACTATGTGCGGTTGTGCATGACCGGTGGGAAAGTGTCCGATCTATCGGATGCCTCGGGTACGCTGTGGGTGGATGTGGCTGCGCGCCGCTGGAGCGATACCGTGCTCGCCGCGACCGATCTCGATGAGCGCGCGATGCCGCGGCTGTTCGAAGGCACTGAACAGACCGGCACGCTGCGCCCAGAGGTGGCCGAGCAATGGGGTATGCCCGCCGTTCCCGTGGCAGCGGGCGGCGGCGACAACGCGGCCGGCGCCGCCGGCGTCGGCGTGGTGCGCCCGGGCAACGCGCTGCTGTCGCTTGGCACGTCAGGCGTAATCTTCGTCGCGACCGATCAATTCCGCCCCAATCCTGCACGCGCGGTTCATGCCTTCTGTCACTGCCTGCCCCAACTGTGGCATCAGATGAGCGTCCATCTGTCAGCGGCATCGTGCATCGATTGGGCGGCGCGGCTGACGGGCGCGAGCGGCGCGGCCGAACTGTTCGCGCGTGCCGAGACCGCGGGGCCGGGCAACCGCGGCGAGATCTTCCTCCCCTATCTCTCGGGCGAACGGACCCCGCACAACGATGCCCGGGTCCGCGGCGCCTTCCTCGGGCTGGACAACGACACCGATCCGGCAACGCTCTCCCAGGCGGTGCTGGAGGGTGTCGCCTTTGCGCTGGCGGACGGGCTCGATGCGCTGCGCGATGCAGGCACCTCGATCGATCGCCTGTCGGTCATCGGTGGCGGCGCGCGCTCGGGCTATTGGGGCCGAATAATCGCCGCCGCCTTCGAAGTGCCGCTGGTATACCTGCAGGGCGGAGAGGTTGGGCCGGCGCTCGGCGCGGCGCGGCTGGCTCAGCTGGCCATCGAGGGCGGCGCGCCCGCCGACATCTGCGTCGCTCCGCCGATCGCGCGGCAGATCGATCCCGAACCCTTGCTGATCGAGCGCCTCGCCCCCCGCAGGGCGGCATTCCGCGACGCCTATCCCCGCATCACTCCGAAGAAAGAGCTCTGATGGCATCCGCTACTGATCCATTCGCCGCCCTCCCCTCGATCGCCTTCGAGGGGCCGGAAACCGGCAACGAACTCGCCTACCGCTATTATGACAAGAACCGCGTCGTGCTCGGCAAGACGATGGCCGAGCATCTGCGCTTCGCCGTGTGCATGTGGCACACCTTCAACTGGCCGGGCTCCGACGTATTCGGCGCGGGCACCTTCGATCGGCCGTGGCTGACGCACGGCGACGCGGCCGAGGCAGCGGCGATGAAGCGCGCGGCGGCCTTTTCGTTCGTGCGCAAGCTCGACCTGCCCTTCTACTGCTTCCACGATGTCGACGTGATGGAGCCGGCGGCCAATGTCCGCGACTATCAGCGCCGCTTTGCCGCGGCGGTCGACCATCTCGAGCAGCTGCAGGGCGAAAGCGGGATCCGGCTGCTGTGGGGCACCGCCAACCTATTCTCCGATCCGCGCTACGCCGCCGGCGCGGCGACCAGCCCGGATCCCGAGGTGTTCGCCTGGGGCGCGCTTCAGGTCCGCTCCGCGCTCGACGCGACGCACCGGCTCGGCGGCGCCAATTACGTGCTGTGGGGCGGGCGCGAAGGCTATGAGACGCTGATCAACACCAACCTCGGCCGCGAACTCGACAATTTCGCGCGCTTCCTCACCCTGGTGGTCGAACACAAGCACAAGATCGGCTTCGGCGGCACGATCCTGATCGAGCCAAAGCCGTTCGAGCCGACCAAGCACCAGTACGATTTCGACACCGCCACCGTGTACGGCTTCCTGCGTCGCTACGGGCTGGAGAACGAGGTCAAGGTCAACATCGAGGCAAACCACGCCACGCTGGCGAGCCACACCTTCGAGCATGAGATCGCCACCGCCGCCGCGCTCGGCATCTTCGGATCGATCGACGCCAATCGCGGCGATCCGCAGAACGGCTGGGACACCGATCAATACCCCAATTCGGTGCCCGAGCTGACGCTGGCGATGATCGAGATCATCCGCGCCGGCGGCTTCACCACCGGCGGCTTCAACTTCGATGCCAAGGTGCGGCGCCAGTCGGTCGACGCCGAGGATCTATTGTACGGGCATATCGGCGGCGTCGACGTGATCGCCAAGGCGCTGCTCAATGCCGAGCGGATCATCACGGACGGCCGCCTCGATCAGTTCCGCGCCCAGCGCTACGCCGGCTGGGATGGCGAACTGGGCCAGCTGATCCATCGCGAGGGCACCAGCCTCGCCGATATCGCCGATCTGGCGGTGGAGCGGGATCTCAACCCCAGGCACCGCTCGGGCAAGCAGGAGCGGCTGGAAAACCTCATCAACCGCTTCGTCTGACGCCCGCGCGGGTGGCGGCTCATGGTTGCATGAACCGCCACCGCCCCGCATCCGACCGCGGATCGAAGCGCGCCAGCGTGACCGTGCTGGTGCCGATTGCGACCAGCGCGCGATCCTCGCCCTTGCCCTGCGCCTTGGGCGCGATGCGGTAGCTGCCGTCGGTCAGCTGGTCGATCCGCCACAGCTGCGCGTCGGCGCCGGTATAGGCCGGCACCGCTTCCACCTCTCCCGCCGCCGTCGCCGCGAGCGCGCGCTGCGTACCGGCGACGGTGATACGGTAATAGGGCGCGCCCATATAGCCGCCCGCCTCGGGCACCGGGGTGACGTCCATTGCTGGTTCGGGCGGACCATATAGGCGGAAAGATCGACGCGCGTGGCGCCGGCGGGCCATGATGCCGCGACGTCGGCGAGCGTCTGGTCCGCGACCGGCCCCACCGGATCGATGGGCTTGGCGAAAAAGCTGCGACGGGCATCGAACGGGATGCGGGTGAAATCGACCTGTAGCTGAAGGGCATTGCCGCTCCGCTCCGACTTGATCTCATAGGTGCCCGGTCGCACGTTCGCTCCCGCGACTGGCCAGCCGTCGCGCCACAGTAGCGGCTCGATCGACAGCACGCTGCGACCGCTGCGATCCATGTCGGCCTCATAGTGCATGGAGAATTTCTCCATGTCGTTGCCAAGATCGATGAGCCCGAAGTGCCCCGCGCCGATCATCCGCCCTCGCGCGCTGACAACGAGCTTGCCGCCCCCCTTCAGCAGCGGCACCCCCATGTTGTCGACATATGGCCCTTCGACGTTGCGCGAGCGGCCGACGCGGATGTTGTAGGTGGAATTGGGTCCGTCGCAGCACGTCCCGTGAGTGCCAAGCAGATAGTACCAGCCGTCGCGGTGCAGGAGCGCAGTAGCCTCCATGTCGATTGCGATGTCGACCGGCTGGTTGCCGGCGACGCGCATGCCGGTGCGCGGGTCGAGCTCGACCAAGCGGATCGAGCCGAAATAGGTGCCGTAGCTCAGCCACAGCCGGCCGTCGGCGTAGAGGAAGGCGGGGTCGATCGCGTCATTGTTCTCGACGCCGTCACTCGACGCGATCACCCCCACCTCATGGTACCCGAAGTCAGGCGACTTTGGATCGAGAGACTTCGTCCACATGATCTTGACCTGGCTGGCATGTCCGCCGGACATGCCCCCGCCGCCAACGGCCCACGCGACATAGTAGCGGTCGCCGATCTTGACCACGTCCGGCGCCACGCCGCCACCCGGCCGCACCGGCCCGCTGCGCCACGTCCATCCATCGTCGGACACAAGCCCGCCGCCGCGGGTCCCAAAGGTGTACCAGCGGCCGTCGGATTCGGTGACGGTGGAGGGATCGTGGATGAAAACCTCCCCGGCCAGTTGCGCAGTCACCGGCGCGGACAGCGCGACGAAGACGAACGCAGCGGCCGCGCGCCGACGGTTGAGCATCGGCATCACTTCACATCCATCTGGAGATTGCGGATCGGCTGCCCGTCCTCGTCGACGAAGCGCACGCAGAAGTCGCTCAACCCTGGTCCGTTGATCACCGCGCCGACGATGACGTTGCGCCCTTTGCGCAGCGTCAGCCGATCGGACAGCACGTCATCCATCACCATCCGCCGATCATCGTACAGACCCGCGGCCTCGCGACCGTTGAGCCACCAGCGCGACGCGGAATTGGAGCCGACCGCAAGGCGCACGCCGCGCTGCTCGCGGGGGCTGTCGACCACCGTGACCGCCCAGAACACCACGCCATAGGTGGGCTTGCCGAGCGACTGCGCGAAGTTGAACAGCTTCACGTCCCACAATTTGCTGTCGAGTGCATGCCAGCGAAGCGGCTCAGGCTGGCGCACGACCTGGCCGTGGCGTGGCACCGTGCCGAAGCGGCCGGGAAAAGTCGCCTCGTTCAGCGCGTCGCGCACGTAGCTGCCGGTGAATAGGGTATTGGTCGCGTTCGGCTTGGTGACCGGCTCGAGAAGCAGCCAGCGCTGCAGGAAGCCGTCCGCATCGGGCGCCTTGGGCGTGGCATCGGCAGGCTGGAAGAAGGCGCTGAGCGGGGGCACGGCCGGGGCCTGTGCGGGCGCCGGGGCCGCAACGATAGCGAGAGCGGGGGTGAAGCAAAGCAGCCGAAGCATCTGCGCCATCATCATCGTGCCACTTGCTCCTTCGTTTTTGTCCTAAGGGCAGGCCCACCGGTGATGCCGTTCGCGTCCAGCCACCGCGTGAAGGCGTCGAGCCAGCCGGAACTGGTCGTCCCCTGCTTCCCCAGCCCGAAGCCGTGGCCGCCGCCCTGGTAGAGATGGAACTCGACGGGGCGGCCGGCACGCTGCCACACGTCGATCAGGCCGAACCCCTTGCGCGCGAACAGCGGATCGTCGGCGGCGAGCACGACGAAGAGCGGAGGGGCGCCGGGGGGCACCGTCACCGGCTCCATCGACCCATAGATCGGCGCGATGAAGGCCAGCCGCGTGTCGGGCGCGGCAAGCGCGGTCGCCATCGTGGTCATCGCGCCAGCCGAAAAGCCGATCATGCCGATCCGCGCCGGATCGACGCGCCACTTCGCCGCATTCGCGCGCACCAGCGCTATCGCGGCACGCGCATCTGCGATCTGGTCGGAAAGCCCGGCGATCGCTGCATCAGGGCTGCGACGCGAGTCCGGGCGACCCGCGCCGGCGAACATCGCTGTCACAGCCTGCTCGAACCCGGTCATGTCGGCCGGTGTCGGCTTCAGCCGGTATTTGAGCACGAACGCGGCGATGCCCCGGTCGGCGAGCGCGCGCGCCACGCGCCAGCCCTCATTCTCCATCGACAGCATCAGGAACCCGCCGCCCGGCGCGACAATCGCCGCCGCGCCTGTGGCCTTCGCAGGATCAGGCAGGAACGGCGTGAGCGTGGCGGCGGACACATTACGCACCATGGCAACGTCATATTGCGCGAACCACGACTCGGGCGCCGCTCTTCCGGCGACGCTCCCGGTGCGAAGCGGGATCGCCTCGTGTTCGGCCGGGGCAGCCATGGGCGTCACGCGTGCGTCCTGCGCCGTCGCCGGCCACGCCAGGACCAGGAGCAGCACAATCAGCGCGCGCCATGCGACTGGTGTTCGCGCCATCAACTCAGCAACACCCGCCGTGCGGGCCCTTCCGGATCGTCAACCATCCGGCAGCGATCGTCGAACACCATCGTCTGGCAGCGCTTCGGATCGGTCGGCGCCCAGGGAAGGCCGCGTTGGCTCGGGTCGCCGGTTCGCGCGAAAGTTGCCCACGCCGTCGCCATCGTCCGCGCAAGCCTCTGCGCCGCCGGCGTATTGCCGGTGCCCTGCGCGCACCGTGCGGTGTTGTCGAAGCAGAAAGCGAGATCAGCAGTGTGCCACGCCCCCGCCACGCCGCCGAGTTGCGGCGACTGCCACTGGAACAGGTACTGGAACACGGGCGCGCCGCCCTGCGCATGTTTCAGCCGCACCATGTCCTGCACACGGTTACGGTTGTGCAGCCCCTGCACCCCGTAAGCGAGCGTGCGAACCGCCTTTTCCGGATGCGCAGCCTTCATCGCGGCGATCAGGCGATCCGCCTTTGCGGCGCCCATCTGCTCGGCCAGGTCGGCGCGCCACTGTGCCGCGTCGGGGTTGTAGCCCCAGCGCATCCCTTCCTCGCTGGTGTTGCCGATCAACATCGGCACATCACGTGAAACGGCGGGTGCCTCGTCGAAGAACGAGCGGACGGTGATCACCTTGCCGTCAAGCGTCGGGTTCCAGCCGACGCGCGGCGTCATCGCGGGCCCCATCATTGGGCGCGGGCCGTTGATCGCCTCCGCCACCTTGTTGCCTGCCTCGAACAGCGGCTGCCATGCGATACGCTGCAGCGCGCCGATGTCGCGCTGTCCCACCCCGAGTTCGCGCAGCAAACGTCGGGAAAATTCGCGCGACTGCTCCATTGATGGAAGCGCACCGCCGCCGCCTGACTGCGCAGCGGCACGATGGATCAGCCCTTTGCCCGCCGGCATGCCAAGCAGGGTTGTTACCTTCGATCCCCCGCCCGACTGGCCGTAGATCATCACGCGATCAGGATTCCCGCCGAACGCCGCGATGTTCTCGAGCACCCAGCGTAGGGCAGCAATGCAGTCGGTCATGCTGACGTTGACCGATTCCTCGTAAGGAGCCCCGCCGACCTCTGTGAGGTCGAGGAAGCCGAGCACATTGAGGCGGTGGTTGATCGAGACCTGGACGACATCGTGCTGCCGCGCCATCTGCGCGCCGTCGTGGGATGCAAGCTCGTACGACGAGCCGAAACTGAACCCGCCACCGTGGAAGTAGACCATCACCGGGCGGTTGCCCGACAGCGCCGGCGTCCAGATGTTGAGCTTCAGCATGTCCTCGCCAGTGAACCCGTCGGTCCATTGCTGGAGGAAGGTGTGCTCGATGGCGCGGAAATCGTGCGGCGTCTGCGGGCAGTTCGCGCCGTAGGCAAGCGCATTGAGCGGCTCGGTCCAGCGCTTTGGCGCACGCGCCGGCAGCCAACGGTGCTCACCACCGGTATGGTCGCCATACGGCACGCCCTTGAAGGTGAAGACGCCATCGTCGACATAGCCGCGAACGGGCCCGTATTGCGTTCGTGCCACCGCGTCGGCGGGCGTCGAGCATAGATCGGACCGGTCACCCCGCGCGCCGGCGCGCGCAGTGCCGGGGCCGGTCAGCAGGGCGCCGCCACCGATTGCAGACGCCAGCAGGGCTTCGCGGCGATCGAACAGCGCGCCTGTCATCTTCCCTCTCCCCGCACGTGCGACCTTCCCGAGCCGTCACATGACATGTGATGGCAGCCGAAACGTCTGTCGTCAAATGTCCAACAAATAAAGTGTCGATTAGCCTTTCCGCCGTCCGCTGTCGGATTGCCAAGCCTGTCTCTGAACGCCATGGTAGCGGTAACGAAAAGCGGGAGGGGATGATGACCGAAGCGGGCATGCCGTGGTGCGCGGCAGCGGCGATCTGCCTGATCGCCGGTCAGACGCAGGCTCAGGAAGCGCTCCGCCTCGACCGATCGGACTATTTCGAGGCGGCCGGCGTCAACTGGCTGGTCTTCTCGAACGTCAACGAGGGGCTGTTCGCCGACGCAAAGATCTCAGGCGTCGAATTAATCCAGCAGGGCGTCCGCACCGCTACCAACGGCGACGTGCGCCTGTCCGCGACGCCTGGGCAGTGGGATCCCGCGGCGCAATTTGTCAGCCGCCGCGTCGATCAGAAGTCGGGCGTGATCGAAGCCGTGATGCAATACCCGGAGTTCCGTTACACTGTCCGCGTCCAGCGACAGGGGGCCGCCATCCGCTTGTCGGTGCTGCTCGATAAGCCGTTGCCCGCGGCGATGGTGGGCAAGGCGGGGCTGAACCTCGAATTCGTGCCTTCGGCCTATTTCGGGCGATCGTACCTCGCGGACAGCCGCTCCGCGATCTTCCCGCGCTATCCGGCCGACGCGATGACACTGACGCCCGAACGCAACGCGGCGAGCGGGCGCAGCGACGGCCCCGGCGCCGAGCCGCTGCCCTTCGCCACGGGACGGCAGCTCGTATTGTCCCCGGAGGACGCCGCTCGCCGGGTGTCGATCACCGCCGGTGAGGGCACACTGGCGCTATTCGACGGGCGCAACCAGGCGCAGAACGGCTGGTATGTCGTGCGCCAACTGCTGCCCGGCGGCCGCAGCGGAAAGGTGTTGGAATGGACGGTGAGCGCGGCAATCGTGCCGGACTGGCTTCGGCCGCCCGTGATCGCGCACTCGCAACTCGGCTATGCGCCGGCCGCCCCCAAAATTGCCACGATCGAACTCGACCGCGACGACAAACGTCGGACGCAGCCCAGGCTGATGCGCGTCTCGGCCGACGGGAAGCTGACGGCAGTGCCGACCGCGGCGGCGCGCGACTGGGGCAACTATCTGCGCTATCGCTACGTTCGGTTCGATTTCAGCGCTGTGAAGGCCTCCGGAACCTATGTCATCGATTATGGCGGTACGCGCACTGCCCCCTTCCCCATCGCGCCGGGGCTGCTCGCCACCTCGTGGCACCTCACCAACGATGTCTACCTGCCGGTGGCGATGGATCATATGACGGTCAACGAAGCGTATCGCGTGTGGCACGGCGATTCGCACCGCGATGACGCGCGGCAGGCACCGATCAACCACGAACACATCGACCTTTACCGCCAGGGGCCGACCACCGACACGCGGTTCAAGCCGGGCGAGCACATTCCCGGGCTCAACGTCGGCGGCTGGCTCGATGCCGGGGACTTCGACATCCGCACGCAGACGCAATATCAGGTCATTCGCCAACTGGTCGACGCCTGGGAACTTTTCGGCATCGACCGCGACACGGTAAGCGTCGATTGGGACACGCGGCGCGCGGAGATCCACGTGCCCGATGGCGTGCCCGATCTCCTGCAGCAAATCCGCCACGGCGCAGTGCAGCTGCTGGCACAGTTCGACGCGGTGGGCCACGCCATCCACGGCATCGTTGAACCGGATGTCGGACAATATACCCACCTTGGCGATGCCGCGAGCAAGACCGACGGACTAGTCTTCGATTCCACGCTCAAGCCCTACGAGCGCGCTTATGACGCTGCCGGTGGTCGCAGCGGGACGCCCGATGATCGCTGGGCTTTCACCAGCAAAGCCTCGGCGCTGAATTACGGCTCGGCGGCCGCGCTCGCCGCCGCCGCGCGCGCATGGAAGGGCCGCGACGACGCGTTTGCCAGGCGCTGCCTCGATCGTGCCGAGCGCGTGTGGGCGGAGGAGCACAGCCATGCGCCCGACCTGTTCCGGCACGGCAACACGACCGGCGGACCACTCGAAGCGGAGGAATTCGCGGCCGCGGTGGAGCTGCTGCTGGCGACCGGCGATGCCCGCTACGCCGGCCGCGTCGAGGTGCTCGCGCCGCGGCTGCTGCAGGCATTCGGCTTCAGCGCGACTACTATGGTGAAGGCGATCCCGGTGATGCCCGCCACATATCGCGAGACGCTCATCCCGGCGGTGAGAAGCTGGGCAGCGGAGGCCGCGAACGCCCGCACTTTGAATCCGTTCGGCGTGCCGATCACGGCCGGCGGCTGGGCCGGCAGCGGCAGCGTACTCGCCTTCGGCCTCACCGGTGATGCCCTCCACCGTGCCTTTCCTGAATTCGTCGATGCGAGCGCCGTGCAACTGGCGCTCGACTTCATTCACGGCCACCACCCGGCATCGAACCGCTCCTTCGTCTCGGGCGTGGGCGCGGTCTCCAAGGAAGTCGCCTATGGCAGCAATCGCGCGGACTTCAGCTTCATTCCGGGCGGCGTCGTGCCCGGCGTGCTGCTGCTCAAGCCCGATTATCCCGAGAACCGCGACGACTGGCCGTTCTTCTGGGGCGAGAACGAATATGTCGTGCCCGAAGGCGCCATGTACCTGACGCTCGCCAACGCCGGGCGTGCGCTGGAGAAGCAAACGAACACGGTGCCACCGGCTGCAAGCAAGTAGGGCGACCTTCCGGACCGGTCATCAGAACTGTGACCAAGACGGCGACACCCGTGCGTCTGCTCGTTACAGGTGAAGCGCGATCCCGAGGCCTATCCGGCGGCGAACGCGCTTGTGCGCTTTGCGGCTGAGCCGCCCGCGGACTCGCGTTCGCGTGCAGGCGTTAGAGCTTGAAGCAGTTCTCGCGGTGCCAGCGGACAAACTGCGGATGCGGACAGTCGCTGAGCCGTGGAGGCAGAATCGCACGCCTAGTCGGGTTGATTATCGCGCGGATGCTGTTCGGATCGTTCGCCTGGCGCGAGATCATGATGCTCGCGTCATCCGCCAGGCTGATCAGCCCTCGGTCGAACATCCAGTGCGCGGTACCGGATAGTGCCAGCCCATTGCTGAGGATGTCCGGCCCGTTCGCCTCGACCGGTCTGATATGCGCCGCTTCCACTTCGGCGCGGCCGCCTCCGTTGATGAGCTTGAGCCCGGTGATGACGCACCGCTCGCCATAAGCACGTAGCACGATGCGACGGAACACGCGGTCACGCACCGCGCGCGAGACGAGCATGTCGACCCGCGCGCGCGCTTCGTCGAAGCCAAATGGCGTCCGCTCCTCACGGACCATTGGCAGCACATCGGGTAGTCCGACGCGCGGCAGAAGTGGAGCTGCGTCCGCCAGTCCGGTATCAACGATACGGTTGAAGTCGTATACGGACAATTCGCGCACCGCCGCCTGGGCACGCCCCGATATGCGCCCAGCCTCGTTGAGTATACCGCGTTCGATCACGTCTCCGTTTGCGACGGCAAAGGGCACCGGGGTGGAAAAGTCGAGATAGCTGCCCACCTCGATCAGCGCGAAATACATGCCCGGCGCGCTAGCGTCGGGAACGACCTGCGCCACCTTCGCGACAGCGAAATACCCGCGTGTGTTAGGCACTTTGCGCGGCTCGTAATAGATGATCCAGTCGCCGATGCATGCCCGGACCCGGCTGAGATACTGCCGCGGGAACTGATACCGCTCGGCCGGCGTGTCATTGTAGATCGAGTCAGAACGATGAATGAAGACACCGAAAGCCATGACAATGCTTAGCGCAGCGTGTCGCCGCGTCAATTCAGCTCAGATGCGATTGCAGCTCCCGCAATCCCTCGTCTGCAGCCTCGACGACGATATGTCGGTTGTCGCGAACGTGCCGTATACGTTGGCATTCCGGGAACGGAAAGGCCTGCATGTCAGTGCCGGGTGACAGTTGATCTCCCGAGCAGCGAGGACCTGCTAGCGGCTGCCAGTGCGCGTTCTGCTTAGCGAAGCGGGTACACTCAGTGCGGGCAGGTAACGGCTAAACATCGCCTTGGGTTTTCGCCCACCCTTCTCTGTGTCTACACCGAGAACATGCTGAGGCGCGGCCCAGAGCGTTCATCTTCCCCGCCAGTCACATGGTGCAAGCGCATGCACTTGCCCTCACTGAACTGGTGTCAGCCACTAAGATCGGTGACTCATCTGTGACCTGGCTGGGGCGGCAGGATTCGAACCTGCGAATGCCGGTACCAAAAACCGGTGCCTTACCGCTTGGCGACGCCCCAACAGACGCGCGGCCCTATAACCTGGCGGCGCGAAGTGCAATTGCCTGATTGCGTCAGGCGATCGGGTGAATCCAATCGTGCGGGTCTGGCGCAAAGCCGCGCTGCATCGCGCTCAGCTGATCGAGGAAGCGCTGCGTCGTCTGGCCCGTGCCGCCGGTGCCGATGGTGAAGGCATAATCCGGCCCGGCAACCGAGCCGATCGGCGTCACCACCGCGGCGGTGCCGCAGGCGAAGCTTTCCGTCAGCCGGCCGCTCGCCGCGTCGGCGCGCCACTGATCGATGGAATATAGCTCCTCGCGCACCGTCAGGCCCGCGTCGCGCGCGATCGTTAGGATCGAATCGCGCGTGATGCCGGGCAGGATCGTGCCGGTCAGCGGGGGCGTCTGGATCGATCCGTCGTCGAACACGAAGAAGATGTTCATGCCGCCCAACTCCTCGATCCAGCGGCGCTCGGCCGCGTCGAGGAACACCACCTGGTCGCAGCCGCGCCGGATCGCTTCGGACTGGGCAACGAGGCTGGTGGCGTAATTGCCGCCGCACTTGGCAGCGCCCGTCCCGCCGGGGGCCGCGCGCGTATAATCATGGCTGACCCACAAGGAGATCGGCCGCACGCCGCCCTTCCAATATGAACCGGCAGCCGAGGCGAGCACCATGTAGAGATATTCGCCCGCCGGCTTCACGCCCAGGAACACCTCGCTCGCGATCATGAACGGGCGCAGGTAAAGCGATCCGCCCTCCACCGCGGGGAACCAGTCGGCATCCGCTTTCACCAGTTCCTCGATCGAGCCGATGAACAACTCGTCCGGCAGTTCGGGCATCGCCATGCGCCGCGCCGAATCGCGGAAGCGACGTGCGTTTGCTTCGGGGCGGAACAGCGCCATGCTGCCGTCGGCGTGGCGATAGGCCTTCAGGCCCTCGAAGATTTCCTGCGCATAATGCAAGACGGCGGTGGCGGGATCGACCGTCAGCGTGGTGCGCGCAGTGATCTTCGCATCGTGCCAGCCCTGTTCCTCGCTCCACCGGATGATCGCCATGTGATCGGTGAAGACGCGGCCGAACCCGGGATCCGCAATCCGCTCCGCACGCTCGCTGGCGGGGATCGGCGCGGGGTGGGGCTCGAACGCGAAAGACACGGCAGAAGGCTCCTGCGAAGCGTAAAAGGCCAAGGTTGGCGGTTGCGGTCGGGTAGGCCCGATGGCAAGGCGGGTCAACATGGCTGCCACGACGTCCTCCGCATCCCCGCTGTTCTTGCGCGAACCCGAGATTCGCCGCGGAATCGAGCTGCTTTACTTCGGCAACTCTCACGTCACCCGATCGATCGACGAAGGGCTCGCGCGGCGAGGACTTGGCCGGGCCCATCATCGCGCGCTCTACTTCATCGCACGCAAGCCGGACATGGCGGTATCCGATCTGCTGGGCCTGCTGAGCATCACCAAGCAATCGCTCGGCCGCGTGCTCGGCGAACTGACCGAGCGCGGCTATGTCGAGGCGCGCGCGGGCGAGCGGGATCGGCGCCAGCGGCTACTGCGCCTGACGGAGTCCGGGGCGGCATTCGAGGCCGAGCTGTACGACGCGCTTCGCGAGCGCTTTGCGGCCGCCTATTCGGAAGCCGGGCAAAGCGCCGTCAGCGGCTTCTGGGCGGTGCTAGAAGGACTGATCCCGCCGGCTGAGCGCGACCGCGTCGCCGCGCTGCGCGGCTAACGATACAAATAGCAACGCCGGCGTTCAGCGCCGCGCGGCTGCCGCCAGTTCGGCGTTGCGATCGCAGCTTGCCCGCAGCGTCGCGGCGAGCAGCTTGTTCAGCGCTTCATCGCGATCGAGCACGTTGAGCCCTTCGCGCGTCGACCCGCCCGGGCTTGCCACGCGATCAGCCAGCACCGCGGGCGCTTCACTGGCCTGCGCGGCCATCGCGGCCGATCCCTCTACCGTCGCGAGCGCCAGGCGCGCCGCCTGATCTTCGGGCAGACCAAGCGCGGCGCCGGCCTTGGCCAGCGCATCGATGAAGCGGAACACGAACCCCGGACCACAACCAGACAGCGCCGTCACGGCATCGAAGCTTGCCTCGTCGGCGATCCATTCGACCTTTCCGAGCGGCGCCACCAATGCATGCGCCGTGTCGCGCACCGCCGCGTCCGCCGTGACGCTGTGCAGCGCCGTCACCCCGCGGCCAATCGCCACCGGCAGGTTTGGCATGGCACGCACGATCGCGTCGGCCTGGATCTTGGCGGCGAGCGTCGCCTCTTCCACACCGGCAAGGATCGACAGCAGCAGTGCTGGGCGCACCGTCGCGATCGAGGGTGCGACGGCGTCGAGCAGTTGCGGCTTCACCGCCAGCACGATCACCTGGGGCGCTGTGCCGCTCGGAGACGCTTCCAGCACCGTCACGCCTTCCGGGACCGTCGGGCGGCCCGGATCGATTACCGTCACCGCCTGCGGCGACAGGCCGGCATCGATCCAGCCGCGCAGCATCGCGCCGCCCATGTTCCCACAGCCGACCAGCCACAGCGAACTTGGCAATGACATATGGCTCAGGCCTCGCCCTGCGTTTCGATCAGCGCAGCCGCGATGGCGTCACGCGGCGTCTTGCCGCCCCAAAGGACGAACTGAAACACAGGATAGAAGCGCTCGCACTCCTCGATCGCGGTCTCGATCAGCAGTTGCGCTGCATCCAGCGTCAGCGTCGGCTCGTCCCCGTCGTCCTGCCCGATCACCGCGGCGTGCCGATACAGCAGGATGCCGCTGGACGACCAAAGCTCAAAATGGCCGAGCCACAATTGCTCGTTCGCCAGCCCGATCGCCTCATAGATCGCAGGGCGCGAATGCTCAGCTACCTTCACGTCCGGGAAGGCGAGGAACTGCAGCACCGCGTCCTCCTCCCGCCACAGCGCGCGAAGCTCATATTCGGTCCAGCTGCCCTTCACCGTGGCGCTGATCTCCTCGTCCTGGCGGTCGTACGACCAGCCATGGGCCGAGAAGTAGCTTTCCAGCATATCAAGCGGTGCTTCGGGTTCGTTATCGCGGTCGGCTTCGTCGAGCATCAGTGCCTTATCGCACGAGTTGCGGCGGCGATGCAAAGCACCGCCTGCCGGAAGATCAGCAAATGAGGGGGATCAGCCCTGCTGCTTGGCCTCGAGCGCGTCGAGCCGCGCGCGCAGCGCATCGGCCTCGTCGCGCGCGGCGACGGCCATCGCCTTCACCACCTCGAATTCCTCGCGGCTGACGAAATCGAGCCCGCCAATCCATTCGCGCGCCCGCTCGCGTGCACTCGACTGCGCCTCACGCCCCACCCCCGCAACGGTGCCCGCGGCCCCGTTCACGAGCTTCACCAGATCTTCGAACAGCCGGTTTTCGGACTGCATGCGCCAAGCCTTTCGGAAGAGAATAGTCAGCCGATGACTTGGTAGGTTCGCGCGCCCGGCACAAGGCTTTGTGCATCGGGATTGAGCCGGCCAAACTGCCAATTGAGCCCGGCGGCGAAGCTCAGCCACACCATATAGGGCACCATCAGCCACGCCGCGGACCGCCGGATGGCGGCAAAGGAGAAGGTGGTGACGATCGAGAGCAGCAGGATCGTCAGGATCACCCCCAGCGCCAAGCCCACCATGTGCGCGCCGAAGAACAGCGGCGTCCAGGCAAGATTCAGCGCGAATTGCAGCGCGAACAGGCCGACGGCCACGCCCCGCCGGCGCGCGCCCCGAGCATTGAGGATCGTTGCCAGCGCCAGGCCAAGCAGGATGTACAATGTCGTCCAGGCGACCGGGAAAACCCAGCCGGGCGGCGTCAGCGCCGGCTTCGACAGCGCCTGATACCAGGCATTCTCCTCACCCGAGGGGACCAGCCGGCCGGACAGGAAGCCGAGCAGCACGATCAGCGGCACGCATACGATCGCCCAGCGCGCGAACGACATCCGCAGCTGCTCTTTTGACGCGATGCCCCCCACGTACCCTCCGCGATCGTTTCCCCGGCCTAATCATGCGCGCCGCCGGGCGTAAACCGCCGCCAGCGCGCCAACTGCCTCATTACTGGACAGGGTTCAGCCGCGCACCGCCGCCAGCAGATATTCCACGTTGCCTTCCGGGCCGGTGATCGGGCTTTCGGCAACGCCAACCACCTGCCAGCCTTTCTCGGTAAACCAGGCCGCCACTTCGTCGCAGACACGCTGGCGCACCTCGGGATCGCGCACCACCCCGCCCTTGCCTACTTCCTCGCGCCCCGCCTCGAACTGCGGCTTCACCAGCGTCATCACCCGCGCAGCGGGCTTAGCGAAGCCCAGCGGCACATCCAGCACCTTCGCGATCCCGATGAAGCTGGCGTCGCATACGATGAGGTCGACCGGCTCGGGAATATGCGCCTCGGTCAGAGTTCGCGCGCTGGTCTGTTCATGCACGATCACGCGCGGATCCTGGCGCAGCTTCCAGGCGAGCTGGTTCGTGCCGCTGTCGACCGCATAGACGCGCGCCGCCCCGCGGCTCAGCAGCACGTCGGTAAAGCCGCCGGTGGACGATCCGACATCGATCGCGACCGCGCCCGTCACGTCCCAGCCGAAATGATCGAGGCCGTGCGCCAGCTTGATCCCGCCGCGCGACACCCAGGGATGATCGCGCCCGCGCACGTCCAGCACGGCATCGTCCGCCACTGCCTGCCCCGGCTTCTCGATCTTGCGATCACCAAGGAACACGAGGCCCGCCATGATCAGCGCCTGGGCGCGCGTTCGCGATTCGGCGAGCCCGCGATCGACGAGCAACTGGTCCGCACGGGTCTTCGCCATGGCCGCTCTATCGGGGTGAAATCGGTTCGTCGCAACCCACGGGCAATCCGGCTACGCAGAGGAACAGAGCCATTGCCCATGGATTTAGTGGATTATAGAAGGGTTGGTGAGGTCGCGCTGCCGGGGGTCCCCCTAGAGCACCGGTAACGCGGCCTCGCCGGCCGAAAGGAGCACCGACATGGGCCATTATTCGTCCGACCTGCGGTTCAGCCCAACCGTCCTGACCGTGCCTGGACTTGGCAATTCCGGCCCCGCGCATTGGCAAACATTGTGGGAACAAAGCCGGCTGGATACCCGCCGGGTGGACCTGGGCATGTGGGATACGCCGCATCGCAACGCCTGGGTGACGAAGCTCGACCAGACGATCGCGCAGGCGCAGGCGCCCGTCATCCTCGTCGGCCATTCGCTGGGCTGCCTTGCCATCGCCTGGTGGGCCTCGCTGAGCCCGCAGCCTTATGGCTGGCCCGTGGCCGGCGCGCTGCTGGTCGCGCCATGCGACGTCGATCGCGCGACGATCCCCGCCGAGCTCTCCACCTTCGCGCCCGCGCCGCGGGCGCCGCTGCCCTTCCCCTCGATCCTGGTCGCCAGCACCGACGATCCCTGGATCGATCTGGATGCGGCGCACAGCCTCGCAGTCGACTGGGGCAGCCACTTCATCGATGCCGGCGCCGCGGGCCATATCAACGCCGCAAGCGGCCTTGGCTGGTGGCCGGAGGGACAGGAACTGCTCGGCCGCGTGATCGAGGCGGCTGGCGGCCCGCACGGCGAGGTACGCACGCCGGGTGACGCGCGCGCGATCCTGGCGCGGCGATTATCGGATCAGCGGGCCGGATCGTCTCCCCGGGCCTGAGCGCTGACGGATAGCTCAGGGTTGTGAGGAAGAGCTTCCGGTCGAAGAAGGCTGGGCGTCGGGTTCCGCGCTACCCGCCTCTTCCTCCCGCGCGCGCATTTCGGCAAGCCGGCGCACGTCACGCATGCGTCGCCACAGCGCGACGTTGAACGCGCTGATCGCCACCACCATCAGTAGGGTGGCGAGGATAACCTTGGTCCAGCCGCTCACGCGCGGGCGCCGAGAGTCCCTGCCCCGGTCTCGTTCCAGCGCAGTGCCTTCAGCACCGTGCCGACGATCCCCTCCGCATCCAGCCCGGCGGCGGCATATTGCGCTTCCGGCTTGTCCTGGTCCTGGAACACGTCCGGCAGGCGCAGCGTGCGCAGCTTCAGCCCGCCGTCGATCAGCCCCTCGTCGGACGCCATCGTCAGCACGTGTGCGCCGAGCCCGCCAATTGCGCCCTCTTCGATGGTCACCGCCACCTGGTGCGTCGTCAGCAGCCGGCGGATCAGCGCCTCGTCGAGCGGCTTTGCGAACCGGAGGTCGGCGACCGTGGTAGACAGCCCCTTGGCCTCCAGCTGGTCAGCCGCCTTCAATGCTTCCGCAAGGCGCGTGCCGAGCGACAGGATCGCCACTGTCTTGCCCTCGCGCACGATACGGCCCTTGCCGATATCCAGCTTCTCCGGGATCGTGGGCAGCGGCACGCCGACCCCGTTGCCGCGCGGGTAGCGCACCGCGATCGGGCCCGAATCATGCTCGACGCAGGTGTGAGTCATGTGAACGAGTTCGGCCTCGTCGGCCGCGGCCATCACGACGAAATTGGGCAGGCTGGCGAGATAGGTGATGTCGAACGAACCGGCGTGCGTGGCGCCGTCTGCGCCGACCAGCCCGGCGCGGTCGATCGCGAAGCGGACCGGCAGGTTCTGGATCGCGACGTCATGGACGACCTGGTCGTAGGCGCGCTGGAGGAAGGTGGAGTAGATCGCGCAGAACGGCCGCATGCCCTGTGCGGCAAGGCCAGCCGCGAAGGTGACGGCATGCTGTTCGGCGATGCCGACGTCGAAGGCACGTTCGGGATGCCGCTTGGCAAAGCGGTCGATGCCGGTGCCGGAAGGCATCGCCGCAGTGATCGCGCAGATGCGCGGATCTCGATCCGCTTCGTCGGCCAGCGCATCGCCGAAGACGTTCTGATACGCGGGCGGCCCCGGTGGGGCCTTGGCCTGCGCGCCCGTGATCACGTCGAACTTCTGCACGCCGTGATATTTGTCGGACGCAGCCTCCGCGGGGGCGTAGCCCTTGCCCTTCTTCGTCACGACATGGACGAGGATCGGGCCTTCCTCCGCGTCGCGCACATTCTCGAGCACCGGGATCAGATGTTCGAGATTATGCCCGTCGATCGGCCCGACGTAGTAAAAGCCGAGCTCTTCGAAGAGCGTGCCACCCATCGTCATGCCGCGGGCGAACTCATCGGTCTTGCGCGCGGCATTGTGGATCGGACGCGGCAGACGGCGCGCGACGCGCTTCATCAGCTCCCGCACCGACAGGAATTCGCGGCTCGAGACGATGCGCGACAGATAGGCCGAGAGGCCACCAACAGGCGGCGCGATCGACATGTCATTGTCGTTCAGGATCACGACCAGCCGGTTGCCCGCCGCCTGGGCATTGTTCATCGCCTCATAGGCCATGCCGGCAGACATCGCGCCGTCGCCGATCACCGCGATCGCCTTGCCCGGGCGATCGGCAATCTTGTTGGCGATCGCGAAGCCGAGCGCAGCGGAGATCGATGTCGAACTATGCGCCGCGCCGAACGGATCGTACTCGCTCTCGCTCCGTTTGGTGAAGCCGCTGAGCCCCCCGCCCTGCCGCAGCGTGCGGATACGATCGCGCCGCCCGGTCAGGATCTTGTGCGGATAACACTGGTGGCCGACGTCCCAGATCAGCCTGTCCCGCGGCGTATCGAACACATAATGGATCGCCGTCGTCAGCTCGACCACGCCCAGCCCGGAACCCAGATGTCCGCCCGTCGTGCCGACGGCGCTGATCGTCTCGGTGCGCAGCTCGTCGGCAAGTTGACGAAGCTGATCGGGCGCGAGCTTCCGGAGGTCTGCCGGTGTCGTAACAGTGTCGAGCAGCGGCGTCTGAGGCAGATCGGTCATCCTGCTGCGCTTACTCCAGCATGCCGATCGTGTCGAATGCTACCGACTTGGCCCGTTTTGATTTATTGTGCGGCGCTGCACACGGCGCACCGGCCACGCACTTCGATGACGGGGCGAACCGGGCTGAAACCAGCCGCTTCCGCCGCGCTCCGCACGCCGCCGGTCACGCGATCGTCGTCGAGGTGGGTCGTCTGGCCACAGCCATCGCACACCAGGAAAATGCAGTCGTGCAGGCAATCGGGATGCGCGTTCGCGACATAGGCATTCGCGCTCTCCACCTTGCGGGCGAGGTTCGCGCCGACGAACAGGTCGAGGATACGATAGACGCTGTTCGCGGCAACCCGGCGCCCTTCCGACTTCGAGACCGCGTCGGCGATGTCATAAGCGCTGGCCGGCTTGTCGAACGCGGCAAGCGCGCTGAACACGGTCGCCCGCATGCTCGTCCATTGTTCGCCGGCACGCTCCAGCGTCGCCTGCGCCGCCTGGGCCAGATCCGCTCCCTGCGGCTCGTGATGATGATGAGGGTGCGCCATGATGTGGATTTAGGTCTCCCGGCCAGTAGCAGCAAGCATGACGTGCAGGTCGACCACAGCGTCGATCTCCGCATCGTCGATCGTCACTTGCCGATCGAGCAGCAGCATGGCGAGTCCGTGGACGAGCGACCAGCTCTGCAGCGCGAATATTGCCGGGTCGGTTCCGTGCGGCGCCAGCACGGCGGCATTGGCCCGCAGCATCGACATTGCCGCGTCCGGGCCATCCATGCTCACCGGGCTTGCCTGCGGCGTTGCAAAGATCAGCCGGAACAGCCCCGGGTTCGCCAGCGCAAAGCGGACATAGGCCGCCCCCGTTGCCTTGAACCCGGCCGCCCCGCCCCCCGCCGCGGCGGATGCACGCCGCTGCGATGCTCCCAGCCGCTCCAGCCCAACCTCGGCCAGCGCTGCCATCAGCGCCTTCTTGTGGGGAAAGTGGCGATAGACGGCGGTTGCGCTGACGCCGACGGCGCGCGCCAGCTCGCGAAGCGACAGATCGTCCGACCCGCGAAGCTCGATCGCCGCAAGCCCGGCGTCGATCAGCGCCGTCCGCAAATCGCCATGATGATACGCCCGCACCGCCATGCACCTGCGTTAGCGGCCCGGCGCGGCCAATCGCAAGCTTAATGTTGACGGCGTACACATAGCTGATATGTTTACGCCATAAACATCGGGAGAGACTCGCGTGGCAAACAGTGTTGAAAGCGTGATCCGTTCCGCCGTCGGCAAGGGCATCGGTGTCGTGGCGGATTTCAATCGCCGCCGCATGACGGCCGCGCCGCATCCATATCTCGAGGGGATTCACGCCCCGATGAAGGAGGAGCTGACGATCGTCGATCTGCCAGTCACCGGCACGATTCCCGCGGCGCTCGACGGGCGCTATCTTCGCATCGGCCCCAATCCCGTGAACCCCGATCCCGCCGGCTACCATTGGTTCACCGGCGACGGCATGGTGCACGGTATCACCGTCAGCGGCGGCAAGGCCTTATGGTATCGCAACCGCTGGATCCGATCCCGCAGCGTCGGCGCTGCACTCGGGCAGCCCGCTGCTCCCGGTCCGCGGCATGGCGGCTTCGATACGGTGAACACCAATGTGGTCGAGATCGGCGGCCGCACTTGGGCGCTGGTCGAAGCCGGCAGCTATCCCGTCGAGCTTGACGAGGAGCTTGGTGAACAGACCTACAATCCCTTCGACGATACGCTGCAAGGTTCGTTTACCGCGCACCCGCATCTCGATCCGCTGACGGGTGAGAACCATGCCATCGCTTATGAGGCGACCGATCCCGGCACGATGCGCCACATCGTGATCGCCGCTGACGGCAAGGTGGTGCGGGAGGAGCCGATCGCCGTCGCCAACGGCCCCTCGATCCATGATTGCGCAATCACCAGCCGCTACGCGATCATCCTCGATCTGCCCGTCACCTTCTCGATGAAGGCGCTGATCGGCGGCCACCGGTTTCCGTATCAGTGGAACCCCGCTCATCAGGCCCGCATCGGCCTACTGCCGCGTGCCGGCCGTGCCGCAGACGTCATCTGGTGCCCGGTACCGGCCGCCTATGTCTTCCACGTCGCCAATGCGTTCGACGATGCGGACGGCAAAGTGGTGCTCGACGTCTGCGCCTATGAAACGATGTTCGATCATGCGACCGGCGGCCCGAACGGGCGCAATCGCGGATTGGAGCGCTGGACGATCGACCCCGTGGCTCGGGAAGTCACGATCCGAACGCTCGATCCGGCGCCGCAGGAATTTCCTCGCCCGGACGAGCGGCGCTTCGGCCAGCCATATCGCTACGCCTATACGATGGCGCTGCCGGCGGATGAGGCGGACGAGTTCGTCGGCGCTACCGCACTCTACAAGCATGATCTCGCCGCCGGCACGCGCGAGACGCATGATTTCGGCGCCGGCCGCCATCCCGGCGAGTTCGTCTTCGTGCCCGCCCACGCCGATGCTGGCGAAGACGAAGGGTGGCTGATCGGCCTCGTCGTCGATCTGCCGAATGAGACGACGGACCTGGCCATCATCGACGCACGCAATTTCACTGCCGAACCGGTCGCCAGCGTACGCATCCCGCACCGCATCCCGCCCGGTTTCCACGGCAACTGGCTCCCGCGGCGGGCCTAGCCGTCGCTCCGTCCTGCCGCGTCATCCGCGAACCTCGGGGATGACGCGGCAGCGCAAGCTCGCCTAATCACCTCCCGAACATACGGGAGAGAATCGCCATGGACCTCGGCCTTTCCGGCAGAACCGCCATCGTCTGCGCCTCCAGCCACGGCCTCGGCCGCGCCTGCGCTACGGAACTTGCCCGCGCCGGCTGCCGGATCGTCATGAACGGCCGGGACCGGGACGCACTGGAGGCGGCGGCGGCGGCGATCCGCGCCGAGACCGGTGCCACGGTGGAGGCGGTCGCCGGCGACATTGGTGACGCCGGCGTGCACAGCGAACTCATCGCCGCGGCGGGAACGCCCGACATCCTCGTCAACAACAACGGCGGCCCGCCGCCACGCGGCTTTCGCGATCTCGACGCGGACGCGATCCACGCCGGGCTCGACGCCAACATGGTCACGCCCATCCGCCTGGTGCAGCAAGTGATCGACGGCATGGTTGAGCGCCGCTTCGGCCGGATCGTGTGCATCACCTCCGCGTCGGTGAAGGCGGTGACGCTCGGCCTGGACCTGTCGAGCGGCGCGCGGATCGGGCTTCACGGCTTCCTGGCGGGCGTCGCGCGCGAAGTCGCCAGCGCGAACGTCACGATCAACTTCCTCCTGCCCGGCCTTTTTGCGACGCGCCGGCTCGACGGCGTGATGGCCTTTGCCGCGAAGTCGCAAGGCGTGGATGCGGAGACGGCAGCGGCGCGCGGGCGGGAGCGGATCCCCGCGCGGCGCTTCGGCGAACCGGCCGAATTCGGCGCCGCCTGCGCCTTCCTCTGCTCCGCCCAAGCCGGCTACATCACCGGCCAGAGCCTGCTCATCGATGGCGGCGGCTATCCCGGCGTGTTATAGCGCCAAAGCTTAGCTTGTTTGCGTGGCGCGCCGTTTTCCCGCATGGCCGCGCGCCGAAAGGAACTGATCATGGCCGCCAATTGGGCCCCGAACAGCTGGACGTCGCACGAGGCACGCCAGCTGCCCGACTATCCCGACGCCGCTGCGCTGAACGCAGCCACCGAGACGCTGCGCAGCTTCCCGCCGCTGGTTTTTGCCGGCGAGGCGCGCAATCTTACCACCGATCTCGCCCGCGTCGCGGCCGGCGAAGCGTTCCTGCTACAGGGCGGCGATTGCGCCGAGAGCTTTGCCGAGTTCCACCCGAACAACATTCGCGACACGTTCCGCGTCATCCTGCAGATGGCGGTGGTACTCACCTTCGCCTCGAAGCTGCCGGTGGTGAAGCTCGGCCGCATGGCGGGCCAATTCGCCAAGCCGCGCTCGGCACCGACCGAGACGATCGACGGTGTCGAACTGCCCAGCTACCGCGGTGACAATGTCAATGACATCGGCTTCACCGCCGCGTCGCGCATTCCCGATCCGCAGCGCATGGTGCAGGGCTATTCGCAGTCCGCCGCGACGCTGAACCTGCTGCGCGCCTTCGCGCAGGGCGGCTATGCCAATCTCGCGCAGGTGCACCGTTGGACGCATGACTTCATGGGCCGCAGCCCGTGGGCCAAGAAGTACGCCGAAACCGCCGATCGCATTGGCGAGGCGCTCGATTTCATGGCTGCCTGCGGGATCGATCCGGAGACGGTGCCGCAGCTCGCCCAGACCAGCTTCTACACCAGCCACGAAGCACTCCTCCTCCCCTATGAAGAGGCGATGACGCGGCAGGATTCGCTCACCGGCGACTGGTACGATACGTCTGCGCACTTCCTGTGGATCGGCGATCGCACACGCTTCGAAGGTTCGGCGCATGTCGAGTTCCTGCGCGGCATCGGCAATCCGATCGGCCTGAAGTGCGGCCCTAGCCTTGAGCCGGACGTGCTGCTGCGCCTGCTCGACACGCTCAATCCGGGCCGCGTTCCCGGGCGCATCACGCTGATCACCCGCTACGGCCATGACAAGATCGAAGCCGCCTTCCCCAAGCTGCTGCGCGCCGTCACGCGCGAAGGGCATCCGGTGGTGTGGAGCTGCGATCCGATGCACGGCAACGTCGTAAAGGCCGCCAATGGCTACAAGACGCGGCCGTTTGACCGTATCCTCGCCGAAGTGCGCGGCTTCTTCGCGATTCACCGCGCCGAAGGCACGCATGCGGGCGGCATCCATGCCGAGATGACGGGCCAGAACGTCACCGAATGCACCGGCGGCGCCGTGGACGTGACCGAGCAGAGCCTGGCGGATCGCTATCACACGCATTGCGACCCGCGCCTTAACGCCAGCCAGAGCCTGGAACTGGCGTTCCTGCTGGCAGAAATGCTGAACGCCGAGATGGCCGAGCGCCGCAAGGTCGCGGCCTGATCGAATAAGGTGCCGCGCCGGGTTGACGACCCGGCGCCACCCCCGTAGAGGCGCGCTTCCGCTTCGCACGGCCCCTTCGTCTAGCGGTCTAGGACGTCGCCCTCTCACGGCGAAAACACGGGTTCGAGTCCCGTAGGGGTCACCAGCGGCGGATTTCTGCCCCTGTCTGAAAGCTGCATCCGACCTCGGAATGCCTTTCCTCCGATCATGCGCTCAGCTGGGCCGGCGGGCGATTTTCCGTGCTCTTGCCCACTTACCGTAGTATCAGGCAGTCGCCCTCAACAGATCATAAAAGCGCGTCTGCAATTTAACTGAGCCACTCCTAAGCACGCGCCTGCAGGGTTCTTTAGCAGGACGTGGACGTGAACCGGGCGTCCCATCGATCGCGCCTCGCAAGTTGAAGTCTTTAAGAAGAAGTGAGACTTTCACTTCGGCCGCATAACGTCGGCCCTGGTCCGCCCGGAACATCGCGAAATCGTAATGGCCGGAACGGCCGCGGCGCCGAACAGATTTGGCAGCCGCTGTATCGCCGGAGTTGAAGCGGATGCTGCCGATGTGCGGCCGGTCGCGACGGGCTTGATCATGAAGGTGCTCGTCCGCCGCCTCTCTTCCTTGATCGGGGCGAACTACCGCTGGATGGCTAGCATTTCGTTCCGGTCGGCGTGACAGACCTATTCACCTGCACCCGGCCTACCTGCTGGAATATCCATGGTTCCACACGCCTGCGCTGCATCCTGACCCGTTTTGGGGCGCCATGAGTCTCTGGTAGAGGCGGGGCGCAGCGTGATACGAACCAGGCTGTTGTCGAGTCAGTCAACGCGAACCGCGGGGATGATCCGGCCGGGGTGGGATCAGTTGAGATGGCGTCGATCGCGGGGGGGCCGAGCCGATCGCGGCTTGGCGAGGCAGTTGCCCGTTACAAGACCGCATTCGTAACGGTTGGAATACTGAGCGCGGTGCTGAACGTGCTGCTTCTCGGCGGCTCGATCTACATGATGATGGTCTATGATTCGGTGCTGCCGAGTCACAGTCTTCCGACGCTGTTCAGCCTTTTGGCGATGGTCTGCGTTGTCTATCTATTCCAAGGCATGTTCGATACGATGCGCACGCGCATCCTCGCAGACGTGGGCAGCGCCATCGATCGCGAACTGGCGCCCGAAGTCCAGCGGATCATTTCGGATAATGCGATGCACGGCGGCAGGCAGTTCGGCGACGGGCTGATCCCGATGCGCGACCTTGACCAAATCCGCTCGTTCCTGACCTCCGGCGGGCCGGCAGCGCTGATCGACCTGCCGTGGATCTTGTTTTTCCTCGGCATCCTGTTCCTGCTGCACTATTGGCTGGGTGTGACCGCGCTGCTCGGCTCGATCATCCTCATCGCGCTTACCATCATCACCGATCGTCGAACGCGAGAGCCGATCGCCCAACTATCGCAGATCGGCGCCGTGCGCAGCGGCATGGCAGAATCCAACGTCCGCCATGCCGAAGTGCTGACCGCGCTCGGCATGCGCAATCGGATGCGCGAACGCTGGCTGACGGTGAACGGTCTGTTCCTGGCCGCCAACGACAAGTTGAGCCGCACGGTCGGCACGCTCGGCGGCATCAGCAAGATCTTTCGCCTGCTTCTCCAGTCGCTGATTCTCACAGTGGGTGCGCTGCTCGTCATCGACGGCAAGGCGAGCGGCGGCGTGATTTTCGCATCCTCCATCCTGTCGGGCCGTGCGCTGGCGCCGGTCGATGCGGCGATCGCCAACTGGCGCGGCTTCGCCTCCGCACGGCTCGGTTGGCGGCGCATCAACGAGATGCTGGCCAAGGTGCCCGACGTATCGGCGGCCTCGACACTGCTGCCCCGGCCCAAGTCGGAACTGACGGTTCATCAGCTCGCCGTCGCGCCCCCGGGCACGCAGCGCGTGACCGTCAGCCACGCCGATTTTACCCTGCGCGCCGGTGAGGCGCTCGGCATCGTTGGTCCGTCGGCAGCGGGCAAGACCTCGCTCGGTCGGGCGCTGATCGGTGTCTGGCGGCCAATCCGGGGCAACGTTCGCCTGGACAGCGCTACCCTCGATCAGTGGCATCCTGACACCCTCGGCGAGTTCATTGGCTATCTGCCACAGACGGTCGAACTGCTCGACGGCACCGTGGCGGAGAATATTTCCCGCTTCGATCCCGAGCCCGATTCCTCGGCGGTGATCCGCGCCGCCGAAACCGCCGGCGTGCACGAAATGATCGTCAACCTGCCACAGGGATACGATACACCCGTCGGCTTCGATGGCTCGCAGCTGTCCGCCGGACAGCGGCAGCGGATCGGCCTGGCGCGCGCGCTCTATCGCGAGCCGTTCTTCGTCCTCCTGGACGAGCCGAACTCGAACCTCGATGCCGCAGGCGAGGCAGCGCTCGAACGGGCGGTCGCGGCGATCCGACACCGCAGTGGCATCGCGGTCCTCATCGCCCATCGCCCCTCGGCATTGTCGCAGGTCAGCCATGTTGCGTTCATGCGCGACGGAAGAATCGAGGCATTCGGGCCGCGTGACGAAATTCTTGCCAAGATCACCAACAAACCGGTGCCGCTGCGCGCCGCGCCGCCGCACGACGGCACCCTTGCGGCCCAGGAGGCCTGAAAGAGATGGCCACTCGTCTTCCCGCTATTCTGGAAGGAGCCGCCACGCCCGACCTGGCGCACTATGATCCCGATGCGAAGATCCGCTCGCGGCTGCGGCTGTCGCTGATCGCGGTGGCGATACTGATCCTCGGTTTCGGCTCTGCCATGGCATTTGTGCCGATCGGCGGTGCGGTGGTCGGGAGCGGTCAGGTCGGCGTCGAATCGCGCATCAAGCGTGTCGCGCACCCGACTGGCGGCATAATCTCGGCGATCTACGTCCAGAACGGCGACCGGGTCACCAAGGGCGACATCCTGATGCGCCTCGACGATCAGGTCACCGGCACGCAATCGCAACTCTCATCGCTCACTGTCGATCAGTTGATGGCGCAGCGCGCCCGGCTCGAGGCCGAGCGGTTAGGCAGTCCGAACATCGTCTTCCCGCCCGAATTGCGCGCCCGTGCCGCTACCGACGTCGGCGCGCGCAAGGCCATGACTGACGAGGAGAAGCTCTTCCGTATCCGCACGTCCGAGCAGAGCGGTATCAAGGCGCAACTGGCCGCCCGCGTCTCCCAGTATCGCAAGCAGATCGCCGGCTACGAGGCGCAGATCGACGCCCTTCAGAAGCAGGCCGCGCTGATCGAGCCTGAGCGCGCAAGCGTGCGCGAGCTTTGGGAAAAGAACCTCGTCACGATTGGCCGCCTAAATCAGGTCGAACGGACTAGTGTCGATCTGCAGGGCAACATAGCCTCGCTCCAGGCACAGATCGCCCAGGCTCAGGCGCGCATTACCGAGGCGAACGAGCAGATCCTGCAACAGAGCGACACTCGTCGCGGCGAGGCGGGCACGCAGCTCGCCGCTATCAACGGCACGCTCAACCAGGAACAGATCCGCAGCGTCAACGCCACTGATATGTTCGAGCGGTCGGTGATCCGCGCGCCCTATTCGGGCACCGTCGACAAGGTCGCCTTCGCTACCATCGGCGATGTGGTGAAGCCGGCGGAAACGATCATGGAGATCGTGCCTGACCGCGACCGTCTCCTGGTCGAGGCGATGGTTAGCCCGGCGGACATCGATCAGGTGCAGAACAGCCAGAAGGCACGCATTCGCTTCACTGCCTTCAGCAACACCGCCTCGCCCGAGATCGGCGGGCGCGTGATCTTCGTCGCGCCCGAGCGGACGACCGTTCCCGAGATGCGCCAAGCCTATTATGCGGTCCGGCTGGAAGTCGAACAGCGGGACCTGGCGAGATGGCCGCAGCTCAAGTTGCGCCCGGGGATGCCGGCAGAGATTTTCATCGAGACGAACAGCCGGTCGATGCTGAGCTATCTAACCAAGCCGCTACGCGATCAATTCGCGCGCGCTTTCCGTGACGGCTAGGTGATAGAAAAGGGGGAAACGAACGATGGGGGTAACGGTCAGGGCGAGCCTGCTCGCCGGGCTGACGTGGGCGGTCGCGGTGCCGGCCGCGGCGCAGCAACCGCCGCCGCTGGCGGCACAGACCGGCTCTAGTCGCGCGGCAACCGCGGAGTTGCCCGTTGTCGAGCCGCGCTCGACTGCGGCCGCGCCGCTCGCCGTCACGCCAGTGGCCTCTACGCGCGCGCCAGCCGGTCCGCGCGACTATCGGCCGGACCAGGGTGGGCCGCTCTCCGGCCTGCCCTATGACCGCCGGATCCCAAAGGAGGCTCCCCCCACCCCCGCCCCAGTTCCCGTCCACACGCTGGGGGAAGCGGTCGCGCTGGCTTATCGCACCAATCCACAGTTGCTGGCGGCGCGCGGCACTGCGCGCGCGACCGACTACCGCGTCCCGCAGGCCCGATCGGCCTTCGGCCCGCAGATCAGCGCCACCGGTAGCTACACTTTCACGCGGACGCGAAACGAGGTGCTGCCTGGCCAGTTTCTGGGTGCCCAGGGATGGACGAGCACCGCCTCGCTGATCCTCAGCCAGCCGCTCTACACCTTCGGCCGCAACGCTGCTGCATCAGCCCAGGCATTCGCCACCTCGCAGTATCAGCGCGACCTGCTGCGCGTGACCGAGGCGCAGGTGTTGAACAATGTTGTCGACGTCTATGTTTCGGTGCTCCGCGATGCGGAGGCTGTGACGATCGCGCGGCAGAATCTTGCGCTGTTGGAACGCCAGTTCAATGACAACCAGGAGCGCTATCAGGTCCGCGACCTGACCCTGACGGACCTCGACCAGACGCGCACCCGGGTCGAGACGGCACGCGCGCAGCTCGTGACTGCGGAGGGTCAACTCGGCGTTTCGCAGACGGCGTTCCTCCAATATGTCGGCGCGCTGCCGGGCGAACTTGCTCCCCCCGATCTGCTCGAGGTTCGCTTTGCTTCGTCGCGATGCTGTCCAACGCTGCCAATGTGAAGGAGATCAAGAAGGAGAGCTTCTACAACTTCACCAATGTCGGAAAGCCCGAGAAGCTTACCTTCGACAAGAACAACAACGGCATCTACGACGCCGCCGACGATTGTTACGAAGACGCGAACAACAACAATCAATATGATGTTGTGTCGAATTCCGGCCTGGGTACGGCCGACGACATCGTGCGCTATACCGTGCGTGTCGAATACCCAAACATCATGCCGGTCAACGGCCTCTTGGGCTGGGGCCGGACGCAGACGATCAGCGCGTCGACGGTGCTGCGCAACCAGCCCTTCACGTCCCGCGCGATGCCGACGATCCGGTGCCCGTGATGGTGGTGCGCGCCATGCTGCGGCGGCTGAAGGACAACACGCGCGGCCTCGCCCTGATCGAGTTCGCGCTCGCGCTTCCGCTCGTCCTGACCATCATCCTCTACGGTCTGGAGATCGCCAATTACGGCCTCGCCATGCTGCGCGTGCACCAGATCGCGGCGACCACCGCGGACAATGCGGCGCGCGTGCGCGATTCGATCAACGAGGCGGACGTCAACGAAGTGCTGCTCGGCGGCAAGATCGTCGGCGATCAGATGGGCTTTGCTCAGCGTGGCCGCATCGTGATCAGCGACGTCGTGCCGAACGGCCTCACCAACAGCGCCAAGGGCCAGCGGATCCTGTGGCAGCGCTGCACCGGCGCGCTCAACACGCAGGATTCGCAGCCGCGCTACGGTACGGAAGGCAAGGGACGCACGGACGGATCGCTCCAGGCGATGGGCATGCCGGGCCGGCAGATCGCCGCCACGGACGGATCGGCGATGATCTTCGTGGAGGTGACCTACGCGTACCAGCCGATCATCTCCGACGCGCTGCTCGGCGCACAGACGCTTCGCTCCGAAGCGTCCTTCTCGGTCCGCGAGCGGGAGGCCGAAACACTGAACGCCTCACCCGGCGCAACCCCCAGCCTTTGCACTACCTACGCCGCCTGAGAGCTGCGTTCCGCGGGGCACCTATGCCTCCTATCCTCCCTGGGCATCGGCACGTATCCTCCACCCACAACAACGAAGGCGCGCCCCCAACCGTGAACCATCTCCGCCGCCTCATCGCCCCGCTGCTCGCCGCATTCGCGCTTGCCACACCGGCCGCCCTGTCGGCGGCTCCACGCACAGATGGCACGGCTGGTAGTGTAGCGCCCTTCGCGCTTCCCCGCGGATGGCAGGTTGAGCGCATGGTGATCCTCATGCGGCACGGCGTGCGCTCGCCGGACGCGGCGCCGCCAGCGATCCCCGGGCTCCCCGCCCCCTGGCCAGGCTGGCCCGATACACGCGGCTTGCTCACGGATCATGGCGCCCGGGCCATCGCGCTGCTCGCGGCCTCTGACCGCCTCTGGCTGCGTCGCTACGGGCTTGTTCCGGCGAACGGCTGCCCGGCTGCTGGCCGCGTCGCGATCCTCGCCAACAGCTTCGAACGCACCATTCGCACGGCGCAGGTATATGCCGCCAATGTCGCACCTGGCTGTGCGCTCGCGACGGTGCACAAGCCGCTCGGCCAGCCCGATCCGCTCTTTCCCTCGGCGGCCAATCGCAACCTCGTGGTCGATCCTGCGCGTGCCGACGCAGCAGCGCGAGCCGCGATCGGCAAGGGCGGCCTTGCAGCATGGGACCGGCGCCTCCAGCCGCTGCTGGCGCGGCTGAACCGGATCCTATGCGGCAGCAGCGCAGCCGATTGCGGCATCCGCGGAGGATCCACACTGGAGCCGGCGACCACCAGCCGCCCCCCGCGCGTTCACGGATCGATCGAACGCGCCGCGAAGGCATCGTCCGCGCTTCTGCTGCAATATGCCAATGGCTGGCCCGCGTCGCGGGTGGGCTGGGGCCGCGCCACGGGGGCGGACATCACCGCTCTGACCACGCTGGTGAACCTCCCCTACCAGATCACCGTTCGGCCGCCGTATCTGTCGAGCCTCGAGATCGGAATGCTCAAGCGCCGCATGGCCCTCGCCCTCTCCCCCTCGCAACCGGCACGCCTCACCGTCATCGTCGGCCACGACGGCACCATCGCCAGCCTTGCCGGCGATCTCGGCCTCCACTGGAAGATCCCCGGCTTCGCTGCCGATTTCCCCTCGTTCGGCGCGGGGATCGGCTTCGCGACGCTCCGTGGCCCCGGTGGCCAGAGCCGCGTCGTCGCCTTTTTCCGCGGCCAGTCGCTCGAACAGATCCGCGGCCTCGCACGAACGCCCGCTTACGCCCAGGTCCTGCCGCTGCGCTGCGGGCAGCCTTCCGGTGGCGACTGCCAGCCCGCTGCCTTCACCAGGACGCTCGTCGGCCCGCCGCGCTGAGCCACGTCGTGGCCCGTCAGCCGCCGTGCGGCCGGATCGGCGTCGCCGCGCGCTCGCCCACCACCGTCGTCCACGGTACTGTCCGCCATCCGGTCACCAGCCCCTCGCGCACATAAGGATCCGCCGCGGCGAAGGCGGCTGCTCGCGCTTCGTCGGTGAACAGCAGCAGCGCGGATTCCACCGGATCGCCGATCGCGCCGCCCAGCACCAGCGCGCCCTCATCGGCCGCTTCCCACGCCAGCGCGAGATGCGCCTCGCGGAACTGCCCGCGCCGCGCCAGATAATCAGGCGCCAGGTCATAGATCAGCAGAATGTGGCGCACGCGGCCCTCCGGATGGTGTGAGCCTCGCCCCTGCCCCACCGTCGCCGCCAAGGCGAGCCCAGTCAGCCAAACCGCGGGAGAGGGAGGACGCCGCCCGGCGCCCTCCCGGCCGCCCCGTCAGAACCCGTAGCTCAGCCGCGCATAGCCGAAACGGCCAGGCACGTCGTAGGTCGTCGGATCGTAATTGTTGAGGCTGCACGAGAAGCAGCCCGGCGGGTCGGTATCGAACACATTGTTGATGCCCAGCGTCAGCCCCAGCTGCTGGTTCAGCCAGCTCGGGCGGAAGGTCAGCTGCACGTCGCCGTAGAAGCGGCTCTTCAGCTTGTTGCCATCCGCAATCTCGCGCACGTCGTCGATGTAGCGGCCGGTGAACGCCGCCGCGACCGGGCCGATGTCCCAGTCCAGCGTCGCCTGCCCCTTGAAGCGGGGGTAAGCCTGGTCGGGGCTGCCGCGCTCGGTGCCGGTGTAATCGATCACCGTGACGCCGGCGGTGGCGGGCACCTCCTCCTCGTACTTCAGCAGGTAATTGCCGCTGATCGACAGGCCGAAGGTGCCGGCGCCCGTCTCCCGCGTGCGGGCGAGGAAGGTGAGGTCGAGCCCGCGCGTGCGCAGCCCGCTGGTGTTCAGCAGCACACCGTTGATCGACGTGATGAAGCCGCTCGGCGCTCGCACCACGGCCGCGCAGGACAAGGGATCCCCGATCTCGGCGCAGCGGCTGAGCAGCACGTCCGCCGGGATCGAGGTGATCGCTCCCTTCACCTTGATGTCATAGTAATTCACCTCGAGGCTGAGCGAGCGGAAGAAGCCGCTGCGCGCCCATTCCGGGCTGTAGGCGCCGCCGAACAGCCACGTCCGCGCGGTTTCCGGCTGCAGTTCCCGGTTGCCGCCGGTGATCACTGGCAACTGGCCGGTCGGCTCGGCATAGCTGCCGTTCGCCGGCACGCCGTTGGCGGCGCAATTCGCCCGCACCGTCGCCGATGTTTGGTAGGGCGACCCGGCGATATTGCTGCACGGATCGGCCAGCGGCTGATCGAAGCGGGATCGCGCCCCGAACAGCTCACCGATCGACGCTGCGCGATAGCTTTCGGCATATTGGCCGCGCAGCAAGAGGTCCGCCACCGGCTTCCACAACGCCCCGCCGCTCAGCGTCGTATTCCCGCCGAAGGTCGAGAAGTCGGAGTGCCGCACCGCGCCGTTCAGCTCCACCAGGTTCAGGAACGGCGTGTCGCGGATCAGCGGCACGCGAAGCTCGCCATAGACCTCGTCGACGTTGAACGATCCGCGCGCGGCCTGCGCCGGGATGTCAGCGCCCAGCCCGGCCTGGATGATCGGATCGGGGTTGAAGCTGCCGAACTGGTCGCGATGCTCGTAACCGAAGGCCAGCCCCACCGCGCCGCCCGGCAGGTCGAACAATTCGCCCGACACGTTCAGCGTATAGTCGGTCAGCCGCTGCTCGCTGCGCGATCGTTCGTCGAAGCCGATGAAGCCCAGCATCTGCGGCGTGACGGAGCCGACACCGCCGAAGAAGTTGAACGGCACGCATTCGCCGGTGCACTGGCTCACCGGCCCCAGCGCCTGCTGCAGCCGCGCCGCGTTGATGTTGCCGGTGAACAGCTGGTGCGCATTGTTGAAGCCGAACACGGCGTTCGCGTCATAATACCAGTTGCGGCCGAACAGCTCGAACTTGCCGTCCGCCGTCGCGGTGACGGACCATGTGTCGACGTTCTGCGAATAGGTGCGCTGACCCGCCTCGATCAGGCGGCGGAAGATGGCGGTGTAATTCTGCCCCGGGATCAGCGTGACGCCGAACGGATTGTACGGATTGGTGGCGTCGATCGAGAGCGTATCGAGCAGGTTGCCGTTGCCCACGTCCGGCCCGATGCCCAGCGGCAGGAACGCCGCCTGGTTCTGCGACTTGCGATGGTTCCACACCGTGCGCAGCTGCAGGTTGAACGCGTCGGTGAACTCGGCGCGCGCGTTCAGGAACGCGCCGTACCGCTCGTTCGGCGTTAGGAAGTAATTATAGGGCGCGAAGTTGAACCGGTCCGCCGCGGTGAAGGCGCGGAAGTCGCCCGTGGCCAGCGTCGGATCATAGACGGGACGGCCCGTCAGCACCGGCGCGCGCAAGGTGATGTCCTGGCCGTTGACCAGGAAGCGGCCGAGCGCGCTGAAGCTCGAACAGCCGCCGATCGGATCGGTGCAACTCGTCTGCCCGGGGTTGGGGAATTGCGAGATCCCCCGATCGGCCGCGCGCACCGAATCCTGCTTGGTGTAGAAGGCGCCCGCATCCACCTGCAGTCCGCCGGAGCCGCCGCCCCAGCTCAAATGGTAATTCTGCGTCTCACCGTCGCCTTCGGACAGATATTGGCCATATTGCGCCATCGCGCGAAAGCCCTTCTGCCCCGATCGCGTGATGATGTTGACGACGCCGCCGATCGCGTCCGACCCGTACAGGGCGGATGCGGCGGATTGCAGCACCTCGACCCGCTGGATCATCACGTCCGGAATGGAATTGAGGTCGACCGATCCGGGAATGCCGCTCGCGCTGGATCCGTTCACGTACCGCAGGCCATCGACCAGCACGAGCGTGCGCTTGGAGCCCAGATAGCGCAGGTCGATCCCTGCCGAACCGGCGCCGACGCCGCCACCGTCCGGTGGGCTGCCGAGATTGCCCGAATTGTTGAACTTGGTGTTCAATCCGCCGGACGAGGCGGGAAGCCGCTGCAGCACGTCCGCGATCGAGGACAGGCCGGTCTTCGCGATCGCCGCTTCGTCCACCGTCACCACGGGGGATGGATTATCCAGCGGATCGCGGCGAATGCGTGATCCCGTCACGACAATGTCGGATCCGCTTTCTGCGGCTTGATCTGCGGGCGTATCTTGAGGCGCTGCCTGGGCCGCTGCGCCGCTGGGCAAGAGGAAGATCGCTGCGATCGCGCCTGCACTTGCCGTCGTGAACCAAGTCTTCATTCGGGTACCCCCGTTGCTTGACGTGCTTCCCTCTGCCCAGATGCTGCGCTCCTCGCTGCGCCGCGGCAATCTGCCCCGTGGTCGACCATGAACGAATTGTGACGCGATGTTGCCATATAGTCACTTAACCGAGGCGCTTGTGTCCTTCGCCAACATTTACATGCGCAGCGGAAAGTCTTCGCCGGTAACGCAACAAATCCGCTCGCTGCTTTCGCGCGACAACGGCCCGGCGCATACGCGCCGCGACGCCGCACAGGCCCGGATGCCGCGCAGTGTCGCAGCGCAGCGCACGCCTTAATCTGCGCTAGTGAAACACCCTCTCACGCAGGCTAGCGTCCGCCCCCGATTGGCGGCACTGTGCCGGGCCCGTTCGGCACTTCACCGTCGGTCGCAGGTTCGACCTACCATCGAGAGCTTCTTTGACGCACCAACCCAGTCTTGATGCCGTGGGCGGCGATCGCCGCTTCGAATTGCTAGTGAACGCGGTGAAGGACTACGCCATCTACCTGCTCGATCGTGATGGCAACGTCGCCAGCTGGAACGCCGGCGCCGCCCGTTTCAAGGGCTATACCGCTCAGGAGATCATCGGGCAGCATTTCTCGCGCTTCTATACGGAGGAGGATCGTGCGATCGGCCTCCCCGCCCGGGCGCTGAAGACGGCGGCGGAGTGCGGCACCTTCGAGGCGGAAGGGTGGCGCGTGCGCAAGGACGGCACCCGCTTCTGGACCAGCGTGGTGATCGATCCGGTGATCGACGACGACGGCAACCTCTTGGGCTTCGCCAAGGTCACCCGCGACATCACCGACAAGCGCGAGGCGCAGAAGAAGCTCATCGCCAGCGAACAGCGCTTCCGCCTGCTCGTGCAGGGCGTGAAGGATTACGCCATCTACATGCTCGACCAGGACGGGTATGTGACGAACTGGAATCCGGGCGCGCAGGCGATCAAGGGCTATTCGGCTGACGAGATCATCGGCCAGCATTTCTCCAACTTCTATACCGAAGAGGATCGCCAGGCCGGCGAGCCGGAGCGCGCGCTGCGCACCGCCCGCGAAGCGGGTAAATATGAGGTCGAGGCATGGCGCGTCCGCAAGGATGGCACGCGCTTTCGCGCCGGCGTGCTGATCGATCCTATCTACGATTCCGGCAAGCTCATCGGCTTCGCCAAGGTTACACGCGATCTCACCGAACGATGGCAGGCGCAGCAGGAGGTGGAACGCGCCCGTGAAGCCATGGCCCAGGCGCAGAAGATGGAGGCGGTCGGCCGCCTGACCGGCGGCGTCGCGCATGATTTCAACAATATGCTGACGGTGATCCGCTCATCGGCTGACCTGCTCAAGCTGCCCAGTCTCCCGACCGACAAGCGGGATCGCTACATCAGCGCCATCGCCGACACGGCCGATCGCGCCGCCGCCCTAACGTCGCAGCTGCTCGCGTTCGCGCGCCGTCAGCCGCTGAAGCCCGAGATCTTTGACGTCGCGCAGCGGGTCGTCGGTCTCCAGCAGATGATGGAGACCAGCGTCGGCCCGCTGATCCGCATCACCATCGATGCCGACGGCGAAGGCATCGTCAACGCGGATCTCAACCAGTTCGAAACCGCGCTGCTGAACCTCGTCATCAACGCGCGAGACGCCATGCCCGCGGGCGGAGAGTTGACCATCAAGGCTGCGACCGTGGATGCCTTGCCGCGCGTCCGCGGCCACGCTGGCGCGGCTGGCAAGTTCGTCGCGGTCACGGTCGCCGACAATGGCAGCGGGATCGCCGCGGAAACGATCAAGCACATCTTCGAACCCTTCTTCACCACGAAGGGGCTGAACAAGGGCACCGGCCTCGGCCTCAGCCAGGTGCACGGCTTCGCCAAGCAATCGGGCGGCGAGATCGACGTCGAGAGCCGGATCGGCATCGGCACCGTCTTCACGCTCTATCTGCCGGTCGCCCGCGCCGATCAGATTGCCGCCGCGGCGCCGTTCCAGCCGGCCCGCCTCGGCACGCTGCGCACCCTTCGCGTCCTTCTGGTCGAGGACAATGAAGTGGTGGGCCAGTTCGCCCGCGGCCTGCTGGAAGAGATCGGCCAGATCGTCACCTGGGCGCAGAACGGCGAAATGGCGCTCGGGCTGCTCGAGACCTCGGCGGACAAGTTCGATCTCGTTTTCACTGATGTCGTGATGCCGGGGATCAACGGCCTCGATCTGGCGCGAACCATCGCCGACCGCTGGCCCGGCCTCCAGGTCGTGCTCACCAGCGGCTACAGCCACGTGCTCGCCGAAGAAGGTGACCACGGCTTCGGCTTCCTGCGCAAACCCTATTCGCTGGAAGGGCTGCTGGCGCTGCTGCGCTCCAGTGCCGAGTCGCTGGTCGATTAGCGGGGGCGCCGTCTCGTGATCCCAGGCCTGGTCCGGGATGACGCTTCTGCCTCTCAGTCCGTCGGGCGCCCCCCGAACGACAAAAAGCCAGGCGATCCGAAGATCGCCCGGCCCGATGTCGTGTCCTGCCGCGCCGCGAGTCGCGGCGCTGCGCGTTCGTCAGGCGAGAGCCGACAGACGCTTGGTCAGGCGCGAGAACTTGCGGCTGGCGGTGTTGCGATGAAGCACGCCGCGCGCAACGCCGCGCTGCAGCTCCGGCTGGACCGCGGCGAGGGCCGCCGATGCCGCCGTCTTGTCACCCGCTGCGAGCGCTGCCTCCACCTTCTTCACGAAGGTGCGGATGCGGCTCACGCGCGCACCATTGATCTCGGCCCGGCGCTGGTTGCGGCGGATGCGCTTCTTCGCTTGCGGCGTGTTCGCCATTTACAGTCCTCGAAATATCGGTCGATGAAAAAAGGGCGGCGGGAACACCCATCGCCCTAGAAGTCGCGCCACTTAACGCCAATGCCGCAAATGGTCAACTGCGCTGGCAGGCCGGGCACCAGAAGGTTGATCGTCCGCCTTCTGCATATCGCTGCACCGTGCCGCCGCACGCACAAGGCTCTCCTTCCCGGCCATAGACTGCGAATTGCTTGGAGAAATAGCCCAGTTCGCCGTCCGGCCGGGCATAATCGCGAAGCGTCGATCCGCCCGCCTCGATCGCCGACAGCAGCACCGCGCGGATCGCGTCCACCAGCCGGTCGAGCCGCGCCCGGCTGATTCGCCCGGCGGCGCGCTTGGGGGAGATTCGCGCCAGATACAGCGCCTCGCAGACGTAGATATTGCCCAGCCCGGCCACGATCCGCTGGTCGAGCAGCATCAGCTTGATGGACGCTCGCCGCCCGGCCAGCGCCTCGTGCAGGTACGCGCCGGTCAGTTCCGGCCCCAGCGGCTCGGGCCCCAGCGCCGCGAAGGCCGGGAACGCGGGCAGCTCGGCGGTGGGCCACAGGTCGACCGATCCGAACCGCCGCGGATCGTTCAGCGCCACGCGCCGCCCGGCCGTGGTGTCGATCACCAGATGGTCGTGCGGCAGCAGTTCGCTCGGATCCACCCGCCACCGCCCCGACATGCCGAGGTGGAAGATCATCGTCTGCCCGCGATCGGTATCGATCAGGCCGTATTTGGCGCGCCGCGCGAGACTTGTGATACGGGCGCCGGTCATCACCTGGCGGAGTTCCGGCGGGAATGGCCGGCGCAGGTCGCCGCGCCTCGTCTCGATCGCGGCGACGGTCGCGCCGTCCAGCACCGGGCGCAGGCCCCTCACGGTAGTTTCGACTTCGGGTAGCTCAGGCACGTAACGCCCCTAGCCCCCCGCCCTGCGCCCCGCTAGAGCCGCGCACATGAGCGAAACCGTCTCCTTCGGCTACGAAGACATTCCCGCCACGGAGAAGACCGCGCGCGTCGGCGGCGTCTTCACCAATGTCGCCAGCCGCTACGATTTGATGAACGATGCCATGTCGGCCGGCATGCACCGTTTGTGGAAAGATCGCTTCGTGCGCCGGGTGAAGCCGCGCGCCGGCGAGGAGATCCTCGACATGGCCGGTGGCACTGGCGACATCGCCTTCCGCCTCCAGCAGTCGGGCGCCTCGGTGACGGTGGCGGACATCAACCCCGCCATGCTCGAAGTCGGCATGAAGCGCGCGCAGGAGCGCGGCATCGACGGCCTCGTCTGGACGGAAGCCAATGCGGAAGTGCTGACCTTCCCCGACAAGTTCTTCGATGCCTACACCATCGCCTTCGGCATCCGGAACGTGACGGACATTCCGGCGGCGCTACGGGAGGCGCACCGCGTGCTTCGCCGCGGCGGCCGTTTCTTCTGCCTCGAATTCTCGACGACCACCTGGCCGGGGTTCAAGGAAGCGTACGATGCCTATTCGCACCATCTGGTGCCAAAACTCGGCCAGATGCTCGCGCAGGATGCCGACAGCTACCGTTATCTGATCGAATCGATCCGTCGTTTTCCGGATATGCCCACCTTTGAAGGCATGATCCGCGACGCCGGCTTCGTGCAGACGAAGGTGGAACCGCTGCTCGGCGGCCTCGTCGCAATCCACAGCGGCTGGAAAGTCTGATGCATTCCCCGCTGCTTGGGGGCGCTGGCGCCCGTTGACCCACCCGCTCGTCCATAGCTGGCGGCTGCTCACCTGGGGCCGCACGCTCGCGCGCCACGGTGCCCTGAGGGGCCTGGAACGCGATCCCAACACCCCGCCTCGCGTCCGCCGCCTCGTGCGCCTAGCGCGCGTCGGTGCCTCGGTGCCCGATCAGCCGCGCTACGCCGACGCCTTCGAGGCGCTCGGCCCCGCCGCGATCAAGTTCGGCCAGACGCTCGCCACCCGCCCCGACATCGTCGGTGACGAGGCCGCGCTCGATCTCTTCCGCCTGCAGGATGCGCTGCCGCCGCTTCCGTTCGAGGCGATCCGTCCGCAGATCGAGACCAGCCTCGGCCGTCCGATCGAGGCGATGTTCTCCAGCTTCGATCCGGTGCCGGTCGGCGCCGCCTCGATCGCGCAGGTCCACCGCGCCATCACCACCGATGGCCGCGCGGTCGCGGTGAAGGTGCTGCGTCCCGGCGTCGAGGAAGAGTTCGCCCGCGCGATCGAAACCTACGAATGGGCCGCCGCCCAGATCGAGGCACAGGACCGTCGCGGTGGCGGCGGCGAGATCGCACGGCTCCAGCCGCGCCTCGTGATCGCCACCTTCAAGCGCTGGACGGCGCGCGAACTCGATCTCCGCCGCGAAGCCGCTTCCGCCAGCGAGCTTGCCGAGGCGATGACGGCGGAGCCTGCCTTCCACGTTCCCGCGATCGACTGGCCCCGCACGTCCGGCAAGGTGCTGACGCTCGAATGGGTCGACGGCATCAAGCTGTCGAACCGCGCTGCGCTCGTCGAGGCCGGCTATGACCTGCCGCTCCTCGCCAAGACGCTGGTGCACGCCTTCCTGCGCCAGGCGATCGCCGAGGGATTCTTCCACGCCGATCTCCATCAGGGCAATCTCTTCGCACTGCCGGGCAACCGCATCGCCGCGATCGATTTCGGCATCATGGGCCGCATCGATCGCCGCGCGCGCATCTGGCTGGCCGAAATCCTCTACGGCCTCATCACCGGCAACTACCGCCGCGTCGCCGAAATCCACTTCGAGGCGCAATATGTGCCGGCGCACCATGACGTTGCGGAATTCGCGACGGCGCTGCGGGCGGTGGGCGAACCGATGCGCGGCCTGCCGGTGAAGGACATGTCGATCGGGATGATGCTGGACAGCCTCTTCTCGATCACGCGTGATTTCGACATGGTCACCCAGCCGCACCTCCTGCTGCTGCAGAAGACGATGGTGATGGTGGAGGGCGTCGCCACCGCGCTCGATCCAGACATCAACCTGTGGGACACGGCGCAGCCGTTCGTCGAGGACTGGATCCGAACCGAACTGGGGCCGGAAGCCGCGGTGGCGGACCGCATCGTCGCGGACGTGAAGACGCTCTATCGGTTGCCCGAACTCGTCCGCCGGATCGAGGCACGCTTCCCCCCGCCCGGCGGCGCGCCCCCCGCCCCGCCGCTGCGCGAGATTGAGATCGTTCGCATCGGCGGCGGCTGGCGCTATGCCGCGGTGGCGCTTGCCACCGCTGCGCTCAGCGTGGCCGCGACGTGGATGGTGATCGGCTGAGATGCCGGCGGCGCCCGGCCGACCGATCTGGCTTGCCGCGCCGTCCCGCTTCGCGGGCTGGCCGGCGAAGCGCGCGCGCGCCGCGCTCGTCGTCCTCGCGCTGCTGATCGCCGCGCTCACCATTCAGCCATACCGGCCGCCCCCGCCGCCCGACAAGCCACCTGCGGTCGAGAACAAGGGCAGCGAGTCCGACCTCGCCCTCTACGAAACCATCGTCGACGATGTGCACCATGGCGCGGACTATTATCAGGCCACGGCGCGCGAACTGCGTGCGCGGTCCGGTTATCCGCTTCGCCCCTTCGTCACCTTCCGCATGCCGCTGCTGGCGCAGGTGCAGGCAACGCTGCCGCTTGCGGGGACTATCCTCCTCCTGTGGTTGCTCGCGGCTGCTACCGCGACCGCATGGCTGGTGCGCCTCAGTGAAATCCTGCCGCATCGGGCGCCGCGCATCGTCGCCGCACTGCTTCTCGCCGGCGGGCTCATCGTCTCGGTCCAGCCGGAACTCACGGCCTCGCACGAGATCTGGGCGGCGCTGCTGATCGCCTGGTCGCTGGCAGTGCGCCGCCGCGGCGAGTGGGTGGCGTCGGTGGCGCTCGCCACGATCGCGATGCTGATCCGCGAAACCGCCGCGCTGTACGTCGTGGTCATGGCGGGCTTCGCACTCGTTACGGGCCAGCGTCGCGAGTTCCTCGGCTGGTGCCTCGGCCTCGCTGCGTTTGCCGTCGCGGTGGTGGCACACGCTATGGCGGTGGCGCAGGTCACGGGTCCGCTTGATCCGGTGTCCGATGGCTGGTCCGGCCTGAACGGCTTGTGGTTCTACGCCATGACGCTGCGTCACGCGACGGTGCTTGAGGTGTTCCCCTTCACGCTGGTCGCCCCGCTCATTGCGCTGGCGCTGTTCGGCTGGACAGTGCCGCGCGATCCGCTGACGATGCGCATGGCCGTGGTGCTCGCCGCCTACGGAATCCTGATCGCCGGCTTTGCCCGGCTCAACAACTTCTACTGGGGCATGATGGTCGCCCCGGTCGTGCTCGTCGGGCTGGCCTTCGTGCCGGACGGGCTGCGCGATCTCTACCGCGCTGCGCTCGACAGGCGCCGCATTACCGTGACAAGAACCGCATCATGAGCCGGATACTCCTGATCGTCGGCGGCGGAATCGCGGCCTATAAGGCCTGCGAGCTCATCCGCCTGCTGCGCAAGGCCGGCCACGGCGTGCGCTGCGTCCTGACGGAAGGGGGCAGCCACTTCGTCACGGCCATGACGCTTGCCGCTTTGTCCGAAGAGGAAGTCCACACCAATTTGTGGGATCTGAAGGACGAGGCCGAGATGGGCCACATCCAGCTCAGCCGTCAGGCAGACCTCGTCGTGGTCGCGCCAGCGACGGCTGATCTTATGGCGCGCATGGTCGCCGGCCTCGCCAATGATCTGGCCACCACGTTGCTGCTCGCGACCGACAAGCCGGTGCTCGCCGCGCCGGCGATGAACGTTCGCATGTGGCTCCACCCCGCAACCCAGCGCAACGTCGCACAGCTTCGCGCGGACGGCGTGACCGTGATGGAGCCGGATGAGGGCGCAATGGCCTGCGGCGAATATGGGCCGGGCCGCCTCCCCGAACCCGCAGCGATCGTCCGCGCGATCGAGGAGCGGCTCGCCACTCCGCGCGAGGCAGCTTTGATTTCCGAAACAAGGGCGCAGCCGCTCGCCGGCAAGCACGTGCTCGTGACAGCCGGCCCCACGCACGAGCCGATTGATCCCGTCCGCTACATCGCGAACCGCTCGTCCGGAAAGCAGGGCTTCGCCATCGCCGGCGCGCTCGCGGCGCTCGGTGCGCGCGTGTCACTCATCGCCGGGCCGGTGACGCTGCCGACCCCCGCCGGCGTCACCCGCATCGACGTGGAAACCGCGCGCGAGATGGCCGCTGCCGTGGATGCGGCGCTGCCGGCCGACGCCGCCGTGATGGTCGCTGCGGTCGCGGACTGGCGCGTGGAGGCCAGCGCCGATCAGAAGATCAAGAAGGCCACCGGGGCGACGCCGACGCTCGCCTTGGCCGAGAACCCGGATATCCTCGCGACGCTCGGCCGCAGCGATCGGCGCCCGCGCCTGCTGGTCGGCTTCGCGGCCGAAACGCAACAGGTCGTGCCGCATGCGCAGGCGAAACTCGCGCGCAAGGGTGCGGATTGGATCGTGGCGAACGATGTTTCTGGCGACGTCATGGGCGGAGACGCAAACACCGTGCACATCGTCTCCGCGGACGCGGTCGAGACATGGGATCGGGCGCCGAAGGCCGCGGTCGCCGAACGGCTCGCCGCAAAGATCGCGGCTGCGCTACAGTAATAAGCGTCGCGCGCGCCCATATTCGCGCGCCTATCAACCGGAGATACAATGACTGACCCGATCAGGATCCAGATCCTGCGCCTGCCGCATGGCGCTGGGCTCCCGCTTCCCGCCTATGCCACCGCCGGCGCTGCCGGGATGGACGTGGTCGCCGCGGAGGATCTGACGCTCGCGCCGGGCAAGCGGGAAGCCGTCGCAACCGGCTTCGCGATGGCGATCCAACCGGGCTATGAGGTTCAGGTGCGCCCCCGCTCGGGTCTTGCGCTCAAGCACGGCATCACGTGCCTGAACACGCCGGGCACGATCGACAGCGATTATCGCGGCGAAGTGAAGGTGATCCTCGCGAACCTTGGCGAGGAAGATTTCCTTGTCCGGCGCGGCGAACGGATCGCGCAGCTGGTTCCGGCGCCTGTGCTACAGGCAACGCTGGACGAGTGCGAGGCACTCGATGATACGGATCGCGGCGCCGGAGGTTTCGGGTCGACAGGACGATGATCGCGCTCACGACGATACTTGCCGTGCTGGCACAGGCGCCGGAGCAGGCCACGGCGACAGCGACCGCCCCGCCTGCCGTGGAGCTGGCGGAGGCCCCGGCGGATTTCGCTGCGCTTCCGGAACTGCCGCTCCAGCGGCCCTTCGCCGACATGCGCCCGCTATCGCAGTTCGTCCGCAACGAAGTACGCGCCGGCCGCTGCTCCGCAACCGACAGCAGCATCCGGGTGGATCTCGCGGTGCTGATCGCCGCCAACGGCCAGGTCCGGCGCGTGCGGCCGCGGGCGATCGCTTGCCCCACCGTCGAACAATATGCCTCGGGCGTGATGTCGCGCATGGCCCGCAACAACGTATCCGCTCCGGGCGAGGATCGCTGGTACCGCGCGGCGCTTGTCTTCGCGTGGAACTGACGCTCGGCGCCGAGGAGCGTGCCCGTTACGCCCGGCAGATCATCCTCAAGGAAATCGGCGGTGCCGGCCAGCGCCGGCTGAAGCGCGCCTGCGTCGCCGTAATCGGCGCGGGTGGCATCGGCTCCCCGGCGATCGCCTATCTGGCCGCTGCCGGAATCGGTCGCCTGGTCATCATCGACGACGATTCGGTCGACCAGTCGAACCTCCAGCGCCAGATCCTGTTCGACACCGCCGATGTCGGCCGCCCCAAGGCGCAGGCTGCGGCTGAGGCCGCCCGCGCCCTCAACCCGCATGTCGAGACGCAGGTGATCGCCGCCCGAATCGGGCCGGACAATGCCGCCGCGCTCCTGTCCGGTGCCAACGTCGTCCTCGACGGCTGCGACAATTTCGCCACCCGCCTTGCCGTCGCCGACGCAGCGCTCGGCCTGCGCATCCCGCTCGTCTCCGCCGCGGTCGGGCAGTTCGAAGGTCAGCTGGCGGTCTATCGCGGCTGGGAAGCGGACAAGCCATGCTACCGCTGCCTCGTCGGCACCTCGCCCGATCGCGAGGAGGGCAATTGCGCCGAACAGGGCGTGCTTGGCCCCGTCACCGGCGTGCTGGGCAGCATGGGCGCACTCGAGGCGATCCGCGCCCTCACCCCCTTCGGCGAAGATGCCGCCGGCCGCCTCATCCTGCTCGATCTGCTCGATCTGCGCTTCCGCACCGTGCGCCTGCCGAAGGACCCGGCCTGCCCCGCCTGCGGTCCCTCGGCGCGCTGAGGCGACTTCCTACTTCAGCAGATCCTTCGCGAACGCACGCACCGGCGGGCCGATGTCGTCACGCGCCAGCGCCAACGCCAGGTTCGCCTGGATGAAGCCCACCTTGTCGCCGCAGTCATAGCGGTGCCCGTCGAAGGTGAAGCCGTGGAACGGCTGCTTGCCGATCAGTTGCGCCATGGCGTCGGTCAGCTGGATCTCGCCGCCCGCGCCGCGCGTCGGATTGTCGAGGATCCGCATGACTTCGGGCTGCAGGATATAGCGCCCCGGCGTCATCAGGTTGGAGCGCGCGGTGCCCGGCGCGGGCTTCTCAATCACTTCCAGCACCTCGGTCAGCCGCCCATCGACAGCGCCGGGGGTGATGATGCCGTACTTGCTCGTCTCTTCCGGCGCCACTTCCAGCGCGCCGATCAGATTGCCGCCGACGCGCTGATAGGCTTCCACCATCTGCGACAGGAAGCCCGGCGTTCCCACCATCAATTCATCCGGCAGCAACACAGCGAATGGCTCGTCGCCGACGATCTCGCGCGCGCACCACACGGCATGGCCCAGCCCCAGCGGCTCCTGCTGGCGAACATAGACCGGCGAGCCCGGTTTCTGGCGGATGCCGTCGATCGCGGAGAGGCTCTTGCCGCGCTCCCTCATCGTCGTCTCAAGCTCGTAGGAGATGTCGAAATGATCCTCGAGCGCACCCTTCCCGCGGCCGGTGACGAAGATGATCTGCTCGATCCCCGCCTCCAATGCCTCCTCGACGGCATATTGGATCAGCGGCTTGTCGACGACCGTCAGCATCTCCTTGGGCATCGCCTTGGTCGCCGGCAGGAAGCGCGTTCCCAGCCCCGCAACTGGGAATACGGCCTTGCGTACCGGCTTGATCGACGACATCGGCTGCTTTCTCCCCTGTTGAGGCGCGCAGGAATAAGGCGAGGACGTCGCGCGGCAAGCACGATTTGCCCCGTTGCGGTTAGTCGACCCTTAAACCTGTCCGGCTACGAAAAGGTGTCATGAAGGTTCTCGTTATTTTCGGCACCCGGCCTGAGGCGATCAAGCTCTTCCCCGTGGTGCGCGCGCTCGCCGACAGGCCGGGGCTCACCGTCCGCACCTGCGTTACGGCGCAGCATCGCGGCCTCCTCGATCAGGTGCTGGCGATTGCGGGCCTGGCGCCGGACGTGGACCTCGACATCATGGAGCCGGGGCAGACGCTCGATCGCCTCACCGCCCGGTTGCTCACCGGCATCGGCGAGGTGCTCGATCGCGAGCAGCCCGATCGCGTCATCGTACAGGGCGATACCGCCACCGCCATGTGCGGCGCGCTCGCCGCTTATTACCGCAAGATCCCGGTCGCCCATGTCGAGGCTGGCCTTCGCTCCGGCAACATCTACCATCCCTGGCCGGAGGAGGTGAACCGCCGCATCGTCGCCCCGATCGCCGACCTCCATTTCGCCCCGACCGATACGGCCGCTGAGGCCTTGGCGCGCGAGAACGTCGGCACCGGCGTTTACGTCACCGGCAATACGGTGATCGACGCGCTTCACTGGACGGGTGATCGCATCGCCGCCGAGCCGGCGCTCGCCGCCGGCCTCGACGCGATCGCCGACCGCTTCGCCGGCAAGCGGATCGTACTCGTCACCACCCACCGGCGGGAGAATTTCGGTGGCGGCATGGCCTCGATCGCCCGCGCCATCGCGCGCATCGCTGCCCGGGAGGACGTGGCCGTCCTCTTCCCGATGCACCCCAATCCCAACGTCGTGTCGGTAATGGACACGATCCTCGGCGACCACGCCAATGTCGCGCGCATCGATCCGCTCGATTACCCGCACTTCATCCGCGCGCTCGGCCTGTGCCACCTCGCGCTCACGGATTCAGGCGGCGTCCAGGAGGAAGCGCCCGCGCTCGGCAAGCCCGTGCTGGTGATGCGCGACACCACCGAGCGACCAGAGGGCGTCGCAGCCGGCACCGCGAAGCTGATCGGCGCGGACGAGGACCGGATCGTTTCCGAAGTCTTCACTCTTCTCGATGACAAGGCCGCCTATGCCGCGATGGCCCGCGCCCACAATCCCTTCGGCGATGGCCACGCCAGCCAACGGATCGCAAGGATCGTCGCCGATGCTGTCGGGAACTGAATTGAACGTCGTCGTTTTGGGGCTCGGCTATATCGGCCTGCCCACCGCCGCCGTGATCGCACGAACCGGCGCACAGGTGCTCGGCATCGACGTTGATTCATCGGTCGTCGAGACGATCAATTCGGGCAAAGTCCATATCGAGGAAGTCGATCTAGACGGCCTCGTCTCCGGCGTGGTCGCGCGCGGAAACCTGCGTGCCTCGACCCAAATCGAGCCGGCCGACGTCTTCGTCATCGCAGTGCCCACGCCCTTCGGCGAGGACCATTCGCCCAACATCGGCTATGTCCTGAAGGCCGCAACGACGGTCGCCGCCGTGCTCAAGGTTGGCGACACGGTGATCCTCGAATCCACCTCGCCCGTCGGCACCACGGAGCAGGTGCGCGATCTTCTCGCAAAGCTTCGGCCCGATCTTCGTGCCCCCGGCCTCGGCGACGGCGCCGATTACGCGGTGGCTTATTGCCCGGAGCGCGTTCTCCCGGGCAGGATCCTCGTCGAGCTCATCGACAATGATCGCGTCATCGGCGGCATCACGCCGCGTTGCGCGCGCAAGGCGCTCACCTTCTATCGGCGCTTCGTGCGTGGTGCCTGCGTCACCACCAATGCGCGCGCGGCCGAGATGACGAAGTTGACCGAAAACGCTTTTCGGGACGTGAACATCGCCTTCGCCAACGAACTCAGCCTCGTCGCCGAGAAGATGGGCGTCGATGTGTGGGAAGTGATCCGGCTCGCGAACCGCCACCCGCGCGTCAACATCCTCCAGCCCGGCCCCGGTGTCGGCGGCCATTGCATCGCCGTCGATCCCTGGTTCCTCGTCAGCGCCGATCCGCAGAACACGCCGCTCATCCGCACGGCCCGCGAAGTGAACGACGGCAAGACGGATCACGTCATCGCCAGCGCCACCGCACTGATCGAAGCGCACCCCGGAGTACCGGTAGCGTGCCTCGGCCTCGCCTTCAAGGCGAACATCGATGATTTTCGCGAAAGCCCCGCCCTCAAGGTCGCCGCAGCCTTGGCGGAGCGGTTCGGCGACAGGGTGCGGATCGTCGAGCCTTACGCAACCGCCCTGCCGACCGCGTTCGACGGCACTGGCGCCGCCCTCATCGACATCGATACTGCGATCGAACGCTGTCCGCTGATGATCGTCCTCGTCGATCATGACGTGTTCCGCTCGGTCCCGCTTGAGGAACGCGCGGCCAAGCAGGTGCTCGATACGCGGGGCATCTGGCCGGATCAGCCGCCACCGCGCAGCGCAGAGCCTCTTCGACTGGCCGTATAATCTCTCCCGGCCTCCCCCTCATGTTGCGGGCGCGAAGAACGTCAGGTAAGGGCCGCGCTTTCCTGAAGTAATTGCTTGCCTATGCTTTCGCGTTTGCTCTCGCGCCGCCGTCCCGAACCGATCCAGGCGCGATTGCCCGAGGGGCGCCGCATCTATGCCATCGGCGATATTCATGGCCGGCTCGATCTTCTCGATCGGCTGCTGGAACAGATCGCTGCGGACGACGCTGCGCGTGGCCCCGCCTCCACCGGGCTCATCTTCCTCGGCGATCTGGTCGATCGCGGGCCGGATTCGGCCGGCGTGGTCGAGCGGGTCCGCGCCTTGTGCGCAGGACGCCCAGACACGCGCTGCCTTGCCGGCAACCATGAAGAGATCTTCCTCGGCTCCTATGAAGGAGATACCGATCTACTGCGTTTGCTGCTGCGTGTCGGCGGCGAGGAAACTCTGCTGAGTTATGGCCTCACCGCGCAGGAAATCGAAGAGACAACCGCGCCCGAGCTGGCGGCGCTGATCGCAAAGCGGCTCCCGGCGGAGCACATGACGTTCATTCGCAATCTTGATGATTACATTGTCGAGGGCGACTATGTCTTCGTGCATGCCGGTATCCGACCGGGCGTCCCGCTGGAGGCGCAGCAGAACAGCGATCTTCGCTGGATTCGCGGGGCGTTCCTCACCCACAGCGGAAGCCACGGCAAGTTCGTGGTACATGGTCACACGATTACCGAAGAGGTTGATGAGCGCGATAACCGAATCGGGATTGACACCGGGGCCTATCGCAGCGGGCGGCTCACCGCCTTGGGGATCGAGCGCGACCGCCGCTGGCTGCTGCAGACCGAAACTCAACAACCAGTTGCTGGGAACGACTGATATTGTAGCTCGTTTACCTTTCTATTTGTCGTTTTTCAGTTGAATAACCCCGGGATCATCGTGTTTTGTACGTTGCGTTGCACCACATTCTCTGCCAGATGGCGTGCGACGGACAATAAAGGGAGTTCGTAATGAAGCTTCGTGGTTACATGGCGGCCGTTGCCGCTGCTTCGCTGGCAGCCGCTCCGGCGATTGCTGCTCCGGCCAACTCGGCCTCGAGCCTCTCGGTTGCCAAGGCTGCACGCGCCAGCGCGCCGACTGCCAAGGGTGAGAAGGTCGCTGGCGGTGGCGTGATCGTCGCCGTTCTCGCGGCTGCTGCCGTGATCGCGGGCATCGTGATCATTGCCGACTCGGACGACGATTCGGACAGCAACTAAGTCCTTCTTGGATTTGGTAAGGAAATAGCGGCCTTCGGGCCGCTATTTTTTTGTCTGCCGCAGATGGATTGATCAAGATCAAGCTCTTTGACCGTCCGACATCGTCGTGCCCCGGTGGAAGGAAAACGATCAGGGCATCGCCACTCTGCTCCTGGCCTACGCCCGCCCGCTCCTTCGTCCGCGCCAGGCGCTGTCCTACATCGCACGCGCAAGGCATGATCATCGCGGTGATCGCCCCCCCCCCGGGCTCTCAGCACCGTTGCGAATGTTGAAGATGTTGGAGAAAAAAGCGCCAGAGCCTCAACTTCCTCAACATTCGCGCTGGTCGCAGCGCCGCCAATCCCCACAAGAATCAGAAACAACTGGAGAGAGAACAATGCCTTACGCCCCATTCGACCTTACCGGCAAAGTGGCGCTGATCACCGGCGGGAATGGCGGGATCGGCATCGGCATGGCGGATGCGCTCGCCCAGGCCGGCGCTGATGTCGTCATCTGGGGAAACAACTCGACGAAGAATGCCGCGGCTGAGGCACGCCTGTCGGCGCATGGCGGGCGCGTACTCGTCGAACGTGTCGATGTCGGCGATGAGGCTGCCGTTGACGAAGGCGTCAACCGCGCGGTCGAGACATTCGGTCGGCTCGATTTCGTCGCTGCCAATGCCGGTATCGGCGAAGGTGCCGAATCCTTTCACTCGATGACCACCGAACTGTGGCGCCGCGTGCTGGCGGTGAACCTCGATGGTGTGTTCTGGACGTTGCGCGCCGCCGCCCGCCACATGGCCGAGCGTGCTGAACGCGGCGATATCGGCGGCTCGCTGCTGGCGACCTCCTCGACGTCGGCGGTACACGGCGCCCCGCGCAATCAGGCCTATGCCGCAACCAAGGGCGCCCTGCTGCCGATGATCCGCGGGATCGCGGTTGAATATGCCCGGCATGAGATTCGCGCGAACGCGATACTCCCCGGCTGGATCGCCACCGACATGACGTCCCGCGCGCAGGGCAATCAGAAGTTCAACGACAAGGTGATCACCCGCGTGCCGATGCGCCGCTGGGGAGAGCCGGAGGATTTCGGGGGGCTTGCCGTCTATCTCGCCTCCGATGCCTCGCGCTTCCACACGGGTGACACGTTCACCGTCGACGGCGGCTACACCATCTTCTGATGCCAACCTCCTTCAACGCTGGCGGGCGGCGGCGGCTTTCCCTACATGGCCGCGCATGACCGCAATCACCGTCGCCGCGCTTCAGCTCGCCTTCTCGAATGATATCGATGCCAACATCGCCAATGTCTCGCGCCTGGTGCGCGAGGCGGCCACCAAGGGTGCGCAGGTCATCCTGCCCCCGGAGCTGTTCGAAGGCGAATACTTCTGCCGGGTCGAGGACGAAGGCCTTTTCGCCAATGCCAAGCCGACGGCCGAGCACAAGGCGGTGCGCGCGATGCAGTCGCTTGCGGCTGAGCTGAAGGTCCATATTCCTACCAGCTTCTTCGAAGCGGACGGGCCGCATTACTACAACAGCCTCGCGATGATCGGTCCCGATGGCGCCGTCCAGGGCGTCTATCGCAAGAGCCACATCCCCGATGGCCCGGGGTATGAGGAGAAGTTCTACTTCCGCCCCGGCAACACCGGATTCAAGGTCTGGGATGGCCCCGCGAAGCTCGGGGTCGGCATCTGCTGGGATCAATGGTATCCTGAAACCGCGCGCGCGATGATGCTGATGGGCGCGGAGGTCCTCTTCTATCCGACCGCCATCGGCAGCGAGCCGCACGATACCTCGCTCGACACCGCCCGGCTGTGGCGCCGCGCGATGGTCGGTCACGCGGTCTCGAACGTCGTGCCGGTAATCGCCGCCAACCGCGTCGGCACCGAACACGATCAGACCTTCTACGGCACCAGCTTCATCTGCGACGAGCGGGGGGATATTCTGGCGGAGCTTAATCGCGAGGAAGAAGGCGTGATCACCGCCACGCTTGATCTCGATCGCGTCAAGCGCCACCGCGCCGCCTTCGGCTTCTTCCGCGATCGCCGCCCCGAACTCTACGGCCGTCTGGTCGCGGACATCTGATGGCGTAAGGGCGAGCGGAGAAATGCTGGTGGGTCCGCCGGGGCTCGAACCCGGGACCTCTCGATTAAAAGTCGCTTGCTCTACCGACTGAGCTACGGACCCGCACCAGCGCCGCTGCGACTAGGGAGCGGGCGCCGGCGGGTCAACCGGCTGTGAAGCTGACGGACCGTAAATCCGCTGATCGGGTCACGCCAATCCGCCGCGAGATCGAGGAGCGGGGTCAAAACGAAGTCACGCTCCCGGAACGCCGGATGCGGAATTGTCAGGCCGGGCCCCTCGAACGCACCCCCGGACCACAGGATGATGTCGAGATCGATGACGCGAGCGCCCCAGCGCTGCCCAGGCCGCCGTCCGAATCGCCGTTCGATCCGCTTCAGCCGTCGCAGCAGCTTCTCTGGCCTCGCGCGCGTTTCCACCAGAGCCACAGTATTGGCGAAGCGCCGGGTGGACGGGCCGATGGGCGCACTCGACCGGATTGCGGCGGCTGTCACGCGCCCCTTGATGCGTTCCAAAGCAGCCGCGATTTCCGCTGGCGGCGTTCCGTGCCGGCCGCGACGATTAGAACCGGCGGCGATGACATAGGTTGAGCGCTCCATGCCGCTCAGCCTATCGCGCGTGCATGAACTTCGCACCATCCCCCCTGCCCCGCACGGAGCCGCCCAGCAACTGCGCGCTCTGTCCTCGCCTCGCGGGGTTCCGCCAAGCACTTCGTGCTGAGCATCCGGACTGGTGGAATGCACCCGTGCCCGCCTTCGGCGACCCGGCCGCCTGGCTGGTGATCGTCGGGCTGGCGCCCGGAAAGCATGGCGCAAACCGTACCGGCCGACCCTTCACCGGCGATTACGCGGGCGTGCTGCTCTACGACACTTTGGCAAAATATGGACTCAGCGATGGTACCTTCGATGCGCGCCCAGATGATGGCCTGAAACTTCGCGGTGTGATGCTGGTCAACGCTGTCCGCTGCCTCCCGCCCGAGAACAAGCCCACCCCAGAGGAGATCCGCACATGCCGCCCCTTCCTCGAAGCGCCGCTAGAGGCGCTGACGAGGGCGCGTGTCTTCATCGCGCTGGGACAAATCGCACATCAGTCTGCAGTAAAAGCCTTGGGCGGAAAGCTGCCAAAAGCAAAATTCGGCCACCTTGCGGAACACAGAATGCCGGATGGACGCGTCTTGATCGATAGCTATCACTGTTCGCGCTACAACACGAATACGGGACGTCTCACGACACCGATGTTCCAATCGGTATTCGACCGAGCAGTATCATTGCGAGATTTCACCTAAACCAAGACTTGCGACCATCCATTTACGTGTTAACCATAGCCCACAAATAAATGGGGGGCGCGCAATGGCTGATCCAAAGGTTGCGTTGATAACAGGCGCAACAGGACAGGACGGCGCCTATCTGTCCGAGCTTCTTCTTTCCAAGGGTTATGAAGTGCACGGCCTGAAGCGGCGCTCCTCCTCGTTCAACACGGCGCGAATCGAAAATATTTACCAGGATCCGCATGAGGAGGCCCGTCGCTTCCACCTCCATTATGGCGACTTGACCGATTCCACGAACCTGATCCGGCTGGTCCAGCAGATACGCCCCACCGAAATCTACAATCTCGCGGCACAAAGCCACGTGGCAGTCAGCTTCGAGACGCCGGAATATACCGCGAATGCGGACGGGATCGGCACGCTTCGCCTGCTCGAAGCGATCCGCATTCTTGGCATGGAAAGACAGACGCGCTTCTACCAGGCGTCCACCAGCGAATTGTACGGGCTGGTACAGCACGTCCCGCAGCGCGAATCGACACCGTTCCACCCGCGCTCCCCCTACGGGATTGCGAAGCTTTTCGCCTTCTGGACGGTCGTGAATTACCGCGAAGCCTATGGGATGCACGCGTCAAACGGCATCCTGTTCAACCACGAAAGCCCATTACGCGGGGAAACCTTCGTCACGCGCAAGATCACCCGTGCGGCAGCGGCGATCAAGCTTGGGAGACAGGATCGGTTGTGGCTCGGAAATCTCGACGCGCAACGCGACTGGGGCCATGCACGCGAATATGTTCGCGGCATGTGGCTCATGCTGCAGCAGGAGGAGCCGGATGATTACGTGCTCGCTACCGGCGAGTGCACCACCGTCCGGGCATTTGCGGAATGGGCGTTCGAGGAAGTGGGCATTCGGCTGCGATGGGAGGGCAGCGGCGCGGACGAGAAGGGTTTTTGCGAACGGAGCGGCGATTGCGTCGTCGAAGTTGACGCACGTTACTTCCGCCCCACTGAAGTCGACCTTCTGATCGGGGATTCCGCAAAGGCCAAGCAGCGCCTCGGCTGGTCTCACGATACTTCCGCGCGCGAACTACATCATCGCTCCCGGCGCGGTCGCGTCCGGCGATGTGGTCATTAAGGGTGCAATCGTCGGCGTGTCCAATGTGGATGCGGCTGAGGGCGAGACTTTCGCGCTCGACGTGGTTGGCGTGTTCACGCTGCCCAAGGTCGCGGCGCTCGCCATTGCTCAGGGCGATGTGGTCTATTGGGACAGCGCCAATCGCGTTGTCACTAAGACTGCCGGTGGCAATACCAAGCTGGGGGTAGCGACCGAGGTTGCACCCAATCCCAACCCCAGCATCCCTGTGCGCCTCAACGGCGCGTTCTGAGGCAAGCCGTGGCCCGCGCTCCCGCCACCTTCAAGAAAACCGATGTCGTGCGGCTGATCGAAGCCGCGCGTGCAGCCGGTTTGAGGGTGGCGGGGGTGGAGGTCACGCCAGACGGCACGCTGCGGGCGGTGGAGGTAATTTGCCTGCAACAGACCGTGAGTGATTTCGACCGCTGGGAGGCGGAACTGTGAATGGCAATTCAGTTCATCAAGAGTGCCCGACCGGGAAAGCCGGTCACTTGGTATGTCTATGCCTTCAAGGGTGGTCCCCTTGTTATGAAGGCGATGCAGGCGAGGAAACCATTTCTCACCGCTGAGGCGCACGCAAAGGTCGCGGAAGCGATCAAGGCCGCGAACTGCCCGGACCCGGCGACGTTGCTGTCGCTGGTCCACGATTGGCGTGCAGCCCCGGAGTGGAAGAATCTCGCCGATGGCACCCGGCGCACATGGGGCGCGCAACTCGACCTGATCGACAAGCGATGGGGCACCAAGCCGATTTCGGTTTGGGATGATCCGCGCATGGTCGCCAAGGTAATGAAGTGGCGCGACGAACGCGCCGCGACCCCGCGATCCGCCGATATGGGCGTGACCGTGCTGCGGGAATTGCTCAAGTTCGGACGCTTGCGCGGACGGGTCCGCGTCAATGTCGCTGAGGGTATCCCGCATCTCTATAAGGGTGGGGATCGCGCGGACGTCATCTGGACTGCCGAGGACATGGAAGCTTTCCGCCTCGCTGCTATCGAGGCCAAGCGGCCCGCGCTCTATGACGGGCTGCGCCTTGCCGCAGTCACGGGGATGCGCCTCGCCGATCTGGTGTCCCTCACATGGGACCATCTGGGGGAGGTCGCTATTGTCAAAACTGCGCTGAAAAAGAGCCGGGGCAAACGCCGCAAGGCCATCGTGCCTATAACGGAGGCGCTGGAGAAGCTGCTGGACGAACTGCGGACCCGCAAGCGCAAGGAAGGCGTCAACACGGTGCTGGTGAACGAACGCGGCGCGTCGTGGACCGCAGCGGGGTTCGGCGGCAGCGGCAGCTTTGGCATGGTCCGCGACAAGGCGAAAATCGTCCACGTCGAGGAAGGTGATGACGGGCAGCCGGTGGAGCGCCGCAAGCACCTCCATGACGTTCGCGGCACATTCTGCACGCTGCTACTGACCGAGTGCGAACTGACGGATGAGGATGCGGCCCGGATCATGGCTTGGTCGCCCGCCCGCGTCGCCAAGATTCGCAGCACTTACGTTGACAGCGCGGCTGTTGTGATTTCGCTCGCCGAACGGATGCGAGCAAAACACGGAGCAAAACAATCTGGCGCTCAGGGGTAGAAAATGGCGGAAATGCGTGGAGCGGGTGAAGGGAATCGAACCCTCGTCGTAAGCTTGGGAAGCTTCTGCTCTACCATTGAGCTACACCCGCATTTCAACGACTTAGCGCTGAAAAGGCCGCTGCTGGCTGCCGGTTTACAATCCGGTTTACAGCGGCGACGGCAGCCAATGCCATGAGCATCATCCTGCCGTCAACACGTATGCCCGGCATCTACGCTCAGGAATGCGGACTCCATCCGGGTCACCCTGTTCAGTCGGTGGCGAGGCCACGCGCGATCCGCTTGCCCAAGGCGATCTGACGCGCGGTATCGTCGACATAGATGCGGCGGATGCGCTCGACCTCCGCTTCGGACCAGCCCATGATGCTGGCGATCTCCGCGTCAGTGAGGTCGGTCGTGGTCATGAGGTGGGTGGCGAAGGTGCCACGGGCATCGTGCAGGTGCTTGTGCCGCCTGTCGCACTGGCCAGCCTGATCGGCCTCGACATGAAAAATGCCGGCCAGCTTGGCGATACGGGAAACCTCTTTGGTAAGCGTGTCGAGATTCCACGGTCGTCCTTTCGGGTTGACCAGCACCGTATCGACGCCCGGGGCACGCGGATGGTCCTTCAGCCTCGTGAGGACCGCGTCGAGTTGTGGAATCCGCGGGACAGTCGCGAATTGACGGCGGCCTCGGCTGGTCTTCTTCGCCTTTTTGACGATCGCGAACTCGCCGACCGACGCCCAGGTGATGCGTGCGAGGTCCTCTCGTCGAAGGCCGGTCACGGAGCATAGGAGCACGGCGTAATAGACACAGCGATCCTTTTCTCCCGCGGCCTTTTCGAAGGCGAGCAGATCAACCTTCGTCCACACGATCTCGGCACGCTGACCGTTGACGTAGATCTTCCCGAGTTTTTCGGCGACGTTGATCCGCAATGCACCCCGCTGGATGCCGTATTTCAGCAACGCGCGTAGCACGGTAACGCCATTATCCGCCGCTCGCGGCGTGGCGGCACGAGCATCGCGCCAGTCGACGACTTTCTCGATCATCCGCTCGTCATTGAAGATCGCGAGCGGAACCTTGCCCCATCTCCCCTCGATCGTGCGCACGATCGAACCCCAGGTCTTCTTCGTATTCTCGCTCAGCCGCGACCATTCGGGGCTCGCCTGCCACTTGTCGATCAGTGATTGGAGCGTCGTGGGGTTCGGCTGCCGGGCTGCGTCTCGATCCCTCCTCGCCGCGGCGAGACTTTCCAGCGCCTCGGTCGTCAGGTCCGGCCGGGCTCCATCTGCCGACATGACGGGAGGACCGCCACGCCATGCATAGACGTGCCAACGGCTGCTTCCGTCCGCCAGACGTTTCCGGACGAAGTGCAGCCCCTTGATCACAGGCGCGCTTCCCATTCGCGGAAGATGTCTTCCGGCGTGGTCGGAGCGGTCAGAGGTGTTTCCGCAACGCTCAGGCGGATGGTGCCATCGGTTTCGACTTCGAGCCTGCCGATCGGCAGGCCGGCTTTCATAGCCGCTTGGATCGTGCGGCGGATCGCAACCGTGCTGATCGGGCTCTTCTTGCGCGATACGCGCACGCCATTTTCCTTTCGAGAACCGATGGTCTCGAAATTGGCCTCATCCTTACCCTTGCCGGGGCGGATCGAACGGGTGTTCTGATCCGAACGGCTCGCCATCGTCGCGAGGCATTCGAACCCCAACCCGATGGGGTGCATCTCCTCTATCGAGGAGAGCAGCGGTTGGACGAACGATGTCGGACCAGGCCGGGTTTCGTCCACCTCCGCACGGCGCGCTGACGCCTGATGTGCGGCGGGTTCTTTACGATCCAACACGAGAGTGTACTCACGGGCTGCCGCTGGCAGACCCCCGGCCCAAGTGACGACGATGGCCGAGGGTCTGCCAGCGGTATTCCGGAGATCCTCGTCGCCACTAAAGCGCGGCCACAGCCGTGCTTCGCAAATTAGCCTGACCCGAAATCGCGAAGGAGGGAAGGACCCCCATCGCACTGATCTACATCAACTCTGATCTGGCTGTGTGTTAGGTAAAGCTGCCCCAATCGCGGACGCTGGCAGCCGTTTGCCCACTTCTCGAAAGCGGACGTCCATTCAGGCGACCCGTCGCAGCCGAAACTGGGCCGGTTTTGGACTGGCAGGTTACGGCACTCGAACGAGCGGATCGGACGTAAACCATCCTATTCTCAGTCGACGGCGAAACTTGACCGTCAGCAGTCAGCGCATTTCGGCGTGAGAGTCGGCAGCCGCAGACTTCGAATGGTCTGAGCGTTGATGTCGGCACGGATTGGAAATGACATTAGCCTAAACCTTGATGTAGCGTGTAGCGCATCACGCTACATTGCCATCGACATGCATCGTGTAGCGTCATGCACTACACGTATGAAAAATGAATCTATCCATCCGGGCGAGTATGTCCGAACCAACGTCATTCCAGTTGGCACCAACGTCACCACAGCGGCCAAGCTGATCGATGTCAGCCGTCCAACGCTCTCAAACTTTCTCAACGGGAAAGCGGATCTCTCAACCGAGATGGCAGCTCGATTAGAACGAGCTTTCGGCGTATCTGCCCGCACTTTACTTGACGTTCAAAGCGCGTGGGACGCTGCCAAAACCACAGCCCGCTCGGCGGCGATTACCAAGTCTTATGTGCCGCCCTTTTTGCAGATTAAGGGTGCCGACATCACCCGGTGGGCGACGACGGGCGTCACCCCTCGCCAACGGCTGGCTGTGTTCATCAGAACGTTGGTGAACTCGACTGGGGTCGGCCTGATTAAGGTCGAGTTCCCCGGCAATGACGATAGCGAGCGCTCTGGTTGGGATGGAGAGGTTACGGCAACGCAGGCGACACCCTGGGTGCCATCGGGCCATTCCGGTTGGGAGTTTGGCGTTACCGAAGACATCAAAGGCAAGGCCGATCCCGAGCGGCGGTTCGAGTTCGATCTCGGCATCGACGCGGATGACGATCCGGTGGACGGCATAGCGGTGGGGCTGCAGGCGATCCGTGATCTCGACTTCGTGCTGGACGCGCCAGCCGCCAGCGCGATCATCCGCGACGTGGGGGATTCGAACATTGTCCTGCGCTTCTTCGGCTGGGTGAACCAGTCGCGCACCGATTATCTGAAAGGGCGCAGTTTGGCGCTAGATGCAGCCAAGCGTAGTTTGGAAGCTCACGGCTTTGCCCTGCCCGAACCGATTTACCGCCTGCGTTTTGATCAGGGTGCCGCCGTTCCGACCCAAAGCGCGTCGAACGCCCCAGTCGCCAAACCACCGAAACCGGCTGTGTCGCAACAGAGGATCGCGCACGATGCTGCGCCCGACGCGCATATCGCCAAGCTGGTCGACGAGGAACGCGCCGAAACCCAGGGCGGAGACCTCCTTGACGACAAGCGCCCGGTCGAGTGACAAAACCGAAACGTGCCTCAAGTAGGCAGCGTAACGGTCAATACCGGCGCGGGATAACGACCCGCATCGATTCATAGCCCTTCACGAAGTTCGAGCGGACGCGCTTGGGCTCCGCGACCACATTGATCTCCGGGAAACGCTTCATGATCTCTTCCCACACGATCTGCAGCTGCAGTTCGGCAAGGCGATTGCCAACGCAGCGGTGGACGCCGAAGCCGAACGAGATGTGCTGGCGCGGACGGGGACGATCGATGATATAGTCGTTCGGGCGCTCGATCACTTCATCGTCGCGATTGCCCGAGACGTACCACATGACAACCGTGTCATCTTTCTTGATCTGCTGGCCGCGGAATTCGACATCGCGGGTGGCGCGACGCTTCATGTGCGACAGTGGCGTCTGCCAGCGGATCGTTTCCGACACCATCGACGGCAGCAGTGACGGATCGGCCATCAGCTTGGCGTACTGATCGGGGTTCTTGGACAAGGCATAGACCGAGCCGGTCATCGTGTTGCGTGTGGTATCGTTGCCGCCCACCGTCAGCAGCATGACGTTCCCAAAATATTCCATCGGCGACATACCGCGTGTCGCGGGATCATGCGCGAGCATCGAGATGAGGTCGCCGGTCGGCTCTGCATTGACGCGCTCGTTCCACAGCTGCGTAAAATAGGCATGATAGTCGCGAAAGATGCCCATCTTCTGCTCGCGCGTCTCGACCACGCCATGCCCCGGCTCCGCAGTGACCACATCGGACCAATAGGTCAGCTTGCGGCGATCCTCCTGCGGCATGCCGAACAGCGTCGCAAGCGTCATCGCGGTGAGCTCCATCGACACCTTGTCGACCCAGTCGAACTCTTCGCCGATCGGCAACCCATCGAGGATCGCGGCGGCACGCTCGCGGATCAACGGACCCAGGATCTGAAGGTTGGTGGGCGACACGGCGGGGCTGACCGCCTTGCGCTGCACGTCGTGCTTGGGCGGGTCCATCGCGATGAACATCGCCAGCCCTTCGAGTTGCGGCGTTTCGCCGGGCGCTAGCGGCGGGACCATCATGATCCCCGGCTCCGACGAGAAGGTCTGGTGATCGATGTCGACCGCCATGATGTCGTTATATTTCGTCACCGACCAGAACGGCCCATAAGCGCTTTCGGCGGTGTAATGGACCGGCGCCTCGGCACGCAGCCGCTCGAAATTCCACCACATCTCGTCGGCAGCGAACAGCTCGGGGCGCGACGGATCCAGCTTGTCGAGCGGGGTCGCATAGGCGGCGTCGCGGGCGGGATTGGTGGCGGCGAAGGCGGCAGTGGCGGCGGTGCTCATGCGACGGATCCTTCCGGGATGATGGGGCTCAGTGCTGGCTTTCGGGCATGGTGACGATCAGCCCGTCGAGCGCGGGCGTAACCTCGATCTGGCACGACAGCCTGCTGTTGCTTTCCACGTTTTCAGCGAAGTTCAGCATCTCGGCTTCCTGCTCGGTGCGCTCACCGGTCGCCGTCAGCCAGTCTGGATCGACATAAACGTGGCACGTTGCACAGGCGGCCGCGCCGCCGCAATCGGCATCAATACCGGGCACGCCGTTCTTTACCGCGCCCTCCATCACGCTCCAGCCGTCGGTGACCTGCTGTTCATGACGCGTGCCGTCGTGCTCGACGTAGATGATCGTTGCCATCGGTTCCTCTCGGTGCCGTTCGTCCACGAAGTGGAAGGTCTGTTGATACAGGCGTAATCCTTACTGACAGCCGTGACAATAGGAGAGTGTCGGGTCGTGAGGTCGCATCCGCGCATCGTGAAGATGGCGGCTTACCTGACTCGGCCCATCGAACAGCGCGTCCCAGCGTTGCAAGGTGAGTAACAGTTGCCGGCGCATCGAGCGGGGTTTCCTTACGGTTGCCAGCTTGGCCGGTACGCTGGGTCCAAACGCCGATCCAGGAAGTGCGCGGCGCTGATGAAGGCCAGATGGGTGAGCGCCTGGGGAAAGTTTCCCAACGACAAGCCGCGCACGTCTACCTCCTCGGCGAACAGGCCGAGATGGTTGGCATAAGCCGCACCCTTGGCAAGCTGCATCCGCGCCTCATCCAAGCGGCCGGCGCGCGCCAGGCACTCCGCAAACCAGAATGTGCATGTCGTAAAGGCGCCTTCATCGCCTTCGAGCGCGTCGTCGACACGGTAGCGGTAGACCAGCCCGTCATCGCACAATTGCTCGCCGATCGCATCGAGCGTCTGAAGCCACACGGGATCGGTCGATGATACGAAGCGGACGAGGGGCATCATCAGCAACGCCGCGTCCAGCTCGCGCCCGCCCCGCTCCTGCACTGTCCGCCGTCAGCACCAATGGCACAGATTTGAGGTTGTGATTTAAGGAGGATCTGGGCTTCGTCGTAGTGACGAAGGAACGAAGATGAAGCCCAGATCCTCCAATGTAAAATCGCCCGCCAAGGCC
>JAESGJ010000147.1_pt1 | contig 98288 bp, 99 predicted proteins | sample 9266241 | NCBI WGS metagenome assembly JAESGJ01 (sample SAMN14514841, study PRJNA621669) | algae metagenome | isolation source: Brasilonema octagenarum HA4186-MV1 and co-occurring heterotrophs from wet... | place: USA: Manoa Valley, Hawaii | collected 2009-07-20 | reverse complement strand
GCTCACAAGCTCGCGAAATCCCGAAGCACCCCACCCCGCGCCGTCAAACCCCATGCTAGGGTTGCGGGGTGCGACAAGACAACGCAAATTGCAGTACTTGCGACTTTAGTATAGGCGCGCCGATTTCCGCCATCGCCACAAACCCTTGCCGCAAACCCTTGGCTCGGGAAATTGTGCACCCCCCCTCAGGAGACAGAGCTCTGTGAAGAACATCAGCGCCACGCTCGCGATCGTCTGGCGAATCGCGATCCCCTATTTCCGGTCGGAGGACAAATGGGTCGGGCGCGGCCTGCTCGCTGTCGTCGTCGCGATGGAGCTGGTGCTGGTCGCGATCAACGTGCTCCTCAATCAGTGGCAAAACCGGTTCTACAGCGCCCTGCAGGCCTATGATCTGCCCGAATTCGTCAAGGAGGTCTGGATCTTCCTGGGCCTCGCCTTCACCTTCGTCGCCCTGGCCGTCTACAAGCTCTACTTGAACCAGTGGCTGCAGATCCGCTGGCGGCAATGGCTGACGCAGCACTATCTTGGCGAATGGCTCGACGGCGCCACGCATTACCGCATGCAGCTCAAGGGCGACGCTGCCGACAATCCGGACCAGCGCATCACCGAGGACGTCAAGAATTTCGTCGAACAGACGCTGACCATCGGCCTCGGGCTGTTGTCGTCGGTCGTGACGCTGGCCTCGTTCGTCGTCATCCTCTGGGGTCTGTCCTACAAGGCGCCCCTGTACATCTACGGCACCGATATCCTCGTTCCCGGTTTTCTGGTCTGGTGCGCACTGGCCTACGCGATCGTCGGTACGGCGCTGACGCACTGGATCGGCGCCCCGCTGATCAATCTGAATTTCGAGCAGCAGCGCTTTGAGGCCGACTTCCGCTTCAACCTGATCCGCGTGCGCGAAAATTCCGAGCAGATCGCCCTGTTGAAAGGTGAGCACGCGGAGCGGGGGCGACTGCTGCACCGCTTCGGCTTCGTCATCGGCAATTGGTACGCGATCATGAGCCGGACCAAGCGCCTGACCGCGTTCACGGCAAGCTACGGCCAGGCCGCGACGATCTTTCCCTATGTGGTGGTGGCGCCGGCCTACTTCGCCAAGCGTATCCAGCTCGGCGACATGATGCAGACCGGCTCGGCGTTCGGCAGCGTGCAGGACGCGCTGTCCTTCTTCGTCACCGCCTATCGCTCGCTCGCGGAGTGGCGCGCGGTGATCGCCCGCCTCGATGGCTTCGAGATGTCGGTCAGCTCCGCCGCCGACGGCTTGGCGAGCGAGCCGACCATCGACGTCGCAGCATCGAACGGCAAGTCCATCACGCTCGAGCAATTGCTGGTCAAGCTGCCGAACGGCACGCCCCTGGTCACCGCCGATGCCTTCACGATCCAGCCGTCCGAACGGGTGCTGGTGACCGGCCCGTCGGGCTCGGGCAAGTCGACCCTGTTCCGGGCCATTGCCGGGGTCTGGCCGTTCGGCACCGGCACGATCGCGATTCCTGAGACGGCGAAGCTGATGATGCTGCCGCAGCGGCCGTATTTCCCGATCGGCCCGCTTGGCGACGCCGTCATCTACCCGGCCGAGCACGGCTCCATCCCGCCCGAGAAGGTCCGCGACGCGCTGATGGCAGTCGGCATGCCGCGGCTGGCGGACCGGCTCGACGAGCACGGCCACTGGAACCGGACATTGTCGCTTGGCGAGCAGCAACGCCTCGGGCTTGCCCGTGCGCTGCTACACGTGCCGGACTATCTCTTCCTCGACGAGGCGACGGCCTCGCTGGACGAGCCGTCCGAGGACCGGCTCTACCGGCTGCTGACGGAGAAGATGCCCCAGGCCACCATCGTCTCAATCGGCCACCGCTCGACACTGGACGCCTTCCATACCCGCAAGGTGGCCCTGATGCAGGACGGCGAAATCCACACCCTCGGCAAATCAGGCGAGCCGGCCCGGGCGGAGCCGACCAGGGCGGGCTGAGCACCGGGCCAAAGCAAAAGGGCGGCAGATTGCTCTGCCGCCCTCGTCGCTGGTCTCGGAAAGAACTTACTTCAGGTTGGTCATCGCGGTCAGGTCGAACGACAGCTTGGCGATGCCAGCCGCGCCGCACCAGTTGGAGCCGACGCCCGACGGGTTGATGGGGGTCGTGAAGGTGCCGGTCGATGCGGTGAGGTTGCCGCGCGCCGAGAAATCGCTGGTGAAGGCGTTACAGTCACCCTTCGACAGGTCGGTGTCGGAGTAGCGCAGATCCAGCGTCATCACCTTGTAGGTGAAGCCGACGCCGATATTCCAGGTGTTGTAGTCGGCGTATTTGATGCCATTCGGGAAAGCCGGCACGCCGTAGAAGCTGTCGGAGGTGCCGAGCCACTGACGACCGAACTCGCCCGACACGTACATGCCGACGCCGCTCGAGCCGAACACCGTGCTGGGCGCGATGTACTTGCCGACGATGGAGGTGTAGTTGCCCCAGGCGCCCGAGTTCAGATAGCTCGGGGTATAGTATTCATTGATGCCGAACGACCAGTTGTCGTTCACGGTGTAGGTGAACTTGCCGTAGACTTCGAAGAAGCTCAGGTCCTTCTTGATCACGTTGGTGTTGAGCAGGGCCTTCTCGGCGCACTCGGCGCCCTGGAAGACGCCGGCGTTGTCGATGCCGGTGCCGCCGAAGTAGCAGCTTCCACCCGGATACAGGTAACCCCAGACGCCGATGTCGAAAGCGAACGCGCCGAAGGTCGGTCGGATACCGCCGTAGATGTCGATCTCGGCCGCGGCGCGGTTCGGGAAGGAGATGCTCTCACCGGCCACGCCGACATAGAGCTGGAGGTCCTTGGTGACGTTGTAGCGCGGCTCGAAATAGGCCGAGACCGACGGCTTGTGGTTCGACTGGGTGATACCGCGGAAGATGTAATCGCTCATGATCGCGCCGCCGAACGCGATATCCCAGGGATCGAAGGCCGGCGGCGGCGGGGCCTTCAAGGCCTTCACGCGCATGTCTGCCGCGAAAGCCGAACCCGTCGTCACCATTGCCAGCGCCGTTGCCAACAAAGCCACTTTTTTCATTTCGATCCCCATCGCCAGTTCTTACCCAGTCGGATCCCGGAAGCCCCCCGGGGCAAACGACCTGTCTGCAAAATTGCGTTACCGCGACAATCTGGATGGAGGGACGGTAACCGTGAAGCAAAAATCACGGGCATCTGCCGACTTTTTAGGCGTTTTGACGATTCCACGAAAGGTTGTCGAGCTGTGTGTCTTCTCGACCACATTATTTGCATTCCAAAGTGCGCAAAGAGACCGGGCAAGTACGGGGAAGCCGGATCGCGTGGCAGCCAAGCTACGAATCAGACTTGCGGGGGGAGCGACGGCGTCCGGAGGTCCTTGCGGCGATGCAGAAAGGCCGCAGCGTCACCGCAGCGGCCTTTCCTGTTGGCGATCGCGCTCGCTGAATGGGACCTAGCTTTGCCCCTCGGCGGGTGCGGCTTCCGCAGAAGACGAAGGCATCGCCCAGCTCGTCTCGGCAGCCGGCTCGGGAGCCGGAGTGGCCGCCGGCGCTGACGGCTTCGGCGCGGGAGCTGCCTTCGCCTTCTTCGGTGCCGCTTTCTTCGCGGCCTTCTTCGGTGCGGCCGGCTTGGCCGCCTTCTTGGCCGACGTCTTCACGGCCTTCTTGGCGGCCTTCTTCGGCGCGGCTTTCTTCGAAGCTTTCTTGGCAGACTTCTTGGCAGATTTCTTCGGAGATTTTTTCGCGGACTTCTTGGCTGCCTTCTTCGCGGATTTCTTCGCCGCTACAGCCTTCTTCGCCTTTTTGGCCTTCTTGCTTTTTTTCTTCTTCGCTTTCGCCATCGTGGTCCTCCTGTTGCCGACGAACAATGGTCGATCGGGCGTCGTTCCAGCGTCGCCTCCGGACGAAAGCTCGGGCTTGAAAGCTCAAACTTGCGCGTTCAATGCCGGTCGCGACCCGCCCGTAGCCCAATCGAGAAGCTCAATCGTGTGTACGACCGGAACTGACGTGCCACTGGCAATCTGCACCATGCAGCCGATATTGCCCGCGGCAATCATGTCCGGCTTGACGCTCGCGATGTTGGCAATCTTGCGATCGCGCAACCGGCCCGCAAGCTCGGGCTGGAGAATGTTGTAGGTCCCCGCCGAACCGCAACACAAATGGCTCTCCGGCACATCTTTCACCACGAATCCATTCTTGGAAAGCAATTCTTTCGGAAGCGTCGTGATTTTCTGCCCGTGCTGCAACGAACACGCTGAGTGATAGGCGACGACGATGTTGTCCTGTCGCGCAGTCGGCTCGAGGCCGAGGCCGGCGATGTATTCGGTGATGTCCTTGGCGAGCGCGGACACCTTCGCCGCGTCGGCGGCAAACGCCTTGTCCTCGCGCAGCAGATAGCCGTAGTCCTTGATCACGGTGCCGCAGCCCGAGGTTGTCACCAGGATCGCGTCGAGCCCCTCGCCGGCCGCTTCCCTTTGCCAGGCCGTGATGTTGGCGCGCGCCCGCGCCAACGCATCCTGATCGTTGCCGAGGTGATGGGTCAGCGCGCCGCAGCACTGCTCGTCCCTGACCAGGACGACCTCGATGCCGTGGCGGGTGAGGAGGCTGATGGCGGCCTGGTTGATGCGCGGCGCCAGCACCTGCTGGGCGCAGCCTTGCAGCAGCGCGACCCGGCCGCGCTTCTTGCCGAGCGCCGCGAACACGCTGCCCGGCAGCGCCCCCCGCGGCGGCAGCCGGTTGGGCGCCAGCGCCAGCATCGCCTTGAGACGCTGGATCAGGCCGGGTGTCGCCGAGGGCCGCGGCGTCGGCAGCAACACGGCAAGCGGACGGGCGAGCCGCGCCAGCACCATGCTGATTCGAAAACGCTGCGGGTCAGGCAGGACGAAGGCCAGCACCTGACGCAGCAGCCGCTCGGTCAGCGGCCGCTGATAGCGCTCTTCGATCCTGACCCGGGCCTGGTCGACGAGATGCATGTAGTTCACCCCGGAGGGGCAGGTCGTCATGCAGGCCAGGCACGACAGGCAGCGGTCGACGTGCTTGACGACCTCCGCGGTCGGCGCCTGGTCCTTCTCCAGCATCTCCTTGATCAGGTAGATGCGGCCGCGCGGGCTATCGAGCTCGTCGCCGAGCAGCACATAGGTCGGACAGGTTGCGGTGCAGAAGCCGCAATGGACGCAGGCGCGCAGGATCTTGTCGGCTTCCGCGATGTCGGGATCGGCGAGCTGGGTGAGTGAGAATTCGGTCTTCATGCCACAGCGCCTCGGCTCAAGCGGCCCCGGTTGAGAACGGCCTTTGGATCGAAACTGGCGCGCACCCGCTCGCTCAAGGCGGCGACGCCGGACGCCTGCGGATGGAAGACATCGACGTTGCGCCTGACGTCCTCGGCCGCCCGGATCAGCGTGGCGTGGCCGCCGACGGCATTGGCACGCATTCGCACCGCCGGTTCATGCGCGTCGTCCTTCGGCGGCAAAGCCGCCCAGATCAACCCGCCGCCCCAATCGTAGATCACGTCGCCTCCCGTCTCCTGCGCCAATCGCGTGCCGAGCGCAGCGCCCGAGGCAGGCGGGCAGACGATCCGCCAGACCGGCCGGGCGCCGAGCGCGCCGCCGGCCGCGAACGGCAGCACGTCGCGGATGGTCGCCCACAGCGCGGCAGAGGCTGCGTCGTCGATGAGGGTCGCGGCTCCGAACGGCGCCAGCAATTCGCGCAGCGAGTTGGCGCGATGGGCGGCCGAGGCTGTGATGCCTTCGAGCCGCAGCACGGTCAGCGCCTCGCTCTGGCCTGCGAGATCGCCGAGTCCGTCGGTCCCGGCCCGGACCGCCTGATACGGCAGGTGAGCTGCACCCGAGACGTCGAAGGGCGAGCCGAGCGCCGCAGTCATCGCCTTGTTGGCGGCGGCATCATCCAACCCGCGCAGCAGCAGCGTCCGCTCGGCCTCGGGCTTGGGCATTACCTTCAGCGTGACCTCGGTCATGACCGACAGCGTGCCCCAGGATCCCGCGAGCAGCTTGCAGAGGTCGTAGCCGGTGACGTTCTTCACCACCTTGCCGCCGGTCTTGAAGCTGTCGCCGAAGCCCGAGACGGCGTGCGCGCCGAGCAAATGGTCGCGCGCCCCGCCCGCCCTGATGCGGCGCGGACCGGCGAGCCCGGCTGCGATCATGCCGCCAATCGTACCGAGCGCCGGCGTGCCGAGCAGCGGCGCCGTATCCATCGGCTCGAAGGCGAATTGCTGGTTCTTGGCATCGATCAGCGACAACACGTCGGCGACCGGCGCGCCCGCCTGCAGCGTGACGATCAGCTCGTTGGGCTCGTAGGCGGTGACGGCATTGAGCGCAGAGAGGTCGAGCACGGCATTGGTCGCCATGGCATGGCCGATGCCGCGCTTGCTGCCATGACCGATGATCTCGAGCGGCTGCTCGTTGGCAATCGCCGCGCGCACGACTTCTTCGACGTCTTTGGCGTCTCTGACCTTAAGCGTATCCACGACTGAGCCGGTATCCAAGTTGAGAGCGGAAAGCAAATTTGGCGCGCTGCGGCGACCGCGCCGCGCCCGACGCTAGAACCGTGGCAAATCCGGGAATGCCAGCTTGCCGGCATGGACATGCATGCGACCGAGCTCGGCGCAGCGGTGCAGGGTCGGGAATACCTTGCCGGGATTGAGCAGGCCCTGCGAATCGAAGGCGCATTTCAGCCGCTGCTGCTGGTTGAGGTCGATTTCCGAAAACATCTCCGGCATCAGGTCGCGCTTCTCGATGCCGACGCCGTGCTCGCCGGTCAGCACGCCGCCGAACTCGACGCAGGCGCGCAGGATGTCGGCGCCGAAGGCTTCCGCACGCTCGATCTCGCCGGGCTTGTTGGCATCGTAGAGGATGAGAGGATGGAGATTGCCGTCGCCGGCGTGGAACACGTTGGCGCAGCCGAGCTGGTATTTTTCACCGAGCTCGCGGATGCGGGCCAGCGCCTTCGGCAGCGCGCCGCGCGGAATGGTACCGTCCATGCAGAGATAGTCGGGCGAGATGCGCCCGACCGCGGGAAATGCAGCCTTGCGGCCGGCCCAGAACAGGTTGCGCTCGGCCTCGGAGGTCGAGATCTGGCAGGTGGTCGAGCCGCAGCCATTCGCAATGGCCTCGACGCGCGTGATCAGCTCGTCGACCTCGATCTTTGGGCCATCGAGCTCGATGATCAGCAGCGCCTCGACATCGAGCGGATAGCCGGCATGGACGAAAGCTTCAGCGGCGTGGATCGCGGGCTTGTCCATCATCTCCATGCCGCCGGGGATGATGCCGGCGCCGATGATGCGCGCGACGCATTCGCCGGCGGCTTCGACCTCGGCGAAGCCAACCATCAGCGCGCGCGCCGTCTCCGGCTTCTGCAGGATGCGCACCGTGATCTCGGTGATGACGCCGAGCAGGCCTTCGGAGCCGGTGATGACGCCCATCAAATCGTAGCCGGCGTTCTCGCACCCCTTGCCGCCGATGCGCAGGATCTCGCCGCTCATCAGCACGATTTCGCAACCGAGCACGTTGTTGGTGGTCATGCCGTATTTGAGGCAGTGCACGCCGCCGGAATTCTCCGCGACATTGCCGCCGATCGAGCAGGCGATCTGCGAGGAAGGATCGGGGGCGTAGTAGAAGCCGGCATGCGCGACCGCCTGGCTGATGGCGAGATTGGTGACCCCGGGCTCAGTGACGACGACGCGGTTGTCGAAGTCGATCTCGCGGATGCGCTTGAACTTGCCGAGCCCGAGCAGCACGCCGTCCTCCAGCGGCAGCGCGCCGCCGGACAGCGAGGTTCCGGAGCCGCGCGGCACCACCTTGACGTTCTGCCCTGCACAATATTTCAGGATCAGCGAGATCTGCTCGGTCGTTTCGGGCAGCACCACCACCATCGGCGGCTGCCGATACGCCGTCAGCCCGTCGGACTCATAGGCGCGCATCTCGGCGGGCGTATCGATCACGCCTTCGCCCGGCACGATCGCGCGCAATGCAGCAACGATCTCGGCGCGGCGCGCGAGCACAGCCTGGTCGCTCGCAGGCATCATGATGGCCATATCAGATCCTTCATGGCATATTTTTCCGGCTCACGCCGCACGATCAATTTGTCTCGGCAAATCAATCACGTCCGCAGGTGTTTGGGTAGGCCATCCGAAAGTCGAATCGACCATCTTCCGCCAGTTCGCTCTGGGACAAGTCGGAAATGATGAAACCTGTCATGGTTTGGTGGCTTGTCCAAGCCGAGCAGGCCTGCCAAAACCGGCAGGTCGGGCGAATGCCGATCCGGCAAGAGACTGACAGCCCAGACCCACCAGGGAAGAGACGAAGAGCACCCGATGACAAAACTGATTTTTGGCGCACTGACGATCCTCACCGCGATTGCCACCGCACCCGCCGCGATGGCGCAGGATGTCGCGGCCGGCAAGACGTCGTTCAACAAATGCCTGGCCTGCCACGCGATCGGCGAAGGCGCCAAGAACAAGGTCGGCCCCGAGCTCAACGGTCTCAACGGCCGCAAGTCGGGAACCGCTCCGGACTACAATTATTCGGACGCGAACAAGAATTCCGGCATCACCTGGGACGAAGCCGTGTTCAAGGAATACATCAAGGACCCCAAGGCCAAGATCCCCGGCACCAAGATGGCGTTCGCCGGCATCAAGAACGAGACCGAGATCAACAATCTCTGGGCCTATGTCTCGCAGTTCGACAAGGACGGGAAGATCAAGCAGTAAGCGCGTAGCGGACAACCACTGCAGCTTCGGTTCCGATGAAGTCGGGACCGAGGCTGCAGCTTTTTATTTTTTGGTGCGCTTTCTCCCGGGCATCATTGGGAGCGAAGCATTCCAGAATCCCTCCTTGGAGAGATTTCTGGAGTGCTTCGTCGCAAGAGCTCCTCGCAATGACGGGGCATGAGGCGGCAGGTCGGTTCTCCAAGCACAGCTGTCATTTCCGCGAAGGCGGGAATCCAGCACGCTGTGGCTTCGTGTTTCGATCACTGCCGTCTTGAGGACTGGATCCCGGTCCTTGCACGCAGTTGCGCAATGGCCTGGCGATCACACTGAGTGTGTGGCAGCAGACACGCCTTCTCGTTCCCGCGGCGCGTTTCGCCCGAGCTTTGCTTCGTCACTCCACCCTCCAAATCCAAGAGGGCGCAGGGAAGGCCGGGTGCCGGCTGGCACCCGCGGTCCGCTGCGCGAAAGGCACACGCAGGAAGAACCGCACAGCAGCATACAGGTGTCGCCGATCACTCGGCCTTCCCTGCGCAGTGGCTGGACGGCTTATGCCGTGATCTCCCGGGAGCCGACCATTCCTTTTGGCCTCCCTCGCCGTTCGAATTGACGATGCCGTCCACCCGGTTGGGCTCGCGCACATCTTCGAACGGCTTGACCGTGGCAACGACGGCCAGGACCACACGGTTTTGCCGTACGCACGGCCCGCCATGTCGCCGCAGTATTCCCGGCCCTGTCGACGGAGCCGGAAACTTACGAGCGAGACGAAGCCTGACAGCGCCGTCGTCCGCACGTGGCCTTGGGCTCACAGGGACTACCCGCCCTGCCCGCGCCTTTCGTGCCGACGCTGCCGCGTCCACCGCAAAGCCCGGCTCGCGATCGTGACGACTTCACGTCGCCCCTCCTGGGTGAGCCGGGATGGGCGACACATACGCCGAAACCGAATTTCGGTAAAGTGGAATATTTTCGCGCTTGCGGATTGACAGAGGCCGACACAGGCGCGGCCTATCCGATGTGCCAGCGCCCCTTGTGAATATCGAACTTCACCGAGCCTTCGTCTCGCATCTTCAACAAGAGGGACTGGCAGGCTTCCTCGTTCGCGACATTGGCGCGCTTCATGACCTCGTAAACTTTGAGCGGCTTCTCCCGGAGCGCAATCAGGATCTTTTCGCGATCATTCAGCACGACGAAACTCCTCCTGCCAACAGGCGCGCCCGATCACTGAAAGTAAGACAGCTGATCTTCCGTTACGACCCGTTCGACATTCCCCGACTTGCTCTTGATCCGATATCGAAGACGTCCATCTGCCTCGATGGGCATGCATTGAACGACGGTGTAAATCATTGCTGGATCGCTTGCTGCACGTCCTTGTGGACCTTGGGGCTGATGGCGAACGTCTTCATTCGGCTTATAGGCGCATGACATGTGTTCACCTCTGAAGTCGTCGACGATCGCCCTAGCGTAGAGCATGCTGTGACGCAATGTAACCATTGCTTCCCGCTGAAACTCAGAAAAGCAGGCACAGCGCTGCGCGATCCGACCGCGTCCAGCCTTGTTCCCGGGCTTGGGCCGGTCCATCGCCCTCTGCGATCTCCCCACCAGAGGCGTTTGTGTGGGAGATCGCCGGTGCGGGGGATATGACGCTTTGCGCTTTTGAGGTCGCCGCCTGCGCGACAAGCGTCTATTGTTCCAGGGAATCACTTGAACAGTTGCGGGCGCATCACGGATGCAAGGATCGAGCAATGGCCAAACGAAAGCGCTCCGCCGAGCAACAGGTCGCGGATGAGGCGGACAGGAAGGCGCAAAATCCAATCGGGGCGCGGCAAACGATAGCGGACAGCCACGCCGATCCGGAGTTCCAGGAAAATCATAAGCGTCTCAGGGCGGAGCGCCTGGCGCGAGATGCCCGGCCGACGAACAAGAACTGATCCGACTCGCAAAGATCGTTTGGATCGAGGGTGACAAAGCCGGCTGGTGACTACCAACCGCCGGCGGACCAGCAAGGCTGAGCGTGAGGCACGCAAGGCCTTCCGTTGCGGTGAAGGCAATATCATCCCAGCAGGCCCAGGTCATCCACCTGCGCGAAATCCCGATCGATCAGGCTGCAACCGATATCACGTCGATACCGGAGGTTTGGCACCACCACCTTGTCGGCCAGTGCAACGGCACCCTCGCGCGCTGCTCCGATCGTCGTCCCCGTTCCGGTTGCCACCATGGTCCAGCCGTACTGGCCCGATGTGACGAGGCGGCCATTCGACACGCCGACCTCGCCATAGTAGAGGCCCTCCAACTCATCCGGCGTTAGTCCCCCATCGAAGATCACGGGTAGCCCAACGGGTTCATCCACTGCCTTGCGATCATAGGGGAAAGGAGGCGTGGTCAGGACAACAGCAGCACAAAATCCAGGGCGCATCTGCACTCGGCCCGGTCGTCCGGTCATGGCTGCGAACAGATCAGCCCAGTGAGTTTCCTGCAATGGCCCAAGGACTGCAAAACCCGGATAGCCAAACCGGCACGTGAACTCGAGGGGCCAGATGCCGGACCTGTTCACGATGGTGTTGAGATTAACGTAGCCGCAGTAGCCGCCCGCAGACAGCAGCGGAGCCATAGGCTTCAGGGTTCGCTCAAAAAACACCTCCGAGCGATCGAACGTCGCAATCGTTCCCATTTCGCCGGTGAGTTCGCCGAGATTTCCGGGGAAGAATCTCTTGTGCTCCCAGTCCAGGCAAGGCCTTCCCACGAACGACTGGCCATCGAAATAGGCGCCGACCCCCATCTCCACGCCCTCGACATGCTCCATCAATATGAAATTGCCGCCATCTCCTAGCTGAGGTGCCTTGCTCTGCAGCACAGCCAGCGCGTCCAGCCCGCTGGACAGCCTCCCGACATAATTGTCTCTTGAGCCAAAATTCGCTCCGTTGAACTTCAGGACGTAGCGGCCGGGATATTGCGCAAGGAAGTGCTCGGCGTCGACCAAGCTGGTGAACTCTTCAACCCGGGCAGTCTGGAGCCCGATGCCGGCGAGAATCCGTTGGCCAAATGCCCGATCGTTCTCCAGCCGATCACCGTATGCACTGCCGCCGATAACGTTGAATCCATCCTTGCGCAGCCGATCTTGAAGTTGCCCGCGCGATTTGGCCACGTTCTCGAACAGGATGATGCCATCCTCTCCGGCCGCTCCAATCCAGTCGAGTTCGGCCTCCCAGTCAGCCACGCGCTCGACCAGACCCGCCATTGTGCCGTGCGCCAGCGGCTCACCGACATAGGTCCTGACCTCGTGACCATCAGCGACAAGCCTCATATACAAAGCGCCGAGATCGCAGCTGTCACCGATACCGAGAAAGCGCATTGCGCTCAGATCCGGAATTCGGATCGGTAACGCTCGAAGCAACGCGCTCCGCACTCCAGCCGCATCAACGCTCCTTCGGCAATGGCATTTGCGACCGCAGGATTTTGCCGGACCAAAGGTTTGATGGCCTCCGCATTCCAGGCCGAGGAATGCTTGACATCAAGCACGGCATGAAGCGCGAAATAGTGCCGATCTCCAGCTCTCACGCCGAGGCGTTTCAGGCCGGCGGACGTCGCAGCCGAGCGCGCAGGCGCCGTCATTTCGATCACGCCGAGTGCGCCGACCGAATGATACGCATACCGACGGTTGGCTGCGAGCGCAGCCATCGTGTTGGCCAATGTCAGCGCCTCAGTGACGGTCGTTTCCGGCTGGGGATCGAGCCCGAGATGTTCGGACAGGGCGTGCAACAGTGGACCATGCATGCCCTTGGGGTTCCCGCGCCCCATTTCGTCCCAATAGTTTCGGGCCAGTTCGAGCTTGGGCTGGACCGGCAACTTCAACTGCGTCAGCGCGGTCAAATCCTCAAAGCCGGCCTCGCCGGCAACTTCCTGAGCCAAAAACCACTTCATCTGCTCCATGGAGCATTGCTCGGCGAGCCAGGGAAACAACGGGTCGTTCTGCCCCGGGCCGTTCTCTTTCAGTTCCTCGAACCAGGCGATGAATTCGTCCGCATCGGCCGGAGCGGACGCCGCTCGGGCTGCAACCGCTTTTCGGGCCCGCTCGATGATGCCGCCCTCCACAATCGAGAGCGCGGCAGCCTCGGACACATCCTCCTCCCAGGTCGATGAAGGCAAGGCCGGGTTGAAGCGGAGGGCATTCAGGCGATTGAGCTGAAATTGCGAGTTTCTGTCCTGATCGACTGGTGTCGAAAGTCTATCTAACATGTGGTCTCTCCCGGCTTTTGCGCCGTCAGTACAACAGCCGCAATTCGATCGACCGAGCTGTACGCTTCAGTTTCGAGCTCTTCCCCGAACACATCCGGGTCCACTTCTTCGTAAGACCAGACCAGGTCGGAGTTTCCAAAGCTCTGCTCCACGGCCTGAAGAAGACGGTCCTTGCCGTCCACAATCGGCGAACCCGTGTACAGCAACAGCGATCCGCCCCGGGACAGCCGGGCTTTGGCGATCTCGGCTATTTGAAGTGAGAGACCGCTGCCAAGCTCGCCTCCGCCATGTCGGTACGCACGGAGCAGTGGATCATTGAGATAAGGCGGATTGGCCACGATCAGATCGAACTGGCCATCGACATTCGTGAGCAGATCGCTCCACCGCGAGGTTGCATCGACGCCGGCGGCCTTCGCATTCAGCCGCGCCAGCTGCAACGCCGCTTCATTGATGTCGACCATGAGGATTTCGTCGCAGGCCGCATTCTTGGCAACGACGATCGCTCCAGCTCCCGCACCGCAACCGATATCCACAACCCTGCGCAGCTGGCGGGTCCCCGGACGAAGATGGTTTCTGATGGCCCTCGCAAACCGATAGGTATCCGGCCCGAAGAACACGGCGTCGGGAGACAACGTCGGGAACGCCGAATGCAGCAGTATCTCGCCCTGCAACGTCGACGCACGCACTGTGCTCCTCCAGCCGCCTTCCGTCTCGCGAACGATTCCACTGTTCCGCAAAGTCTCGAACAGGACTAATGGAAGGAGGCCTCTTCCGAAGGGTCTGCTCCAACCGAACACGTCCGTTAGAAGCGTCGCCTCCCGCCGCCCCGGCCGGCTGTTGACCCGAGCATGCGTCGCCGGGGTGGGCGTGACAAATTCATAGCTTGCTTCGCGCAGAAACAGGACGAGCGAGTCAAGTCCGGCGTCCATCATCGTATGGGAGGTAAGTTGCATACGGCTCAACCGTCGCGGCCAGATGGCGTTCCTATTAGGAACAAAGCAAACGGGCCACTGTTCGCAATGGTATGAGCGAGCAACAACTGGCTGAAATATCGAGATCAATGCCCGTCGCGACGCGCGGCGCGCTGGCTATCGCTGACTTCGGAAAACGGGGGCGCGGCGTCGTCGCCCTCGAAGACATGCAAGCCGGACAACTGGTCGAGAGATCGCCGGTTCTTATCATCCCGGCCGGTGATCGCGCCGCGGTCGATCAAACGGTGATATTCACCTATGTCTTCATGTGGGAGCACAACACCACAGAGCAGGATCTGTATCATCACCGGGGTCGATCAGCGATCGCGCTGGGATATACCAGCCTCCTCAGCCATTCCTATGCCCCGAATTGCAACTTTGTGCGCCATATCGACGGACTGCTCATCGATGTCATTGCAAAGCGGGCGATCATGGCCGGCGAGGAACTCACCATCGATTATCAGATGACGCTCTGGTTTGATCCGGTCGCGATCTGACGCTGCCAGGACTGTGCCGACGACCTCGGAATGCTCAGGTGGTGGGACCGGGGGCCGACCGTCTCGCCAGACTGGGTTAGGAACGCAGCTGTGGAGGTCGGATTGTTCTCATGGATCGATATTGGATCGCGATCATGGCTTCGGCTGTGCTTCTGCTCTTCGCCGTCGTCGGGATCCTCATCCACCGGCCTGAGCTGATTGAGGTCGTCCGGGTGGTCCGTTCAAGCGGATGAGCGTAGCCGGAAGACGCGGTCGCAGCCGTGGACGCGGCGTTGGCAAACACCGAAGACATGCGGCCCAAGTGCTGACGAAGTCCCGCTACAGCCGGCCTGTCAATCAACCGGCCTGGCTTGCAATTTGCGCATCTCGCAGCTCATAACTTGAGATCAGGGCGTTCCAGCCAATCGTCGGCGGGCGCGTCAAGCGAATATTCGGAACACGAAGCAAGCGATCCAGAAAGATCGCGGTCTCCTGCAGCGCCACCGACGCGCCGGGACATTTGTGAGGGCCGTCTCCGAAGCTCATGAGGCTGGCGGAGGCCCTGCTTGCCCTTACCTCGCGATTGGCATCGAGCTTGAATGGACAGCCGCCGGACGCGACGGGATCGGAATTCATGGCGCGAACGTCGATCTTCACCAGAGTGCCGGCCGCGAGGGTCGTGATTACGCCATCGTCATCCAACTTCAATTCGCGCTCCGTGCGGCGATAGAGCGCGCCGACCACCGGCTCCAGCCTGAGAATCTCTTCCAGGATCGCCATCTGGACCTGCTCATTGCCGTCGAGAAACCTGGCTCGCAGATCCTCGCGCTCGAACAGATGCCAGGCCGCCATGACGATGAACTCGCGGGTCGTCGCCATGCCGGCTGCGGCATAGGTCATGCACTCGGTCAGGATTTCGCGATTCGAGTACCCCTGCTCAATCAGGTGGGAGATCACGTCCTCTCTCGGCGCAGCGCGGCGGACGCGGATCGCTGGCCGCACGTCGTGAAGGTAGAAGGCGAGCATCCGATATTGGCCAAGCGCAAATCCCGTGAATGCCGAGAGCCAGCCCGGCTGCGATCCGCTTGCGGCGAAAAAGCGGTTCAACCGGCGCGACATGCCCCGCTGATCGCTTCGCGTGAGCCCGACGATCTCGGCGGCCACGGCCACAGCCAATTCCAGGCTCATGACATCCAGTTCGGCGTGACCGGCCGATCGAAAGCGCTCCACCAGCCGATCGCTCAGGCTCTCCATCAATTGGCGATAACGGGTCGCGACGACTTTGGGCGCAAAGAACCGGGCGGTGGCGCTGCGCTGTTTCTGATGCGCCTCACCGTCCTGGAACAAGACTGGAGCGTGCGTGCGCCCCGCAAACTTTTCCAGCAGCTCCGCTCTGAAGCCAGCCTGCCGCACGCCGCCGCTGCGCAACAATTGCCGGGCGAGGTCGAAATTGACGATGCGGACCGGCCCCTCCGCGAGACGATCGGGGAGGCCGATCCCGGCAGCCGCCTCCGATTTCCTCTCGTCGTCCTGATCAGGCAATTTGGGCGCGGCTCCCGCCTCATCAACCGCCATTTGCTTCCGTGACCCTGCTAAGCCGCGACAATCGTCTTTTCGATGTCTGCGATCGAATGACCTGTCAGGTCCTTGGCAATTTCGCCGACAAGAGCCTCCTGCAGCTTCTTGTGGTAGTGCTTGCGCATCTCACCGAGCGTCTTGGGCGCGGCGATGATGACGATGTCGCTGAATTTATTAGTGAGCACCTGGGAGTTCAGCATGCCGACGATGCCCGAGGCGAAACCATCCTCCTCCGCCTGGCTCTGATCGGGGTTCGCTGAACTGTTATTGTGCCCGCCGCTGCCACTGGCAGCCTCGACATCCTCTCGTGGAGCGGCAACCAGGGTGAGCTGCGTCTCGGTGCCGGTGTTGCGGAAGAGGTTCAGCTTTTCTCCGTCGGCGACGGCCACGATGGTATCCGTTGGGAGGATCATTGACAGCTCCTGCATGTCGAGAGGGTTCGCCGGCGTCTTCGACGTCGGGCGACCCACGGCAATCCATCGGTGTTGCCGAAGTTCCGTTTGGCCCCTTGGCAGAACCAAGCGTGGCGACGGAACTCTCGGACGGCTACCACGGCTTTGTAACCCTGGAGCTTGCCCTGCGTTTTTGGTCGAAGCGAATATGGAGCCTGCAATGTCAGAGGTCTCAAAGGTGAGAGAACATATGGACGTCATTTCCTCCGATCATAAGTCGGTGGGAAAAGTCGACCATCTCGACGGGGCGAAGATCAAGCTGACGAGGCAAAGCTCGCCTGATGGCGAACATCATCATTTCATCCCGACGACCTGGATCGGTCGAGTCGATCAGCACGTGCACCTGAACAGGACGGGTGCCGACGTCACGGCACATTGGGAGCATGAGGCGAGATCAGCGGTACAATCCAAGTAAGCTGGGCCAGTCGCCTGCCACTGCCACGCCTTCAATGTCTTATCCACCTGGATGCGCTTGCGATGTCGCAACAGTGATCGGCACTGGCGAGAAAGATCTCGCCGATCGTCGCTTCGTTCCTATCTGATATGGATCACAGAATGGGAATGAGGGAACATGGCAGGCTCCGCGCTTGTGGTCGGCGCCAGCGGCATCGTCGGCAATAATCTCGCCCGGCACCTCCGCGAGCAGGGATGGCAGGTCCACGGGCTCGCCCGGCGGCCGCCGGCCGACATCGACGGCCTCACCCCGGTTGCCGCCGACCTCCTCGATCCGGCTGGGCTTGGTTCGGCTCTGCAAGGATTAAGACCCACCGCTGTCTTTCTCAGCACCTGGCTTCGGCAGCAAACCGAGGCGGAGAACATCCGCGTCAATTCCGCTATGGTGCGCAATGTTCTGGATGCGGTCGCGGCGGCTGGTTCAGTCAGGCACGTCGCGCTCGTCACCGGCCTGAAGCATTACCTTGGTCCGTTTGAAGCCTATGGCAAGAGCAAACTGCCGGCGACGCCGTTCCGCGAGAATCAGCCGAGGCTCGATATCGAGAATTTCTACTACGCACAGGAAGACTCGGTGTTCGCCGCATCGAAGCGCGACGGCTTCGGCTGGAGCGTGCACCGGCCACACACCATCATCGGTTATGCCGTCGGAAACGCCATGAACATGGGCGTTACGCTTGCGGTCTACGCGACGATCTGCCGGGAAACGGGGCGGCCGTTTTCCTTTCCGGGGTCGGCTGTGCAGTGGAACGGTCTCACGGACATGACCGATGCGACACTGCTGGCGCGTCATCTCGAATGGGCCGCAACGACGAAGGCGGCGCGCGATCACGCCTTCAATATCGTCAACGGCGATGTCTTCCGCTGGAGCTGGATGTGGACCCGGCTGGCCGATTGGTTCGGGATCCCGCCGGCGCCGTATTCCGGTGAAGGAATTCCGCTGGCGCGCCAATTGGCCGATGCCGGCCCGGTCTGGGGCGACATCGCCCGTAAGTATCGTCTGGCGGAGCCTGATCTCGGCAGGCTTGCCTCTGCCTGGCACACAGATGCCGATCTCGGGCGTCCGATCGAAGTGGTGACCGACATGAGCAAGAGCCGGCAGCTTGGCTTCCTGGACTACCAGGCGACTGACGACAGCTTCTTCAAACTGTTTGCGCGGATGCGCGAAGCGCGCATCATTCCGTGACCGCTACGTCGCGAGCAGGCACGCTTCAAATCGGGCAAACAACGCAGCCGGTCCAGGATACACCTCGACACAGCCCGCGGCCCGCAGCGAAACCTCCGTGAAGCCGCCCGAGAGTATGCCGATGGTCACGATGCCGGCCTTGCCTGCTGCTGACGCATCGTAGGGCGTATCCCCGATCGCGACGGCTTCGGCACCGGCGATGCCGAGCTTTTCGAGCACGACTTCGAAGATGTCAGGCGCCGGCTTGGATTGTTCGGCATCCTCGGACGACGCGGTCACATCGACGAGGTCGGCAATGCCCGCGATGTCGAGATACTTGTCGAGTTCATCCTTGTTGGCCGAAGACGCGATGGCAACCTTGGTGCCGGCGGCCCGTACGCGCCCAATCAGGTCGGGCACTGCGGAGAACGGACGCACCAGCGGCAGGTACTCCGTCTTGAACCGGAGGCCGCGCCACTCCTCCATCGCCTTGCCGTGGTCGCGCTGCTCGTCGGCCGACAGGAACACGGGAATGAGCTTGTCGCCGCCCTTGCCGATCTGGCTTCGCACCTGTTCGAAGCTCACGTCATGGCCAAATTGCTGCATCGCCTCGTGCCAGGCGAGAGCGTGAAGATCGACCGAATCCAGCAAGGTCCCGTCCATGTCGAAGATTGCGGCTCTCGGCAAATCAGGATCCTCCGCGGCTTGACCGCCGTAGCGACCGTCTGGTGTCACCGGATGCTTTCATGCCCCAACCGCTTCAGGCAAGCGCAAGGGAATTGCGCTGAGCTTAGCTTCCGACCTGAAAATAGATTGTCCAGATGGCAACGACGGTCACCGCGGCCACGGCGAGGCTGCCGAGTAGGAGGGCAAGGACGTTGGTGTCGGGCTCGGCGGAGCCTTCGGAGGTGCTGCGGTTACGATTGAAATTCATGGCTTGGCTTCCTTCGGTGGGCAAGCCGGCAGCAGAGCGATGGTTCCTGAACGGAACGGCTCGCCAAGTTCAGCGTTCGACCTGTGCAACGAAAGGACGCAAGCATGACCGAGAAATTCGATCCGGCCCCGGAGGACAAGCACGCGGTCGATCCCAAGCAAGGCATTCGCAGGGACAAGGCGAAGGACGACGAGTTGCAAAAGGGGCTGAAAGATAGTTTTCCAGCCTCCGATCCGGTCAGCAGCACGCAGGCATCCGAAGCGACGCCGGACTGACAAGGACGACCATACGCGTAGCCGGAAACAATCAAGGCGACGCGGGTCGCGCTTAAGGGGCTGTGTCGGAGATCGGTTTGGTCTTCTTCAGGGGATCGATCCCATCACAGACGATGCACTGAAGTTCAGTCTTGCCGTAAAGTCCGGGCACCGGGACGGTTCGCTTGCCGCACCGCAAACAACGCGTAACTCTATCCATGAAAAGCCTCTTCGGTGCCGACTAACGACCCAGGGAATCCGTCTTTCCAGATGGCGTGTTCGGATCGTTGGGCGCATCTGGCGAGATACAGTGCCGAAGCCAAGGGCGACCTGGGACGAATTCGAACAGCTCAACAACACAGCTCGAGTCATAACGCAATCACCCACACCGAAAACGCAATAAGCAGGGTGAGGATGATTGCAGCTGCGATGACGAGCTTTGTCACGCCTCTTTCCGGACGCCCTTGTACTTCACCGCACTTTTCTTGACAGCCATGAACTGACCATCTTTCTTGTTGCGCTTGGTCGAGGTCTTTGTGAGGGGGTTCTTGAGCTGGCTGCGCTTCTTCACCGCGCCTTTGCGTGCGTTATCACCGACTGGTTTATTGACTGCCATGATCTCTATCTCCTGTTCCACGGTAAGGCTTCAAGCTGCCGCTTTGTTCCCTGGGGGCCGCAGCAGCAAAAGAAGACGCCCGAAATGGCCGGCCGGCGGCTCGCCGGCACGTTGTGCGGCGGGTTAAACCAGGCGCAAGCTGAATTGCCGCAGATCTTGCGCGGCGTAGCGATCGACGAACTCCTGAAGATGCGAAGGGACGTCGCTCAGTTTCATATCGCAGCGATGCTGGATTTCGCGTGCGACATCCTCGGACACATCCGCCGACCACGCTTCGACCGTATTGAAGGCCACGACTCTGATCGGGCGCTTGTACTCACCGGCCATGAGATCCTGGATGACAGTCTCGAGGTCGGTCGTCTCCAAATCGACCTCCCGCCAGGCTTTGCCAGCCGGGCCAAAGTCATCCGCCACGAGATAGACGGTCGGCTGGTCGATGGGGACAAGCGAAGGTGTCCAGCTGGAACGCATAAAAAACTCCACCAAAAGAACCGGGATTCAATTTGAAGAGGAGTGATTCGTTCCGGAAAGCTGTTCGAGCCACTGGGGCGGATCGGCCTTTGTCGGGATTGAGGGCGGTCTATCAGAGACGGACGCGCCGGATGGCAAGCCGATCACGGCAACCATCGGAACGATCAAGAACGCTGATGCTGCCGAACTTCTCCTGGCATCAGATTCAATGCTGCGGCTTCGTAGCCCCCCAGTTCACGCTCGACCAAGCAGGCGCTCCATCCCTCCGGGACGGCCTCGAGCACCCGACCCACGGCTTCGCCGCGCCCGGTGGCAGCGAGCCAGATCTGGTGCTCGCCGCCGTCGGTCATGACACGAACCAAATGAACCCGTTGCATCCTGCTTTAAGCGCCAAGCCGGGCCGCGGTTTCATGATCGTTGCTCCGGCGCAGAACTTCCTGGCCGTTGGTATCCCGCGAGGCCTCAAGCGACAGGGCATTCCCCAATGCGGCGCTCGCCGCCGTGTTGTCAAAGACGCACCAGGTCGCCGCTCCCCGATGGCGGCTATCGTCCAGTCGCCGGCCCAGGGAGGACAGAGCTTCCTGATCATACGTGGAATAGTACATGCGGGGAGACCCGTGCCAGCGGAAATAGGCCAGACCGTCCCAGCCTCCTGGCTCTCCGGCACCCGGCACTTTGGCCGGATCTGCTGCCACGCGCGCGATGCGTCGCTCGATCAGCTTGCGCTCCACCTTCCCGGTGAACCAGCTGGCATGCCGCGGCTCGATTGCCACCATCGCGCGGCTACACAAGTCGACCAGATCGAAGAAGTGGTCGAACGTCCTGGCGTCGAAGGCAAGCTTCGGCGGCAACTGAACGAGCCATATTGCCAGTTTCGTTCCCAACTCCGCCGTTTCATCCGCAAAGCCCTTCACCAACTCGCTGCACCCGGTCAAGGCCTGCTCATGGGTGATGGCCTGTGGCAACTTCACCGAAAAGCGAAAGTCATCCGGCACCGAGCGAGCCCAGCGCTCGTAAGTCCTGGGCTGGTGCTTGCGACGAAACGAGCTATTGATCTCGACGGCCTTCAGCCGGCGCGCATATCGCTCCAGATGGCTTCCAGGTGGTGGAAACTCGTCGGCATAGCGACGGTCGATGCTCCACCCGGCTGTGCCGATCCGCAGTAGTGACTCCGCCTTGGCACGACTTCGGGGATGCCTTCCTGGCGCGGCACCAGAGTGATCAGCCATCGATCCCCTACCTAGTCGTACCGATCGAAGATGCCCAGGCCTTGCGAAGCGAGTTCGGCAAGCCTCTCCCACTCTTCGGCCAGACGAAGCCAGGCGGTGCTGTCTGCTTCACTTGAAACGCGGGCTGCCAGCTGGCGACAGCTTTCTGCCTTGCGCTTGAATCGGTCTGCATTCGATGGTGGCACCATGTTTCCCTTCATCCCACAATGGACGGAACGGACCGTCGTTCCTGATGACGGATGATTGGCTGTGAGGCGGGCAGCGCGTTGCCCGGCCACAGGTGCTGAGTGCAAACTCGCCGTTGGAACAACCGGATTGCCGCTTGCTTGGTAGGGGGCACGTCTCACCGCCTTGTCTCGCCCGGAGCTCTCAAATGTTCTTTTGGTACCCCGTCCTGACGCTAATGATCGATGCCATGCAGGTCATCGACATGCGCCTCAAGCTGATCGCGAGCGGAAAAGGGTCTTCCGAAGAGATGTTCCTGATGGTCAACGAGAAAGTCGACGCCTTGGCCGAAGCCCGCAACATCCTGGTGCGAGGCGGTAATTCGCAGCACGTGATCGACAATTATCGCAAGATCGTAGCGGCCAACGTGGTGCGGCTGTCTGCCTAGTCCAGCGCTTCGGCCCGCCGGGTGAAGAAGTCCTGACCGGCAATTTACAAGCTGGAGCTGCTGTTGCGCGATGTTGGGTGAAGCACGGGATATTGGATTGATGGATCGTAAGCTTTGCCGGGACGATCTCGAGGCAAAACCCCTTGATGAGGCCAAACCCTCGGCAGACATGTCCGAGGATGACAAGCAGGCCGTGACCGATCAGAGCTCCGGCTCCGCCAAGGTGGTTCATGAGGTCGTGCGGCTGCAGGGGGATGAGGAACTGGGACGGCCGCTTCAGTCCCTCCTCTTCTCGGGATTGGCGGCCGGCGTGGCTATCAGCGCATCGCCATTGACGGAAGCGTTCCTGCGCATGCGCCTGCCCCACGAGGAATGGACCAAGCTTGTGGTCTCTTTGGGCTACACGGTCGGCTTCGTGATCGTCATTCTGGGCAAGCTTCAGCTCTTTACCGAAAGCACGGTCACGGCGGTCCTGCCTTTGGCCACCTATCCGACATTTCGCAACCTGGGGCGGCTGCTTCGCCTGTGGACCATCGTCTTCGCGGCGAACCTGGCGGGTACGTTCTTCGTCGCCTTGCTTGTGGCCAAGCAGATCATCGTCGGACCGGAGCAGCTTGCCGCTGCGGTGGATGTTTCCGGAGCGATCCTGAAGAAGGGGCCGGAAGCAACCTTGTTGGCCGCCATGCCGGCAGGCTTCCTCATCGCGTCGGTCGCGTGGATCCTGCCGTCCGCCCGCGAAAGCGCGATATGGGTGATCATCCTGATTACCTATGTCATATCGCTCGGTGAATTCAGCCATGTCGTCGCCGGATCGGGAGAAGCGTGGCTCTTGATGCTGATGGGGCAAACGACATTTGCCGGCGCCGTGGGCGGATTCATCTTGCCCGCGCTGGTCGGCAACCTCATCGGCGGCACCGGGCTTTTTGCCGTGCTGGCTCATGGCCAGGTCAGAAATGAGATTGAGACGAATGATTGAGTCAGGCGGCGCAGCGCACGGCGGTTGCGGTGCCGGTCGCTGCCAAGCGATCCGCCATTCCGTGAAGCTGCGCGGCGCAATTCGCCGGTTACGCCGTCATGATGCCTATGGCTGCGTGGTGTACGCAGCGAACAGCCGGCACCAGACCGGCGCTCGCCCGGCGCTTTGATCTCGATCCGTCGGCCCTGCGTTCCATCTTGACAAATAGCTCGCCAAGAACAAAAAAGGAACGATAAACCGTGTTTGCCTGGTCACGAGACAGATTCGTCGGCCAGGATCGATGGGAGCCCGGCGCGCGTCAAATGAAGCCTGCTACGTTGCCGGTCTACTATTATCTCGACCACTTCGTCGAAATGCTCGACTTCGTCGAGAGGACGTATGGCGAGATCCTCACCGACGAGCATCGTTCGTTCACCGCACGCTTTCGCGCCCTCTCCAAGGACGCGCAGTGCCTGCTCATCCGGATGGTCAACCGTCGGGGAGCGATCTTCAATCGCGCGCTCTTCAAGTATCCGGAGATCACCGATCTCGAAACGGCGGCTCGCCACTTGATCGCGTGTGGCCATGCCCGCGGCCTGCGTGTCGAGGATTATTCAGCCTTCGTACTTTGCCTGCCGAAGACCGCGCTTCTCGACGGCGCCCGTGCCGCGGGGTTTGGCCGCGACGTCCGTACCTCATGGTCAAAGCCGGTGCTGGCCGACTTTTTCGTCGCTACAATTCCCTTCGATCTTGCCGCAAGGCATTGCGGCGCCGGCGCCTTCATTGCGCTCGACAATACGCGACCGATCGAATTCCTGCTGTACCTCTATTTCGGGAAGACGACCGAAGACCTGAAGAACTTCGCACTGCGCGATCTCGGCGTCCTGCGCACCAACAGAGAGACGTCGTTTAGTGCTCGCTTCGCCGATGCCGACGAAGCGCATGCGTGCTTTCACTATAGTCAGGTGCTGGACCGCATCGAAATACGCTCCCCCGACATCTACCGACAAGCGGCTGTAGCGATTTTGGATGGACCCCCGCGGACGACCGAATACGCCGCCGACCTTGCCGGCCGCGCCGCGTGTCAGGTCGGGCAGTTCTTCGAGAAACAGGGCGACAAGGACCTGGCCGAACGGCTTTATCGGTTCGGCGGCTCGGCCGATTGTCGCGAACGCCTCGTCCGTTTGCTGTACGGAGGGGGCGACAAGGCAGCGGCCGAGAATCTGCTGAGGCACATGATCGACGATCCCGAGAGCGACGACGAGCATGTCTTCGCGACGGATTTCTACGCGCGCAAGTTCGATGGACGGCGAACGGGTCTGTGCACCGAGTTGCTGCGGTCGGGGCGGACGATCGTTGTGGATGACACGCATCGCGGGAATCCCGAGGCAGGTGTCGCCGGAGTGCTGCGACGCCAGGGCGGACAGGTGTACTTCGCGGAGAATACGCTTTGGCACACGCTGTTCGGGCTGCTGTTCTGGGATGAGCTATTCGAATCCGGTCAACTTCACAGCGGCTTCGACCGGGTCCCGCATTGCCTACGCGACCGCACCTTCCATCGGCGGTTCGCCTCGCAGATCGACGGCAAGCTCGCGGAGATCAGGTCCGGCAATGCGCTTCCGATCGTCCTGCGCACCATCGCCGCCAGATGGGGCAGGCCCAACGGAATCTTCGCTTGGGACCACGTGCAAATGGGCGCGCTGCGTGCCTTGCTCGAAGGCGCCGGCGCGGACGGTTTGGCCGGGATTGTTCGGGCGATGTGCGAAGACTTCCGCAGCATGCGCGACGGCTTCCCCGATCTGATGCACGTGCGCGACGGCAAGTTGTCATTCCTTGAGGTCAAGGCGGAAGGCGACGCCATACGCCGCAACCAGTTGACCCGTCTTCGCCAACTGGGGAACGCCGGCATTCCGGCCGAGATCGGCCGCGTGGACTACCGGTTCGATCCGGAGCAGGACTACGTGGTCGTCGACATCGAAACCACGGGATCGTGGTCATCGGGGGACCGCATCACCGAAATCGGAGCGGTCAAGGTTCGTAACCATCAAGTCGTCGGTGAGTGGCACTCCCTTGTCAATCCGCAGCGGCCGATCCCCGCGAAGATCGTCGAACTCACCGGCATCACCAACCAAATGGTCCGGGACGCGCCTGGGTTCCATGAAATCGCCGACAGTTTCATGGCGTTCATGGCTGACGGCATCTTCGTCGCCCACAGCGTAAACTTCGATTACGGCTTCCTGTCGTTCGAGTATGAACGGCTTGAACGGCGCTTTCGCTTTCCGAAGCTGTGCACTTGCGTCGGAATGCGTCGCCGATATCCCGGGCACAAGTCGTATGGACTCGGAAAGCTGTGCGCGATCTACGGCATCGAGCTCGAAGAACACCATCGGGCGCTATGCGACGCGCGGGCGGCGGCCCGGCTGTTGAACCTCATCAACAAGAAGCGCGATGCCGCCGCCCCGGTGGACGCGGAGCAGGCCGCTTAGTCGCATTCCCGGCTGCTATCGCCCGGACCGTCCAGCTGCGACTTCGATCACGGCTGACTGCGGCGAAACGCCTACTCCGAAGCATGACGGACGCGGACCTGCCGCATGTGCGAGGTTCAAAGTGAAGTGGACCGTCCCGACAGCTGTTCGCGTTTCAGGCCGTTGATGACGAATTTCGGCGCTTTGGCGAAGTCCATCTCGGCGAGATTGGCGCCGATCGCGTCGAGCCGTCCTCCGCGCCGCCGTGGTTGTTCTCAAAATGGCTGACGAGCACATCTCGGAGACGCCGCTGAAGGATTTCGGATCGGCGGCAGCGGCCTTGCCTGCTTAAGGCATCACGCGACGCCTTGGCTCAATCTATGGCTCAACCCTTCGTGCTGGCAGTCTTGTCGAGTGCTGCGCGCAAGCCTTCTGCAAGCTTCACAGCGTCGTCGTTCGCCCAGAAGTGCATGAAGAACAGTCTGGGCTGCTCGTCGAGCATGTGGCTATGCAGGGCGGTCACCTCAATGCCGTGGGTACGCAGCGCCAGGATGACGGAGTTGACCTCGTCGCCGGTCAGGACGAAGTCGCCCGTGATGGCGGCCTTCCCGCCGCCGGTCGACTGGAAATTGATGCCGATGGCGACACCCATTGGGCCGACGGGGGTCAGCGGCATGCCGTCCTGCGTGATGGGGTCTCGCCGCTTGACGTTGAATTGGTAGACTCCGCCGTTAGCCTGTCCCTTCACGCCGATGATCTGGTCGAGCTTCGCCGTGTCGAGATCGAGGGCTGGCGGCTGGCTCGCGGGCGCCGCGGCCGTCAGTGGCGTCTTGCTCTCGGCCAGCGCCTCGTGCACAGCCGAGGCGATCTTGACGGGGTCGCCGTGACCGGCGACGTGCATGTAGAAGGTGGCCGGGCTCGCGCGCAGCAGATGATTGTGTACGGCGGTGACTTCGAGACCGCTCGCGATCATCTTCGCCATGACGGGATTGATCTCGGTCTCAAGCAGCACGAGATCCCCCATGACCATGGCCCCGCCATGCGCAGGCTTGAAGGCGACCCAGCCGCCGAGCGCGAGCGCGGGCTTGATCGCGACTCCGTCCAGCGTCACAGATAGATCGGTACGGGGAAAGCCGTAGCGGTGGACATCATCCGAGACAGAAGCCTTCCGCCCCAGCGTCTCGTCGACCTTCTGCCAGTCGACACCCTGCGCACGCGCCAGCGCAGCAAAAGCCACGATCCATGCGCTGAGCGCGACCGTTGCCTGAATTGTCCGTTTCATCCTCACTGCTCCTCGAGCTCAGTTGCGCTCTTTAATCTGACCGCTGCTGTCGATGACGAGCGTCACCGGCTTGCCGTTCTTCATCGCCTTGGCGGTCGTGCCTTCTGCCGTCGACTTGATGTCGCTGACCTGCGAGTAGCCGGCGGCCTGGATCTTGGCGATCAATTCCTCTTGTGTCAGGGCTTGGGCGGGCGATAGCCATCCCACGATCGCCGTCAGCATGGCGGCGCGACAAATCATCGGTATTCGCATTTGGGTTCTCCTGGCATGTAAGTTCTATCCCGGGTGCAGCGGAGAAGGGCCGCGATGCCTCGGCTGAGCCTCTTGCCGCTCCGGCAAGCCACGACGAGCGTTCGGCGTAGAGGTCCGTGTCGATGCGCAAGATCGATCAGCTCGGCGCGGTCGACGCGACTATCGCTTGGGAAAGCATCGGACGAAATGTGGATGAGAAATGAAGGCATGCTGCGTCCTTGGGTAAAGGACGCGATTCTTGGGCATGTCGCCTCACGGGGAGATCGCAAGTCCCCGATGTCCTGAATTGAACTCCCGGACCCCCAAGCTGTCAACAAGTCCGCATCCGGAACTCCATGCGGGAGCGTCACGAAGATTTCACCAATTCCGAGCAATCCGGCGGGCGCATCTGGGAGAAAGCCGCTCTCGCTCGTCTTGAAACGCCCTGACGTTCTCCCGTACAATGTGCCCGAGGGGACAAGCAGACTCCCCGTGAGACTTCGGTCCAAGCTCTGCGCAGCACGCATCACGTGGAGCTCGCGCATGGACACCGAAAGAAACCTCCCTCGACGCACCGTAGCCATCCTTTCGCGAGGAGACGCCATCGCGCGTCGGGATGCGACGTCGAAAAACGGCCGCTTCGTCGACATTTTCGAAGCACTCGCCGCGGTCGGCATCGAAGGGCGCCCTGCCATCTACGACGAAGGGTTCGCCGAGGAGGTCCGCGAGCAATTGCTCGCGGTGGACGGCGTGCTCGTCTGGGTCAACCCCATTCAAGACGGCCGAAACCGCGTCGGTCTCGACGCCCTGCTGCGCGACGTCGCCGCGCAAGGCGTGTGGGTCAGCGCCCATCCGGACGTCATCCTCAAGATGGGCACCAAAGAGGTTCTCCACCGTACCCGCTCGATGGGGTGGGGAAGCGATACTGCGCTGTATCGAACCGCCGCCGAGATGCGCGCCGAACTGCCGACGCGCTTGGCCGAGGGTCCGCGCGTGATCAAGCGCAACCGCGGCAACGGTGGTCAAGGCGTCTGGAAGGTCGAGAAGGTGCCGGCTTCCCTCAAGATAAGAGTGCTCGACGCGACAAAGGAGGCATCCGAGGAACTGCCCCTGGATGATTTCCTCGGTCGCTGCGCGGAGTATTTCGAAAACGGCAGCGTCATCGACCAACCATTCCAGCCTCGCCTGAGCGAGGGCGTGGTTCGCTGCTACATGGCCGGCGATCGCTGCGCTGGCTTCGGCCATCACAAGGTCAAGGCCCTGGTCGACTTGCCTGCCGCGCGGTCCGAGGCCGGGCCGCGGCTCTACACGTCCAACGCAGACCCGCGCTTCCAGCGGCTGCGCCGGCTGATGGAGGACGAGTGGACGCCGGAGCTGACCTCGTCGCTAAATATCGCGCGAGATGACCTGCCTGCCATCTGGGACGCCGACTTCATGCTCGGCCCCGTTCAGGCTGATGGCAGAGACAGCTACGTGCTCGGTGAGATCAACGTCAGCTCGGTGCATCCCTACCCGCGCGGGGCGCCTACAGAGATCGCCAAGCGGGTTGCCGATCGGCTGCAGCTTAACTTTCAAGCATGCTGACGGTCAGCGGCTCAAGCGCCTGCACATCTCCGTCTCATGGGCCGTCGACTGCAGAACAATGCGACTTTAAGAGCCTCTAGCGAGCATACTTTTCGCCGAGGACAACCCTTTGATTCGCGAATGGCAGATCGTGGAGCGGCACCACGAGGACGACCCGGAGCACCAGTCATCTGCGCCATCGGCTTTTCGCCGGTCGCGCCGCGCCCGTCCCGGGCAGCCGCATCGTGAAAAGCCCTTCCATCCGGAAGAGCTCGTCAGGACGATCAGGAAACTCGTTCGGAAAAGATCGCGTCTCGTATTCGTCAGGATGGCAAGCGCGGCGAGGAAGCAGCTTTCGCCGGCCGAGGTTGCTTCGAACTGGACTATCCTTTTCACCTGCCGCCGCACGATCCGGCGGGCCGAACAGTTTCAGTGCAGTCTCGATCTTGGCGAGCAGCGCCCGAATTTCGGAATGCTCGTTCGGTCCCGGCTCGGCTTCAAGCCGCGCCGGCAACGGCAGCGGGGGCCGAATCTGAACACGAATGCCGGTCAGGCCTACCGGCGCGAGGCAAGGGTTGAACCCGGAGTTTTGGCCTGATTGGCGGGGCCGCTCTGTAGCGCCGCTCTCCGTTCGGCGACGGCATGATCGAAAAGCTCGAGGACCAAGCCGAAGGCGGCGAGGTCATCCTGTTCGATCGCTCCTTCATCATAGCACTTCAGGGTTTCGCCGATGATCGCGTCGACTTCACGCTGTGACGCCAGCAGGTCCTGTTCTGAAACAGCATTGCGAAGCTCCGAAACCACGGCGAGGATTCGGTTGCGATGGCTGGTGGTATCGTCTCGGTCGTCCCGATTCAGATAGCGACGCAGCCATGCGGCGGCCGAACCAATCCCTGAAAGAAGGAGCAAGGCGAACCAGAAGTAGTCGCTGTACTTATCCAGAAAGGTGCGTTCGGTCCCGTTGATGACCGATGCGGCGCCCCGGTGAACGGCGGGCTCGGCTTCCTTCTCCGTTTCGGGCTTGGTGATGTGCGCAGCGCCGGCGACGCGTTGGGTTATCGTGTCTCGGACGGCGAAAAGCTGCCGGTAGAAAGCCGCCGCCTTGGCTTCTGACAGTTCCTTCCTGGCCAGGATCAGATGGCTGACGCTGATGGTGTCGACCTTGTCCTCGGGCCAGGCCGGTTTCGCGTTGAAGACGCTCGCGGGAATCTCCTCTGCTTCGTACCGGGCATGCCTCAGGGCGATGGCCTCGGATGCATCGATCGGAAGAAACTTGGGAGCTGCGCGCGCTCGCGAGGTTGCGGTGATCGCGTCGGACGTGATCTTGCTGTCGAGCGGGCCGACGGCGAGGTAGGCGTCGATCGTGGCGTCCTGCGCGAGCTTTTCGATCTCGTCGGTCCCAAATTGGACCGTCGCAACCTTGTCCGGCTCTACACCCGAGGCGATGAGGATGGTTCGCAGCAGCGCGAGGTTGGCTCCCGTCCTTCCGATGATGGCAACCTTGCGACCCGCCAGATCGGCGATTTCTCCGATCTTAGCGGTGGGCTTCTTCTTGGAGTCGTTCCGAGCTCCCCCTTTAGGGGACCAAAGCACGACGTAGTTCTTCCGCAAGACCGCCACTGTCTGCGCGTCGGCGGGCATGCCGAGGTCGCCGCGCCCCACCGCCAGGTCGGCTTTGCCGGCGCCCAGCAAAGCCAAGGATTCTGCGGCCCCCTCGGTCGTGATCGGGGAGAGCCGGACGGTCCTGCTTTCTTCGCCAAAAGCCTCGGCCATCGCCTCGACCACTTGATGATCATCGCTGCCTGCCGGTCCGACCGCGATCCGGAGGGTTTCGGGCTGCAAGACGTAGAACAGGGCAACCGCAGCCGCGCCGAAAGCGACGAATCCCAAAGCCAGCACGATCAACAGCCTTCGTTGGCGTCGATCAGGAGCACTCCTGACTGGATCAGATGATGACATCATGAGTTGCGGCGCCCTCAGCGCAAGTCGATCTCGACCGCGATCCTAACCAGGTCGGAGTGGCTTTTGGCGCCGAGCTTGATCTTGAGCGCCGACGTCGTGTTGGCGACGGTTTTGTACGATATGCCCAGTTCGGACGCGACTTCCGATATCCGCTCGCCTCGACCCAATAACCGCAGTATCTCGAGTTCGCGGGCGCTCATCTGCGTCAGGGGGCTGGCCTTGATCGTCGCACTCGCGAAGACCGTCGCTTCGGCCAGCCGGGGCGAGACGAAGCGCTCGCCGGCCGCGACCTTCCGGATGGCCTTGGCCAGGACTCCGAGTTCGTCGCTCTTCGAGACGTATCCCTGGATACCCATTCCGACCGCTCGCACCACGAAGGCCGGATCGTCGGTCACGCTGAGCATGACGATCCGTGCGTCCGGGTCGTCCTTGCGGATCCGGCGCGTCAATTCGAATCCCGTCAGGTCGGGAAGCCTGATGTCCACGACGGTGACATCGGGATGCTTCTGCAGGAACGCGCGATGGCCGGCTTTCGCGTCGGAGGCCTCGTCGATCTCGACGGAGGGGTCGGATGCGAACAGGGCGCGGCATCCCGATACGACCACGGGATGATCGTCGACGATTAGCACCCGCATGATCGACCTTCCTTGTTAGGCACCTGCGTTTCCTCGATTTGCACGAGAGGAACGTCGCGGGGGCGTCAATGGTTCGAAATCGCCCGGACACAAGACGGCGCCGGAGCGAAGCATCAGCGCGTTGCAAGCTACGGATTTCATACTTCCCGTCACAGCCCGAGGCAGCATTGTTGCCACACCCCGAGCCAGATCGAAGGATCCTAAACGGAAGCAGAACCGGCGGTTCATGCGGCGTTCAACGCGCCCGGCCTAAGCAACCCGCGCCACCGGGGACAGTGCGCGAGGTGGAACATGTCTGGTTCTGGACCGGAGTTCGATCCCATCGGGGTCGTGATCGATTGGCTTGATGCGTGCCGGCAGGGACGCTTGGCGGACCTTTTGGAGCTCTACGCCGATCGGGCGACCCTCGATTGCTGCGACGGCGGACGTTTCGTCGGCCGTAGCGGCCTGCTTCGCTATTGGCCCGGCAAGCTGCGGGACGCGGCGCCGTCGGCGTTCGAGCTCCACGAGGTGTCACCCGAGGGTGATTGCGTCGTCCTGGACTACCGTGATTACGATGGCAGCAACGTGCGGACGAAATTCTGGTTTGACGATTTCGGAAACATCAGCAGGACGCGCTGCATGCCGCTGGGCGGGCTCGGCTCGTGGGCCGCGTAGGGCGGGGGCTATGGTGAAGAGGTCGCCGCATTCGGCAAGCCTCTTCACCGTTACAACCACGATCAGTGCATGTGACCGATCAGATAGATGCCGCCGCCGACGAAAAGGACGGCCGGCACCGCCCAAAGAATGAGAACGGGCATTGTCGTCTCCTTCGGCTGCGGTTAGTTGGAGGAGCAGACCTTGACGGTCTTCATCCCGGCTTCGGCTTCCGTGCGGGTCTTGTAGACCGTACCGGACGGGCTAACGACCGTCGTGGTCGTGTCGACGGGCTTCTTGTCGACGATGGTGCAGTGCTTGGTCTTCGCGTCCTGTACGACGTAAAATTCGTCGGCCGCGAACGCCGGGGTTACGAAAGCCGCGATCAGCGTCGCAGCGGCAAGGGTTTTAAAGGTCATGTCGTTTCCTCCAATATTCCCGCGGGGCATATCCGCGGGGCATGGAAATAACGGGAAAAAGTGGCAAATGGTTCCTGGCAGGAGGAACATTGCCGCAGCGGGCAGGTTCTTGGTGGCGCCGCATCGAGCGGCCTGGAGAACATGATGAAGAAGTTGCTGCTGCTTTCCGCCACCGCACTGCTGGTCTCGACGAGCGCCTTCGCTCAGACGACCGTCGTCACGACGACGGGCACGGGACATTCGGGCGCGGTGCAGATCGAGCCGGAATACCGTACGAAGATCCGAACCTATGTCACCGAGCACAAGATCCGTCCGGTCGAGACCCGTGAGAAGATTGTGATCGGCTCGCCGGTGCCGCGCGACGTCGAGCTCGAGGCGGTGCCAACCGAGTGGGGCCCGTCGCTCACCAAGTACCGCTATGTCTATTCCGGCGAGCGCGTGATGCTGGTCGATCCCGAAACCCGCGCCGTGATTCAGGAAGTCGAGTAACGGGTCGCGGCGGGTCATCGAACCGATGCCCCGCCGCGGACTCGATCCAACTTCTCCCCGGAGATCGACTACGCACGATCGAGAGGAATTTCGATCTTGGCCCTCAGTCCACCGGAATCGAAATTCATGTCGACGCGGGCGCCAAGCTGGTGCGGAAGAAGACGTCGGAGAAGCTGCGTACCGAAGCCCATTCTTGCCGGCTGCGCCAAAAGATAGACGTCCTTTTCGATCCACTCGAACGCCAAGCCGTCGGCGATACGTCGCCAGACCACTTCGAGCTTGCCGCCGCGGGCGGACAGGGCGCCGTGCTTCACCGCGTTGGTGGTTAGTTCATGGAGGGCCATGCCGAACGCCATCGCAGGCTGCGCGCTCAAAACGATTTCGGGACCCGCAATCGTGACGCGATCGGCTTTTTCATCGCCGTACATGGCCAGTTCGTTCTCCACAAGTTCTCGCAGCACGACATGCCCCTGGTCGCCGGCGATGAGCATGGAGTGCGTCCTTGCGAGCGCCTCGATGCGCCCGTTAAAGGACTTGCCGAATTCGTCCAGCGAACGCGCGCTGCGAATCGTCGAACCTGCTAACGCCTGGACCGTGGCCAAGCTGTTTTTGATCCGGTGTTCGAGCTCCTGGACGAGAAGGGACAGTCGCTGCTCGGTCGCAGACCGTCTCGCAACCTCGTCGCCGCTGGTGGCCACCGCAGTCCAACCGCCTCGGTCGCGACCGACGGTGACGTCGTGTCGGCGGACAACGTCGAGCACGTCGCGAGGTCCGCAACTGTCCATGCAGTAGCTGCACATCGAGATCATGCGACGCCCTTTCAGACCGAGCGACACGCGCGCTTCATAGTCCTGAAAATTCGTCCAATGCTCGCGGCGGAGCCAGCCTGTGTTACCATTTGTCCGGAAACCGTTGTAACCGTCGGCACGGGACTGCTCTTCGCTGCGCAGCAGGCCGCCGGCCATACGTTCTGCATCGATAACGCCGCCGGCATCGTACCACGTGCGGACGTCGTGAATTTCGATCTGCTTCGCGAGCTCCCTCCGGTCGAAGTCGCCGACCGCCGCTCGCAATGCGCTGCGGGCGTCGTCGGCTCCGAGCGGGTCCATCGCCACGAGCAGACATCGCTCGTCGTTCTCGAGCCCGGCTTTGAAATACGGGACAATCGTCTCGCGGAGATCGTCGACACTGGCGAAGAACTGGCAAAGATGCGAGCCCCATGGCAATTCATCGATGCCGGCAAGGCCGACCGGGGTGTAGTCCATCATGCACTTTCCAGATTCCTCGCCGCATATCGACGGGAATTTCTGGCAATCTAGCTCAGTCCAAGCCTATGGTCTGCGACAAACGGGCCACAGATTCGCCGATGCCGTTTGCGCCCCCGGAATACCAAGAGTTCCTTTGTTCACTTCTGAACCAAATGCAAGCGGCATTCGCCTCGTGCCTAATTGTCAGCCGTTTCGCAGAGGCGGTTTGTGAATTTCCAGGTGACCGTGTTGAAGATCCTGGTGAGTTACCTGCAAGGCCATGCCTCGATGGCGGAGCTGAAGCGCGACATGGCGTTACTGGCGACGAGCGGGCGGGATTGGGCGGAGCGCACAAGGCGTCTCGCGGCGCGGGTTCCGGACCTCGACATCTTCGCGCAAGGACTGGTCGAGCGTCGCGACGGCGGCTGGCGGATCACCGAAAAGGGCCGGGCCGTGCTCGAGGCGATGGAGCAAGAGCGGCTTTAGGGCCGCCCCTAGTCGTTTCGCCAGCTCCGAATTTGAATTGCCACTTTTTCCCGATTTGAGGAACGATCGGCCGGGCGCGCGGTTGGTGTGCGATTTTCGCTGGAGGACACACCATGATCAAACGCCAGTTGATGACCACCACCGCAGCCATTCTGATTTCGACCGCGGCTTTCGCGCAGAGCAATTCCAAGGATGTTCCGAGCGCGGCCCCTTCGGCGCAGCAGACCGAAAAATCAACATCGACACCACAGACTTCCAATCCCTCGACCGCGACGTCGACGCAGTCGCAGGCCTCGCCTCCGCCCGCCTCGTCCCAAACCCCCTCCGCGTCTACGACCACTCAGACGCAGCAGAACACCGCGACAGACAGCACCCGCTCAACCCCGAACTCGACGGCCACGAACGGCACCAACGCCAACCCCTCGGCGGGGACTCAGCAACCGGCTACGGCGAGCCAGAGTCAGCCGGGCCAGCCGGCAGCCAATCAGCAGCAGTCGACGAATCCGGCGCCGTCCACGGGCACCAACCAGGCGCAGCAGACGCCGTCGATGGGCAGTTCATCGAACCCCTCCGCGCAGCAGCAGGGTACGCAGCAGAGCGCGGGAGCTGGAACCGGTTCCGATCGGGCGAATGTTTCGGTTCAGCTCAATGACACGCAGAGAACTCGCGTCAGCGAATCCGTCTCGCATCTGAACGTCAAGCCCCTCACCAATGTCAATTTTTCGGTGTCAATCGGGACGGCAATTCCGCGCGACGTGCGCCTTCAGCAACTTCCCGCCGACGTGGTCGAAATCGTTCCGCAGTACCGGGGCTACAACTTCGTCCTGGTCCGCGACGAGATCGTGATCGTCGACCCTTCGAGCTTCCAGATCGTCGCCACCATGCCGTACTCGGGACGATCGACGGCGGCCGCTCCGGCGCCCCGCGAGCAGCGCAAGGTGACCTTCAGCGATCGCGATCGTGAGACCGTGCGAAAGCACGTTCGCGCGGCGCCCGCCGAACGGCGGACGACGACGACGGGCAGCACGGTGCGGACTGAGATCCGCAGAGGCGAACGCGTGCCGGACGGCGTCGAGATCGAAGCCTTCCCGGAGGAGGTCTATCGCGATGCGCCGACAATGCGGGAATACCGTTACATCCACCGCGATAGTCGCACCTACATCATCGAGCCGCAGGAGCGGCGCGTCATCGAAGAAATCGACTAACCAAACCCAGTAAAGGAAATACGATGAAGACCATTCTGCTCGCAGCCGCCGCGGCGGCATCGCTCGCAACCGCCGCTTCGGCCGCACCGCTCAACGTCGGAGGCCTGGCCACCGTGGAGACGACCAATGTAGAGCAGGTGCGCCTGGTCTGCGACCAATACGGTCGTTGCTTCCGGACGCGCGGCCCCCGCTACGTCCAGCGCTACTACGGCGATGGCGACGCCTACGTCGCGCGCCGGAGCTACGGCTACCACGGCGGAGCGGGCTATTACGATCGTGGCTACGGCTACTCCAGCGGGCCGAGCGTGGGCTTCAGCTTCGGCACCCGGGGCTGGTGATCGACGAGACTTTCGAGGAAGGGGCCGCCGCTTGGACGGCCCCTTTCGTCTATCCGACGTCAGGCGGCGGCGGAATTTGCCCCTTGGCCGGAGGGCCCGGCGGAGGACGGATGGCGCTCTGCGCTCGCTCCTTCCAGCTTGGTTAGGTTAGGACTTCGCCCGTCGACGTGAAGCGCCCCGCACACGGTCAGACTAAATCATCCCGCAGCCCGTTGAAGGACGGTGCCTGACCTTCCCCACCGCTGACTTCGCGCTGTGCTCGATCTCCACGAGCGGCTTCAGCCCGACCCAAACGCCCTTCTGAGGGTCTTCCTGACAAGCGGCTCCGCCGTCTCCGGAACGCCGCCCTCGATGTCTTGTCGAATCCGTCGTCGACCTTGCCGGCGTAGACGAGATCGGCGCCCTTGCGCCGTCCGGCGTAGTTCAGGCCTGAAAGCTCGCGAGTTTCCTGTACCAAACGTGGTACATCAAACTCCGAGGGCGGAAGTTAGCGAGAAGTACCTGAATTTGTTGGTAGCGGGAGAGGGACGCGCTACCAGGTCCGAAATCGAAGCGAAATCTTGAGATTTTCCAGCAAGTTGGCCGGAAAGGCGTAGCGGATTTGACGGTGTTACATCCCAACTGGATGTCTCACCCTGCCCGCGCCTCGGAAAGGCTCATCTTGGCTCGTCCTTCCTACCTCGCCCGGCGCGGCGACGGTCGCTATTTCCTGCAGATTCGGTTGGGGAAACGGGCCGCAAAGCTCTTTGGGCTGCCCCTGCTCCGTGTCAGCCTCAGGACCGGAAACTTTGACGAGGCGAGGCGGCGGCTGATGGACAATCTCATATGGGTACAGGAGCTGATCGACGCTCCGGACCTGGAGGCGTTGGGGACCGTCCTGGACGGCCGGCTGCATGCATACGTCGAGCGTGGCGCGCCGGCGGATGAGCGGCTCCTGGCGGAGCGCTGCGCCTTCGAGCACGAAGTCAGGCGCTACATGGCTCGCGCGCAGGAGCGCGGCTACGCGTACCCTCAGCGCTTCCCGCGGATGCCGAGCACCTGGGTCGAGTTCATCAACCAGAACAAGGCAGCCGAAAGCGAGATCGCGCGCCTCAACGTGCGCCGCGCCTATGAAAGCGGCCGGCACGAGGCGGCCGAAGCGGTCAAGGAAGGCTGGACGGCGCCGGCTGCCCCGGTGACCGCACAACCGTTCGATCCCATCGCGATGATCGATCGCCTGGTCCAGGACGCCGTCGCCCAAAGGCTTCCGCTGCTTCCAGCGCCGAACGTCGGCTCGATCTCGCCCGCTCCCGATCCTGTGGCCCCGACCGAGGAGGCCGCCGACAACAATTCCTGCCGCATGTCGGAGGTGCTGGCGGAATTTCTCAAACCCTTGGACCGCAAGCGCAAGCACACCGCAAAGGGCCGCGGTGAAGCGGCGCCGGTCATTCAGTTCGCCGTGGATCTTCTCGGCGATCCTCTGATGAACGAGTTGACCGAAGCCAAGTGGAAGCTGCTCGACGAGGCGCTGCCGGACATCCCCAACCGCGACAACATCCCGCGAAAGTTTTCCGAAACGCTCTATCAGCGTTACAAATATGCGGAAGCGACCAACTGGTCGAAGCTCGAGCGCGTGACCACCACGACTATCAAGAGCAGGTATTGGGCCGGGCTCTATAAGTTCGTCGACTTCGCCATCGCGGAAAAGCACTATCGCGGCCCACGGCCGAAGTTCGTATGCATCGACCCCGAGAACCTGGCGCCGCTGCCGCGTGACGCATTCGACGACAACGAATTGCTCACGCTCTTGAGCCTGCCGCTCTTCACGGGTTGCAAGAACCGCGTGCATGTCTGGCAGCCCGGCGGGTATTTCGTGCAGTCGCACATCTACTGGGGTTTCTTGATCTGCATCCTCACCGGCATGAGGCCAGGAGAGGTCGGCCAGCTCAAATGTGCCGACATCCGCACCGACGGCGAGTTCTATTATTTCGACTTGCGTCCGTTCGATGCTCGGAATGGCCGGGTCGCCATCAAAGATCAGCGCAATTTGAAGACGAATGCTGCCGGCCGTGTCGTTCCAATCCATCCCCTTCTCATCGAATTGGGGTTGCTCGATCGGATGCAGGACTTGCTGGACCAGCACGAGGAGAAGCTCTTCCCGGAATGGGAAGCCTACACCCGCAAGGACGGCACCGTCCGCTGGTCACAACCTCTCAGCAAGGCGTGGCAATACGTCAAGGTCATGTTGAAATTGGACCGTGCGGACCTCACGCTCTATTCCACGCGGCATCTTATGGCGGACTGGCTGGATAATGGAGCGATCGCACAACGGACGCGCGACCGTATCCTTGGGCACGCCAGCGATGTAAGGGGCCGCTACGGTCGCAAGGGGATTCTCGACCCAGAGATCGCTGCGAAAATCGAAGCTCTCGAACCACCTGTAATCAAGCAGATGAGAACGATCTTGCTCGCTGCGAAGAGCAAAGCGGACGATTCCGAACTCACGGTTTTGAGAACATACTAATCGAAACTTGGCCACATTGTTCTGAACGCGGTCCGCTCAGCATGAGGAGCTATGGCGTGAATCAACCCGAAACCGGCGCACGTCTCTTCGCCTGCGGTTGGGAGCGTTCGCGCACAACCAAACGGAAGTTCGCCACATGGTGAGATATGCGCTTTCCGATGTTGGCGCTAAGCTCATCTTCTCATACCAGCCCAACTGACCCGTCGCATGCCTTCCTCTGTCAACAGCATGAATTGGCATCCAAACCTTTGAATTCATTCTAAAGGCTCCAATATGAAATACGTGATCGTCCGTCTCGATTTCAACTATGCTCAAGACTACGAGCCCAGCCGATCAAGGAGCAGCAAGGTGCTGCGCGTCGATCTTTCGCATCAGGCCGACCTCGCCATCCGAGAAGTCGATCCTCTGGATGCTCCCGTTGCCTATCGCGTGAAAGACTCGCGCAGGCCGCTGTCGCCTTTCGGTGGGCACGTTCCGGAGTACGAGATACGAAGTTTCGACGGTGGACTTTGGTGGCCACTGGTAGGTCACGAAGGACCGGTAAGCGGCCAAACATTTTTGGAGTTGGCCGCCGCGGGACATCAAAGTGCCCGACTGACCTTGGATCCGGACGCCTGGGTCTCTCATAGCGAGCGTCCCACTGCAGCGGTCTATTTCGCGCGCCACAAGGCACGAAGATTGCTTGAAACAACCCAACCTGAACGGTGGAGTCGGGTGCTTCATGGGTCGCACGGAGTTATCATTTGCGGCGGCATGATCTACGTCGATGCGGGCGAGCCGATCTGGTTCGGGAAAGAATTGAGGGACGATCGGATCGATTTGCTCATCGGCTGCTCCTCACTCGATCGACGAGGATCAATCCATCACGACGTTCCGGGCCTATCGAACGGCACTCGATTGACGTGCGCTGCAGATGGGCTGGCGTTCGGTCTTGACGAGATTGAGAGAGAAGTGCGTGCGCTGCGCAGCCGGGCGATCCATGTCGGAGTCTGTTCGGAAATCGTACCGCAGATTATTTTGCACCGCCCAGATGCGGGGGCAGTTCTCTGCGAACGATCGCTTGCAATGTGCCTTTGGTTTTCAATGAGACGACGCGAATCCTGGTCTCATTCGTTGCAGGAAGCCTTGCCAGCGCTTGCCACGGCGCACGCGCCTCATGCGTCCCTCAATGATCTGAATTGCCGCGACGTTTTGGTCCAAGTGGCTTCCTTGGAGACCGGGGACGACCCGGAGCTCGACAAGCTCATCATGACCGCTCGTGATATCAAGAGGCGTCTGACGTCGTTTGGAGCGAGCTTCCTGGCTGAAGAAGACGAGATCATACTTGGCGAAATCGCAGCCGACTTGTAAATTACGAGCCGGTGCTTCTTTGGACCTGCGATGCTCCGTCCCGAACGAAAATAACAATAACAAATGATATTTGCTTGCAGTTGACCACTTTCTGCAACCTTTCATTCACGGAGTTTCAGTGGCCAGTCGGCGCTTGAGCCGTGCCGGACGTGTGGAGCACTCCCTTGGTAATGGAGGTCGACAGTTCAATCCTGTCTGGCAGCACTATTTATCTCAGATACTTAGCTCGGCTAGAAGCTTCCGGCTTTCGCGCACCGGAAGCACATCGGAAAGCACCGCCTAATCCTGCGACGCGGCCCGCGAGGCGACTCGAAAGCCGCCCCGTGTCAGTCGGCGTTGAAATTTGACCTCTCATCGGCGTCCAATTTTGACCCCTTCGCGCGGCGTGGTTTGACGGTAGTACGCACCCGGTGGGCGAGACCCCGATAAGATTCTGCTCCATGGCGCACCCCGGCGATAGCCTGACTAAAAATGCCTGGGAGGTATCGAGTTCCCTTAGCAAGTTGCAATTTAGCGATGGCACTTCCCTGGCGCTCGGACAGCGAAGCGTCACGGTGCGACGCTTTCCGGCCGAAGGGATGTTCTGGGTCTCGTGTAACGCCCAGTTCGTAAATGTAACGGCCAGTTCGCCAACTGTAACGTCAAGTTCGAGATTCGGAACGCCACTTTTCAAGATGCATTTTGAGAAAACTAGGCGTTACTACGACGTCTTGCCACACCCTGCGCGTCTAGCGAAGGCTGCACAACGGCATGGGCCCAGCAGCCCTATCGTCCAATTGTCTTCCGTTCGAAGCTGTCTCCAGCCGGAGTACTGCGTGCATGGCTCCCTGCCAAATGGAAATGCTTCCTGCGTTTGTCCCTGGTGACCTGTCCGGTCGCGCTCTATCCGGCCACCTCCGAGTCCGAGAAGATCAGCTCCAACCAGCCCAACCAGCATGCCGGCCACCGCATCAAATACTCGGTTGACGCCGACACGGGCGAACTACGTGCCCTGGCGGCTGCGGCGAATATCAGCCCCAACACAGTCAGCGCTATGTAAAAGCGCGGCGGAGAAATGCTGACCAGCGGGCTGGACACGATCAAGGCCATCATGACCGCTCTGGAAGCGGCCGGCGTCGAGTTCTTAAACCACGGACAGCCTGGGACCGTCGGCGAGCAGCACTGATCGAGCGGAGATAAAGAAAGGCGCCAAGCAAAGGATCATAGTTCCTTTTGAAATCTCCGTTCAACTTGGCGACTTGGACAGATCAGACGTTTCTACTTCGTCGGAAATTGCGCTGGTCCCTCTCAGTTAAAGCCAGCGCCCTACCAACTCCTGTATTGTCCGACGGAGCAAGCGAAAACTTCGGTATTTCGAAATACAAAGGACGGCCTTGTTGGCATTGACCAATCAGTTGCGATTAGCCTCCCTAGACCCACCAGCCCCAGCGGCTGGTCACGTTTCCGACGCGCTTCTATTTTGGACCATAACCAAAGCGGAGAATAGAGCGGCGGCCAAGGCGTGGCACGACGAGCGCATGCGCCAGCGCGCGGAAGACGCTCGGGCCGATGCAGTCGCGGCGGATCTTTGCCGAGCTCGGCAGGCTGCGCCAGTATCTTGTGTTTGGCAGGAAAGACCGCAGCGCCGGCTGCGATAAGCTGATGAGGGCCATCGATGACTATGTGGAGGAAATGACGGGCGACCGGACCAAGCTTCGCGCAGGGTTCGAGTATCGGCGCGTAACGAGCCAATCCGAAACCGCCATCCATTATAGCAGCACTTGAGTGGCTTTTGAGAATCCAACCAAGCCGCGATTAGCGCGCTCTTCCGCGCCGTCAACCACTACATTGGCAACCTGCCCCCCAGTGCCCAGCGTATTTCCGGACTACGAGGCGCCGATCGTCCGGACGGGCTCCGAGGGTCGCGAGCTCGCAACCGCGCGCTCGGGTATGCCGTCGTCGTCGAAAGCGCTGATGGATGCCGCCAAGAAGCGCGCCGAGAAGCTGCGAGCGAAGGGCAAGACGGTCTTTTTTTGGGAGTTGCTCCGGGCGGAGCCGGATCTGCGACGGGCTGGTGGATCGTCGTGGATTGCTGCAGCAAAGTGAGCTGCCGGTCGGCGACCTCGGCCAGCTTTCCGATAGCATCCGACAGGGACGTCGTGACCGGCGGAAGCCCCTCGCCGGCCCGCCAGCGATCCCAGATGTAGGCGCGCAGCAGGTCGGCACGCCCTGTCACGGTCGGGTGGAGTTAACGGCAGCTAACTCTCCAAACCACGCTATCGCACGCTGCCCGAGGTGTAACTGACACTGCGTTGAGAGCTACCGCGATACTTTTGGAGTAAAGAACAAGGATGGTTGAATTTCTGCTGCTTGGGCCTTAGCTTGCAGGAAGTCGAGGGTGTCCTCTTTCCCGAGAGCTACAATGGCTATCAGGTCGGTTGATCGGTGAGAGTCGGGCTGGAAAAAATCCAGCCAAAACAACCCGCCCCCCTCGCACACCTCAATGATGGCAATTCCGCCGGAGCTATCGACCTCCAATCGCTCCTTTCAGTCAAATCGCCTCAGTCGGGGCTATGTGACTGCGAGCGCGCCGAGTCAAGTGGGCCCTTAGCTGACCTCTCTGCGAGGCTCACATGAGTGGGAGGGATCGCCAAAACAAGGTGCCGTTTTCAATACGCGTCACACCCGAGTTCATAACGCAAGTCAAAAAAGAGGCCGACGATGGCGGGATCAGCCAAGCGGCGTTCTTGCAGGCGCTGCTCGAGATTCACGTAGGCAAGCGGACGCGCCGCCCAGGTAAACAGAATTTTGCGCGGTCCACAAAGTTGGCCAAGTTCCTCGAGGAAATCATCGCGTTCGGCAACGAAACCCGAAGCGAGTTCAGCGATCACCCTCGGCATCAGGTAATCATCGATGGACTCGTCAGGTTGACGACGGCTGCACTGGAGTTGGACACCTCTGGGCGGCACAAATGATCGTAAAGGCCTACAAATACAAGGGGAGCGCGCGGCGCCTCAGTGAATATCTCTCGCGAGATACGCACCAGAGGACAGAGCAATGCGAGACGAGAAACCTCTACGTGGCAAACACACTGGACGGAATGCGCGTCATGCAGTGTCTGCAACGAGCGTCGCGAGCGCAGATCGCTTTTTGGCACATAATCATTTCGCCCGCGACAAAGTTGGAGGCGGAGGATCGCACTCGCCTTTTAGATCTGATCATCACGGAGCTGCAAGCAACAGACCATCCGCTGATCGTTTGGTCACACAATGAAAAGCATCGTGCGCGCCGTGGGGGCGCGCCGACCCATTTTCACTGCATTCTAGGACATGTCTCGCCCACCACGGGCCTGGCCTTGGACATGCGCAATCATGCCCCACGATTGCAAAAGACCGCAGCCGTCGCGGCCTTTGATCTGGAGGGGCAGACCTCAATCTCACTCTACCATGATTCGATTGTTACTCATTTGATCAGAGAGGGTCGACCAGATGTAGCTCGTTGGCTCACAGACCTGAAGGGAGCATCGCCCCCGCAGCAATCTCGTATGACTGACACCATGCGGAGATCCGCTGCTGCAGAGGGCTTAGACTTGGCTTCCTTCTATGCAGAACTGCAGCGCGTCTGGAATAGCGGCGCTTCGGAGCAGACATTCGACAAATTATTTTCCAGCGCTGGCGTTATGATCCGGCAGGGTGACCGTTCGAGGGATTCTGTCTTGCTCTATCGTCGCGACCACCTCATCGGGGTGTTGCACCGTATCCTGCAACAGCCGCGTACACTGATGTATAGAGCGGCGAGCGCGCGGTTTTCTGCACTATTCGACAAGCCGATCGATGCCGATGACATTCCGGAGACTACCCCAACTTCCAGAATCGAGAAGCTGCGGCAGAAGATGACCGACGATATCGAGGTAGTGTTGAGGCGTATGAGGATCGAAACCCTAAAGTTGACTTACAACCCTCCCGACGCGAAGGTCGGGTCAGGAGACACCAGAAAACGAATTGCTGAAAGGCTGCAAAAGCTCGCGAGGGGTGAAGCGATACTCGATCGGGCTATCGAATTGCTTTGGTCGGATGACGCTTGGGCATCGGCTCCAACCAAGAGGTTGATAATTCACGCCGGGCGTTCGTTGAAGGTCGACAAGCCATTTCCGACGGTCAGATCGCCGACTCGTGACCATCGAACACTATCGCGGCAGCCCGGAGAAGAATCGGCCGTGGTCCTGAACGAGGATGAATTGCGCTCGTACCAGCCCTACGGTATCAAGACCTAGCCCAAGGCATGCCCGCCTCTTACGGGCGACGGGGCGAAGCAGACGAGCCGGGGATGCTCTGTCAGCCTTTTAGTCTTAAGGCGCTGCTCTGCGGGCTGCCTGGTGCGCTTTCGTGTAATACACCCCATCTCTGGTTACGCGGTGGTCGTACCAATCGGAGCCATCAAGTGTGTCATGCTGTGCCACTACTAGTCATAGCGGTAGGGTCGCCGATGGGAAGCTAAGGCGCCAGGTGAGGCTATCGCAGTGTACCGGAGGTTCATCATGCGCTGCGATGTCTTGGGGCCAATGGCCGCGTCACCGGATCATTTCTTGGGGCCGCGGTACGCAATCCCTACGCCGTGCGGGCCCTCGAAGAGGAATTCGACGCCGCGCCTTTCAAGAGCGGTCCGTGTCTCGAAGGACGAGTTGCAGAAGGACGTCGACAAGGTAGGTAATTCGGCCGCCACGGTTCGCAAAGAATTGGCGGCGTAACCGAGGCGCGCGGTATGCTTGCGGTCTGTGGAGCAAGGCCCGCGCGCTTTTATGCCATGATCAACCTAGTGCCCCATCTGCTTCGGCTTAGGCCTTGCTTTGCGAGTATCATCTCGATCGACAGCGTGTTTCTTCTGACGCGGAATCGGCCTGCACCGAGCATCAAGGCCCTCGGAGACGGCCAAAGTCGCCAACCCGCAGCCAAAACGTAGTTTCACAGCCGTAGGCGGGTGCCTTCCTCCGAGGGACCATCGGAGCGGATCGGAAGCGGGCGAGTTCGAGCCAGGCCTGCGCGATGTCGATCCAGCGCTGCCGTTCGTATGCGTCGGCCTGCGCGGCTTCCTTCATAGCCGCTTCCGCCTGCCTGTGAGGATCGAAGTCGATGCCCATGCGATGGCATCCTGGCGCTCAAGCGTAAACGATGAATTGCAGGAAGTGTCCGTATGACTCCGGTGTGGACCGACGCCGACGTAGTTCAGGCGGTCCGCGAGAGATGCGCGGTAGTCCGCTCCGGTCTGCCAGCAGCTTCCCGGTCAAGGCGTTTACGATAGGCAGCGAGGCAGGCACAGGCCGGAAATAGCGCCGAGATATGCCGCTCTGGGTAGCCCGGGCCGTCCGGCACCGCATCGTCGAGCCGATGCTAAACGTTCATACCGGCGCGCGGGCACCTATAATGATCAGGCTTGCATGACATCATCACTCCCGGGCCCGCCGCCGTGAAACCTGCGGCACGCACCTGACCCCGCCCGAGCTTTTTGCATCCCTCTCGGAAGCCGACCACAAGGTCGCAGCGGGTGACTTGGGCGAGAACATCACCACTGCCGGTCTAATCTCGAGCGGATGAGGACGATGATCGGGCTAGTCGGTCTCCGGTGTCCTATAATCGACCACTTCAAGGCGGGCTTGGAAGAAAGGTGCTCTTGTCGGCGGAAACGGGCCCTCCATTCAAATGCCGGTGCTGGGAGTGGCGAGGGCCAGCAGACCTGTTAGGGCGGGCATACAGCGACGTACTGCTCCCATCCGGTTCTGCTTCCGCGTTGCCAACTAGACGAAAGTAAATGCTAGGGACCTTCTGAACGTGGAACTGGAGGGCGCGGCTTTCCATTGACCATCAAGAGTGTCCTGATGGCCCGAATCGAAGATTACGCGCTTATTGGCGATTGCGAAACCGGCGCACTAGTCGGGCGCGACGGCTCGATCGATTGGCTCTGTTTCCCGCGGTTCGATTCCGATAGCTGCTTCGGACGGCTCCTGGGAGATGAGAAAAACGGACGTTGGAGCCTTTGCCCAGTCGACCGATATACGAACGAACGCCGCTACCTACCAGGCACGCTGATCCTGGAAACCGTCTTCGCGACGGAGGCGGGCCGTGCACGCCTCGTCGACTTCATGCCCCCGAAGACGGGCGCGTCGAAGGTCGTCAGGATTGTTGAGGGCCTTGAAGGATCCGTCGAGATGGGGAGCGAGTTGGTCGCACGGTTCGATTATGGGGTCACTGTACCCTGGGTGAGCCGCTTGGAAGATGGTGCGGTCAGCTTGGTCGCGGGCGCGTCCATGCTGGTGCTAAGAACGGAGGTGCCGCTGCACGGCAAATCGATGAAGACAGTCGGCGCGTTCGCCGTCAAACCGGGCCAGCGCGCTGCCTTTGTTCTTTCCTACCAAGCATCGTATGAAGATCCAGCCTCCCCTGACGATCCGTGGGTTCTCCTAGATCGTACAAAAAGTTTCTGGCGCGATTGGTCCAGCCGCTGTGAAGAGGCGGGGCCCTATTCGGACCAGGTTCTGAGATCTCTCATAACTCTCAAAGCCCTGACGTTTGGACCGAGCGGCGGCATTGTCGCTGCGGCCACAACCTCGCTTCCTGAGCAAATTGGCGGCTCTCGCAATTGGGATTATCGCTTCTGCTGGATCCGCGATGCCACGCTGACTCTGATGGCCCTTATGGGGGCCGGCTACTACGAGGAGGCGCGCGCCTGGCGAGACTGGCTCATCCGCGCCGTGGCGGGAAGCCCGAACCAGCTGCAGATCATGTACGCCGTCACAGGCGAGCGCAGGCTAACAGAGTGGGAGGTGCCTTGGCTGTCGGGATACGAGAACGCAAAGCCGGTGCGTATTGGGAATGCGGCCCACACCCAGCGCCAGCTTGATGTCTTTGGCGAGTTGTTGGACGCCTTATACCAGGCCCGCCGAGGTGGCCTCCCAGAGAACAAGCGAGCATGGGCGATCCAGTGTGCTCTCCTCGATCATCTCAAGGAAATTTGGAAAGAGCCGGATGAGGGTATTTGGGAAATGCGAGGTGGGGCCAAGCATTTCACTTATTCCAAGATCATGGCGTGGGTCGCCTTCGATCGCGCCATCAAATCGGCTGACGAGTTCGAAATGGACGGTCCCGTGGACGATTGGAAGGTGCAGCGCGCCGCCATTCAGGAAGATGTTTGTCGGCGCGGCTACGATGAACAACGAAAGACGTTCGTTCAGGTTTACGGTGAGTCCCAGCTCGATGCATCTCTGTTGCTGATCCCCGCGGTAGGTTTTTTGCCGCCCGAAGATCCGCGGGTGATATCGACCATTGAAGCGATCGAACGCGAGCTGGTCAACGATGGCTTTGTGCAACGATACGATACGAAGGCGACCAAAGATGGCCTGCCGCCTGGCGAAGGCATGTTTTTGGCATGCAGCTTCTGGTTGGCGGATGCCTATCACATGATCGGCCGAGATGCTGAAGCCAAGGCATTGTTCGAGCGGCTTCTGGCTCTCCGCAATGACCTCGGTCTGCTGTCGGAAAAGTATGACATCGAGCGAAGCCGGTTGGTCGGCAACTTTCCCCAGGCCTTTTCCCACATCGCTTTAGTAAACACCGCGCATAATCTCACGCACCGCGAAAAGCCTTCTGAACTTCGCGGTAGCAAGAAAGCGCTCCCGAACAGGGGGAATGAGAGTAAGGACGCACCGAGGAGACACGTATGATAGAGCGGCCGATCGATTCTGGTGCCTCAGCCGCTTCCGAGGAGCGACCTCAAGCAACCGTGCCCGTTCCGATTGTGTTGGAAGGACAGCCTGCGCTGGTAACCGGGGCGAACTCGGGAATCGGGCGCGCGGTGGCCCTGGGACTCGCCGCCTCTGGCGCTGATGTAGTCGTCAACTACGTGGTCGACCCACAAGCGGCGGACGATGTGGCCCATAAAATCGAGGCGCTTGGCCGGAAGGCGATCACCATCAAGGCCGACGTCAGCAATGAGGAGGACGTCCGGTCGATGTTTTCCAGCGCCATAGGCCATTTTGGAACGCTACACATCGCGGTAAACAATGCCGGCTTGCAGCGTGATGCGCCGTTTCACGAAATGACGCTCGAACAGTGGAACAAAGTCATCGGCGTCAATCTCACCGGGCAGTTCCTCTGTGCCAGAGAAGCCGTGCGTGAATTTGCGAAACGAGGTGTGGTGAAGAACATCTCGGCGGCAGCAGGCAAACTCGTTTGCATGAGCTCCGTCCATCAGGAGATCCCTTGGGCTGGTCATGCGAACTATGCTGCCTCTAAGGGCGGCGTCATGCAGATGATGCGAAGCCTGGCGCAGGAAGTTGCTCCGTTGGCCATCCGGGTCAATGGCGTCGCGCCTGGAGCAATCCGTACACCGATCAACCGACCAGCGTGGGAAACCAACGGAGCCTTCGACAGCCTGATGACCCTGGTCCCCTATCAACGCATCGGCGAGCCCAACGATGTCGCCCGAGCGGTCACCTGGCTAGTTTCAGATGCGGCCGACTACGTGGTTGGCACCACCTTGTTCATCGACGGCGGCATGATGCTTTTCCCGGGCTTTGCAAGTGGGGGGTAGATAAAGCCGCACGGCACACTTTTAACCGAAGTGCAAGGGGCCGTTGGAACGGCTTGAGCAGGCGGGTATTACGGCATGGGGCCTTGGGGCAAGAGGAGGAATGAGCATTGCCAAATGGCGCACGCGCAATGGCCGCAGGCAAGATCGCCCGCGAGGTAGCGAAGGCATTAACGTCCGCCCTGAAGCGTTCAGTCAGCTTTCCGAAGAAGGGCCCTAGAAAAGGGGAAAAAGCACCTCGCCAGACCTCGCTCTCGCTACGCGCCGAAAAGTAGCGGCAGCTCGCATGGCCATCTGGCTTACTGCGGGTGTTTGGGACTGCTAGGGGCCTCATCGTTGCTCTTGGGAGCAGCGGTCGCATTCGTATTTACGATGCCTCGCTACGTTACTGCAGGGATCATGTCCTTCGGCTGCGGTGTGCTGATTCAGCCGTGGCCTATGACCTTCTGGAAGACGGATACCAGGAAGGCGGTATCTGGCCTATCATTGCGGGTGCGATCGCGGACTCTGCCGCCTATGCTCTTTCCAATTGGGCAGTACTCTCGAGAAGGAGCGCGCTCGCGCAAGCGGGTCGGGGACCAGCAGGTCAACGCTGGCGAAGGTGGAGGCCTGGCGATTGCCATCGGCTCACTTCTCGACGGTATTCCGGAAAGCGTTGCCCTAGGTTTGGGGCTGTTGAGCGGAAGGGGCATCAGCATCGCGATGCTCGCCGCTATCTTTCTGTCCAACTTCCCGGAGGGGCTTTCTAGTGCGCTCGGCATGTCGGGCCGCCGGCCGTTCAGTCACCTATATTTTTGGACTTTGGAGCGCGATCACGATCCTTTCGGGGGCTGCCGCTGCGTTAGGAGCAGCTTTCCTAGGCGGTGCTGCTGCTCAGGTCGTTGCTACCGCAGGTGCCGTAGCTGCGGGCGCTCTTCTCACGATGGTGGTGAACACCATAGTGCCGGAAGCTGCTGAAGGCGAACAGAGGCTGGCCGGCGTGCTCGTCGTTGTCGGCTTGCTTGCGGCCTTCACGCTTTCTAACGTCGGCGAAACGTAGAAGGGCGTTGGGCGCCTTCTGAATCAATCAGGTGTTGTCGGCCCACTGCCATTCAGGCGGCTTAGATGTCGGTCGCCGCAGCGTTAGGTGCGCTTCGGGCTCGGGACTCGTCAATAGTCCGCACGAACCCAGCTGCCGGATCGAACATGAATGCCCCCAGAAGGGAAAACCCCATCAAAGCATCATTTCGCGCGCCGCCACTCAACAATGTTAACGATGCGAGAGGCCAGTTGGTCTGACCGACCTTTTGGAATTGCCTCCACGATGGACTTGCCTCCCAAGATCGGCCAATTCGTAAGGCTCTCTTGGGATCAGGAACTCGCGTGTCGAGACCCAACGAGCCTATAGGCAGGTCGTCTTTCGATGTCTGGAGCCGTGCTCCTGCAGCCGGCGCCGCGGCACAGGAGGGTAAGCGACAAGCCGGCCGATCCGGATACGGGTGAGAGCACCGTGGAGGAAAAGACGCTCGGCCATTTGCCCAATCCGCTGCAGAAGTATGGCGTGAAGTTCGCGGCTACTTACAGTTTCCGAGCGTCAGCATGTCCCTGATCGCATTGCGGGCTTCGCGGCGGTGCAGGTCGTTATCAGCAACTTCATTTATCCGACGTTGCAGGCCGCAGCCAATCGCTCTCTCCCGTCGCGATTATTGTAGCACTTGCGTTCTGGAGCTGGGTATGGGGTTATCGCCGCGGCCTTGATCTCCGTTCCCCTTACCTCGGCACTTGTCATCGTTTGCGAGCACGGGCGAAGCACAGCCCGGACAGCCCGACTACTCTCGGTGCCGGAATAGCCGCCACGCTCGAACCCAAACACCCTCGATAACGTTGAGAACTTCTCAAGCCGGATGTAGCCGCATGATGCCAGATCACCACGAGGACGGATCTCCCCTCACCGGCACGCTGGTTCGGCTGGCCGGCTCGCTGCGCTCCGCATTCGAAACCACCCGTCGGGCGTTTCTTGAATTTCTGACGATACCAACGCTGGTCATCGCCGGCTTCCTGTTGCTTGCTCTACTCACCTTCGTCCTGGATCGGGGCCGCCTCTTGACCGGCAGCAATGATGCACAACAGATATGGGGCGGACTGTTCAGCGATGCGCAGGGCGCGCGCAACTTTCTCGGCGTCATCGCGTCGAGTATCATAACGGTGACGTCGATTACGCTCTCGTTGTTGCTCATCGCGGTGCAACAAGGCGCGGCCTCCCTGACCAGCCTCGTCTTCGACCAGTTTCTACGTCGCCGGACCAATCAGCTCTATTTCGGCTTCTTCATCGGTCTGGCGCTTTATGCACTGATCGTTCTGGCCAGCATCGAACCGCGCCACCAGCCGATTTATGGCGTGGCCCTGGCTGGCCTGCTGACGGTCGTGGCTCTCTACATGCTGATCCTTTTGACCTACACGACCATCAATCAGATGCGTCCGGTCGTCATTATCAAATCGATCCATGATCACACCCTCCTTGCGCGCGAACGTCAGCACGATCTGCTCCGCGCTACGCGGCGGTCGCCGCAGAGCCCGGGCCTCATAACGGAACGCCTGAATACCACGCGCAGCGGCTTCCTGACGCGAATTGACGTCGCAGCAATCGACGACGCCCTGCCAGCCGATGTGGAAATCGTCATCCTGGTTTCGATCGGCGAATACGTCGCATTCGGCGATCCGATCGCGGAGATCAGAGCGTCGCAGCCGACCTCTTCGAAATTGAAGGCGACCGTCGGAGAGGCGATCATGCTCGAAGCGCAACGCGATCTTGACTCCGATGCCGTGTTTGGCATCGAACAGCTCATGACGATCGGGTGGACGTCGATCTCGACAGCGAAGTCCAATCCGGACCCGGGACTGCTGACCATCTGGAACCTGCGCGACTTGGCGGCACGCTGGCTCGCAACGGACGTCTCCTTCGGGGCAACGGTCGAGGTCGATTCCGGCACGGTTGGGGGCGTGGTCTACGTTGACGATCTCCCGGTACGACTAATGGAGGCGTTCGAGTCGCTGATTGTCGTCGCATCGGAGTCGATGCAGCATCAGAGCGCCGCGCAGATTTACCGAGCGTTTGCCAGCCTGTATCCGCGCCTGCCGCTGGAACTGCAACGTCAGTCCGAGGATTGCCTCATGCGCTCGCTGTCCGGGTTGGGCGACCACATTTTGACCCGTGAGCTGGCAGCATCGCTGTCAATCCTCGTCGACGCCCTGAGAATGTCTGGCCCCCCTGAATGCACAGGGGCAATTGCGCTGGCTCGGGACAAGCTCGCGGCGAGCATCGGCCAGCTTAATTCACGGTCGAGCCGAACGCCGTGACTTACTAGGCGGGCCCGGTGAAGAAGAAGGACAACCCGAACAGAACGTAGACCCCGAGAAGCAGCAGGCCTTCAAACCAGGTCGTTTCCCCGTCTCGGGCGATGGCGTTGACGATCAGAGCGGTGCCTGCGATGGCGAAGAGATACAGCGGGTTGGAAAACACGAGGCTCAACGGATGACCCATGAACCATGAAATAATCACGAGGAGTGGTGCTACGACCAACGCCACCTGGATCGCCGAACCAACGCAGATACTGAGAACCAGGCCCATCTTGTCCTTATGCGCAAACCAGGCCGCGGCGAACAGATCGGCAATTGTTCCGACCAAGCCAAGCACAATGACACCCAGAAAGAGGGGCGAGAGCTGCAGTTTGGCAGCGGTCTCGCTCAGCGAGCCGGATACCAGTTCGGCTTCAAACGCGATCGCAACTGTCGCGGCAATAATGACCGCGAGAGAGCGCATGAGGCTCCAGTCGGCCTTGCCGGGAGACGTCTCGGCTGAGAACACATCCCGATGTGTGATCAGCGTGTAGATTAGGTTTGCCACATACAGCAATAGCAGGACGGCTGAAACGCTCAGGCTCAGTTCCTCATCGGTGACACGCAGCGCGCGCTCGTGACCGGCGATCTGGCCAGTATAATTGAACACTGCGGGAAGCAACATCGCGATGACGACGAGGACGAGCAACGTGGAGAGCAGCCCCGCTCTCCGGGGATTGAAACTTTGCCGCTCTCGCGTCGCGCCCCCGATCACGATGGCCAGCCCCAAACCGAAAAGACTTGTACCGATGATGGATCCAGTGATCTGCGCCTGAACCACAGCCGTTTCGCCACTGGCAAGCACGAAGAGCGCCAGCACGAGCTCTGCGATACTGCCGAAGCTGACGGTCAACAAGCCGCCTATCGCCGGTCCAACGCGCTTTGCCAGCTGCTCTGTGGCGCGACGAATCCATTCGGCGAGGACCGCAACGGCGATAACAGCCGCGGTGAAAATCCATACCGGAGGTGCGCCGACAAGATACTTCAGCCCGAGGGATATGGGGACGCAAACGAGCAGGAAGGACAGAACCACCGTCTTCACATCGTACCTTCAATCAGCTTGTGAAATCATCGTTCTTCGTCCGCTCACAAGCGACGACATTGCACCGGCACATGTGGAGATCACGCGGCCGATCTTTGGCTACGGCATTGCCGGATAACCCTTGGTCATCGATAGGGTTCAACCTCAGGAAGCTTTCAAATCGGTAATGTCTAAGTCTGCAAATCAGCGACTGGCAGGTGTCCTGTCATCTTCGGCTGCAGATGGCCGCTCGCGGGTAGCCGCATGCGCAGAACTTCTCGTGACGCGGGGGCCGGCCTCCCCCAACTAATGGACATGGCAGTCGTTGGAACACGCCTCGTTGCGCGCCGTTTTATGCCATCGGGACTGTTGCGCGAGATCATTCGCCCGTCCCACAACGTTTCGGAATTTGCATGTCCAGCCGCGCCATCCGTATTGCCCTTTCAACTCTTTTTGCTTTGGCCGGGCTTTGGCTTGGCGTCGGCGGCCTCTGGCTTGTCACGCTGGGCGGTTCGTATTCTTATCTCGCACAAGGGTTGGCCCTGCTCGCGGTCGCGGCTCTCATCATGGCCCGCAATCCGTTGGCATTTTGGGTTTACGCCGCGCTTCTCTTGCTCACGATGGTTTGGGCCCTGGTCGAGGTCGGGCTGGACTGGTGGCAGCTTGCGCCGCGCGGAGATTTGGTCGTCCTGTTTGGACTCATCCTGATGTTGCCATGGCTCGCGCGATCTGTTCCAACCCGGCCGCACGGCTCTTTCCTCAGATGGGGACAAGCGGCTCTTGGCGCCTCGCTCGCCGTCAGCGCGGCGATCGCTCTGCTCGCCGTCTTCACGCCGTCGCACGATCTGGCGGGGACTTTGCCGGAACGAAGCGGGACCGATCGTGACGCGCTGGGGCCGTCGGCCGGAAAGGACTGGACCGCCTATGGCGGAAGCCAAGCCGGGCAGCATTACTCGACGCTGGATCAGATCACGGCGCAGAACGTCGGAAAACTGAAGGTCGCGTGGACCTTTCATACCGGAGACGTGCGCGGCAAGAAGGATCCGACCGAAACGACATACGAAGCCACGCCTCTCAAGATCGGTGACTCCGTCTATTTCTGTACACCTCACGATCTCGTCTTCGCGCTCAACGCGGAGACCGGCGAACAGAAGTGGCGATACGACCCGAAAGTCGCTGAACCTCCGTACCAGAGCACACAGCACCTCACCTGCCGGGGCCTGTCCTATTTCGACGGCACGGCGCCAGATGCGACGGCGTCAGCGAATGCCACGGCTTCGGCAGATTGCGTCAAGCGCCTGTTCCTCCCGACCGTGGATGGACGGCTGATAGCGCTGAGCGCAGAAACTGGCAAGGTCTGCCCCGGGTTCGGCGGCCCAGATGGCTTCGTGAATCTGTGGCAAAACATGCCCAACGTGAAGACCGGATCGTATTATTCCACATCCCCGCCGATCATCGCCAAAAGCCTGATCATCGTCGGCGGCGCGGTCAACGACAATGTGTCGACGGCCGAGCCTTCCGGCGTGATCCGCGCCTTCGATGTCAATTCTGGCAAGCTGATCTGGAACTGGGACAGCAGGAAACCGACGGAAACAGCTCCCATCGCACCGGATCAGACATATTCCGCTAACTCCCCGAATAGCTGGAGCATATCCAGCTACGATCCCGCACTCGGCCTGATCTATATTCCGATGGGAAATCAGCCGCCCGATCAGTTCGGCGGGAACCGCGACAAGAACGTCGAGACTTATTCATCTTCGGTCGTTGCGCTGAACGCTGAGACCGGAGCGGTCGCGTGGGTCTTCCAAAGCACACATCATGACCTCTGGGACATGGACGTCCCCGCCCAGCCCGCTTTGCTGGACCTGACCATCGCCGGTAGCACCGTTCCCGCGTTGGTCGAAACCACCAAGCAGGGCGAGCTTTTCGTGCTCGATCGCAGCACCGGAAAACCATTGCTGCCGGTTAGGGAAGTGCCCGCGCCCCAAGGTGCCGTTGCCGGCGATGTCACCGAACCGACTCAGCCCGTCTCCACTTTGTCGTTCAACCCGACGCCGCTGACGGAAGCCTCGATGTGGGGGCTCTCGCCGTTCGACCAACTAGCGTGCCGGATCGCCTTTCGCTCCATGCGCTATGAAGGACGCTACACTCCACCGTCCCTCAAGGGCTCGATCGTCTATCCTGGAAACTTCGGAACTTTCAACTGGGGTGGTGTCGCGATCGATCCGGAACGGCAGGTCGTATTCGCGATGCCGGTTTATTTGGCCTTCACGTCGACCCTGAAAGCGCGCACTGACGCCACCAGTCGAATCGTCAGCAAACCGGATGAAGCGCCGTTCAACGAAAATTTCGGGGCACCCTATGCTGCAAAAATGGGAGCGTTCCTCTCTCCGATCGGGCTGCCATGTCAGGCTCCGCCCTGGGGTTACGTCGCCGGCGCCGATCTTACGACTGGCAAAACATACTATCGTCATGTCAACGGAACGGTCCGGGACCTTTCGCCGATCCCCCTGCCTTTCGAAATGGGCGTACCCGGCATTGGTGGCCCCATGATCACCAAGGGCGGCGTGGCCTTTCTCAGCGGATCGCTGGACTATTTTGTGAGAGCCTATGACGTCACCAGCGGCAAGAAATTGTGGGAAAGCCGCTTGCCGGCTGGCGGCCAAGCCACGCCAATGACCTACCGGTCGGAAAAGAGCGGGCGTCAGTTCGTGGTGGTGGTCGCTGGCGGCCATGGCTCGACCGGCACCGAAGCCGGTGATTCCATCATCGCCTACGCGTTGCCCAAATCATAACCGCGGCTCCTCAGGATAGACCACCGTTCCATCTTTGCGCACGACGGCGCCGGGCGTCAGGCCCGCCGAATCGACATGCGACTTTCCGAGAATGTGCATCACTTGCTCGCCTGCGGCCAGGAGGTAGTCCGCGATGATCCGGCGGTGGCAACGCCACCAAACCGCTTCGGCACACATGACAGCGCATCGTTGCTGTGCGCCGCATTCTCGAAGCCGGGTCAGCCCGGTAGCGAATGGCGCCGTCAGAGCATAGTCTGCGTAGTTACGAAAGCTGCGTACTCGCCAGTAGGTATTGAGCGACGATTCCGAGTCGCGAGACTTTCCCCGTAGGCCGCCGAGGTCGCTGATATGCTCATAGCCAATCTGCCACGGCGCCAGTGCACCGGGGAGGCTCTCCTGATTGAACTGGGGGTTGGTGCGCGACCGGGGCATCGACCTGACGTCGATAACGAGGCCGACGCCCGACTCTCGCAAGAGATCGACAAATTCGACGATCGTCCTGGTCGAGTGGCCTATGGTGAAAAAGCTTTTCGTGGCGTCGCTCCAAGCGGCAAGGGCGCGTGACAGCCCGCCTCACTGTTGATCCTAAGCGTCTGATGCTGGAAACAGAAGCGCGCGTAGGATTGGTCGAAAGATATTGCGCTTTTATGGAACTGACAGGAAATGCACCGGTTGGCGCCTATGCCGCTCTCAAGTGAATAGGCCTTCAATGCGAAGATTGCCTCTTGGCAGTTCTTTTGCGGTATCGGATTGAACGACCGTGCCGAATACCTTCAAGATCCATGATCGCGTGAGTTGGAACTCCGAGGCGGGGCGCGTCAGCGGCGTGATCACCCGCGTGCATATTCGCGAGTTCAAGGTTAAAGGCTATATCCATCATGCGAGCGCAGACGATCCGCAATACGAGATCAAGAGCAGCAAGACGAACCACATCGCCTTTCACAAGGGTGCCGCGCTCACCAAACTGGACGATTGACGTCCCCATTGTCGGCGCGCTCGATGACAGGCAATGATCGACCAGCGTCTGCGCGTCCGCCACCTTCGCTGGCTCAGCCACTCCGTGCCAAGCTTAGCGATGCCGGTGATCGCATCCGCCTCAATCACTGGATGCCTCCGCAACCCGGGATCGCGCCCCGGATCCGCACTGAGCGGCGCTGGATCAACACGCTGCGCGGTCTGCCGATTGCCGCCGCGGCGCCGCTCTGCTTGGTCGCCTAGCTCAGAGCCTCCGCGAACCTTCCCGCTGTAGAGGCCTCTATCTGACAGCATCCCGACATTCCGCAGGCCGCGCCGTCGGTTGATTCGGCTTCCCATGGTGGCTGCAAATCCAGCACTTCAGTCGCTCCGCACGATGCTCAAAGCTGCCGCTATTTTCGTGGTGGCGGCGATTTTGGCCGGTCAAGCCATGGCTCGACCGGGCGCTTGCGAACGCCCAATGGAGCCGGTCGGCATGCGCGGCACCGGGTGACGGGAGATCAAGGCGTACATTCATCCGCGTCGGCCGCCTTCACTCCGACGTTTCAGGCGACCATTCCAGACGTGCTTCCGGAGGAGCGCGACTATACACAGGCACTGTCGCTGTCACGCCTGGCGTACGACATGGAAAGCCTCCTAAGCCCGACGCTTGCGGCGGGCCTGCTGACCCTGGTCACCTTCAACTGGCTCTTCTTCGGAACCGTGATCGGCTTCTTCTGTTCGGCGGCGCTGGTGGTCTCGGTCACGATTCCCAAGGCGCCTGCGACACGCCCCCGCCGCGGCTTCTACGACGACACCACACGCGGCATGCGCCTCTGCCTGGCCACGCCCCGCTTGCGGGGCCTGCTGGCGCTGAACCTCTCCGTGGCCGCGGCGGGATCGATGGTGTTCGTCAATACAGTCGTCATGGTGAAGGGGACGCTCGGCGGTGCGGACGCGGCAATGTCGCGGTCGCACTCGCCTGCTTCGGCGCCGGCTCCATGGCGGCGGCCCTCATGCTGCCACGCCTGCTCGACCGGTTGCCCGAGCGAGGGATCATGCTCTCGTCGGCGGGAATGCTGGCTGCAGCGCTGATCGCCTTCGGAGCGATCATGGCGATATCCGGAAACGTAGTCGTCAGGTACGCGCTTCTGCCGACGTGGGTGCTATTGGGGATAGGCTACTCCGGCGTGATGACGCCCGCCGGGCGCCTGCTGCGCCGGTCGGCCGGCGCTGCGGACCGGCCGGCCGTGTTCGCCGCTCAGTTCGCATTGTCTCACCTGTGCTGGCTGTTGACGTACCCGCTTGCCGGGTGGCTCGGCTCGTCCGCCGGGATCGCGCCGACCGCCTGGGTGCTCGCAATCCTGACGTTGAGTGGCGTCGCGCTGGCGTTCTATTTCTGGCCGGCCGTCGAGGCGGACCTCGTCCCTCACCAACATCCCGAACTACCGCCCGATCATCCTCATTTGCGCGAGCAGTCACCGGATCACACGCACGCCTATGTGCTCGACGACCTTGCATCCTCAGTGGCCTTAGGACACGCGCCGCTGCCTCCAAATCTGCGATCGCAGCCCGGCTGCATGGACTACGCGGAGCGGATGCGCAGCCGGTACTTTCCCGCGCTATTCGCGGTGCCGGCCTCGACGCTGAGCGCCTAGACTTTACGTCGATTGACGGCGAATCCGAGGGCCAGTGCCACTATCATGACGATCTGAGCTGCGACGGTCTCTGTGGTCGGAAAGAAACCGACGAGCGAGAGGCGCGGTACCGTGTGCAGCGGCGAGATGCCGACGATGCCCGCTTCCTGTAGCGCGGAGATCCCCTTTCCGGCCAGCACGACGGTGAGGACCGCCATGAGCCAGGAGCTGTAGATGAAGAACTTACCGATGGGCAGTCGGCTGCTGTAGCGCAGCATCGCCCAGGCCATGATCGCCAGCGCGATACAGGCATTGAGCGCGCCGGCGAAAATCGCGCCGCCGTTTCCCTGATGCCAGAGCGCCGCGTAGAACAGGATGGTCTCGAACACTTCCCGATAGACGACGACGAACGCAAGAACGAACAGAAACCAGGCCGACCCGCCGGATAGCGCCTTCGACATCCGCTCGCGGATGTACCGCTGCCACTGATCCGCCTGCGCCTTGCCGTGCATCCAGATGCCGACCGACAGTAGCACCACCGCGGCAAAAATCGACCCGAACCCTTCGGTCAATTCGCGGCTGGCGCCGCTGATGCCGATCACCCAGGTCGCGACAACCCAGGTCAAGAAGCCTGCGAGAAGCGCGCCGATCCAGCCTGCGTGGACGTAGAGCATGACCTCCATTCGTTCGGCCTTGCGAAGAAACGCGATCATCGCGACAACGATGAGCAGCGCTTCGAGACCCTCGCGCAGCAGGATCGTCGCCGCCCCCAGGAACGTCGAAAGGGCGTTCGTCGCATCCGGAGACAACGCAGCTTGCGCGTCGTCCAGGAGACCGTCCAGAACCTGAACCCGCTCCGAGAGCGCGTCGGCGGTCTCGACCTGCACGGCCGCGCGATATTCGCCCATCAGCCCTTCGATGCGTTGCATCAGCGTGCGGTCGCTCGCGGTCAGCGCCGGTTCGATTGGCTCGAAACCATCCAAATAGGCGGACAGCGCCAGTTCGCCGGCACGCTTGCGGTCGCCGGCCCGGACGGCGTCGACGCTCTCGGTCAATCGTGCGCGGACCAGCGACAGCGATCCATCCTGCTGCGCGACGGCCTCCGGGTGGCGGCGCAGGTACGCCATAAGAGCATCAGCCTTGCCCTGCCCGATCTTGGCGGCGAGCGCGGCGGGCGTCGTTCCGATCAGCGTCTTCAGGTCGGGAAGAAGCCGGTGAAGCGAGGGGTCTTGCTTCCAAAGGCGTTCGCCTTCCGCTGCGGCGGCATCCGAAAAGGCAAACTGTCCAGCGTAGAACGCCAGCACCCAGCGCTCATCGGCCGGCAGCCCCTTGAAACTGGCCATCGTCGTTCCATCGAGCCCCTGCGTAATGACCTGGTAGAGTCCGAACACGCTGCGCTGACGGGCACGATCGACATCCGTGAATGCTATGGGGGGCGTATCCAGCTTTGCCGCCTCCGGGCAGTGGCCGTCGCCGGCCTCTCCGTGGCAGGCAGCACAGTTCTGGCCGAAGAACGCCGCGCCGCGCGCGAGATCGGGAGCTTTTGCCGGCGCGAGCGAAACGGGATAGGCCGCAAGGAGAGCGGCCGCCAGGCGGTGCGCAATGTCCGCGACCTGTTCCGAATCGGCCTTGTCGGCGATCGCGCGCTTCAGCCTGTCGGCCCCCCCGAGGAGCGCCTGCTTCTCAGGCTTCGGCGGAAGCGCGTGCAGCTTTTCGGCGACCGTGGCGGCGAACTCGTTCTGTTCGGCGTATTCTGAAGGGCTCGACACCACTCCGTGCGCCACCGCGCCCGCGTAGTCGACCGCGATGTAGTCGAGCAGGCGCCACGTGGTCTCGACATCGCCGGTTTCGGACTTGGCCGGCCCCAGGAGCGCGACGGCGAACACGACGAATAATACGAAGCGCAGCATTCTGGCTCTCACGGCGGTGCCTGCTGAAATGACGGACTGGACTTCGTAACTCCCCGGCCAGGGTGCGCTCAATTGGAGCCGCTCTAATGTGGGTGCGGATCACCTGTTGTTGAGAATCTCGGCTTCGTCTCTCCAGGCGCGTGGCGCGGCGGCGACGACCGCGAGGCTCTCAAAATTGCGATGTACCCCGCGTCGTCTGCTTTTATCGGCGGCCCCGATCCCCTTGGTCCACGAATTCTACCGGCGTGCCCTTGGAAAGTCGTTCCGCGACGCGCTCGGCGTCCCAGTTCGTGAGACGGACACACCCGTGCGATTCGGACTTGGACACCTTTCCCGGAAACGGCGTGCCGTGGATCCCGTAGCCATCTGCCGAGAGATTGATCCACATCGAACCGACCGGATTGTTCGGGCCCGGCTTGATGACGAACGGCTTGCGCGAATGGACGCCCTTGAAGTGGTAGGCGGGGTTGTAGCGGTAGGTCGGATTGCGATCGATCTCCGTCACCTTCCATGTGCCCGAGGGAGATGGCTTCTCCTCACTGCCGATCGTCGCGGGATAGAATCCAATCAGGGAGTTCGATTTGTCGAACAGTTTCACCGTCTGGCGAGACTTGTCGACTTCGACTTTGGCCGCTTTCTCGGAGCTCTGCTCGGCCCCGGTGTCGATCACGACGATTGACTCGCCGGCCCGATCGAAGTTGCGTCCTGGATTCAAGGCGGAGAGCAGGTCCTCGCTCATATGAAACTTCTCGGCCAAACCTTCGCGCGGGCTCGCGTAGGACAGCTTCGGGATGTCCTTCATGTCCTCCATCTTCGCGGGAAGCTTCTTGAGGAACGGTCCTGCGACGTCCTGGTCCACGATGGTGTAGTTCATCGTCACGGGACGACCGTCCGCCGCGAGCTTCCCCCAAACCTCGGGACTGACGTCGTCCGAGGGCGGCAATTGCTGCACCTCCTCATAGGCGCGTAGGGCCTTCTTCGCATTCTCTCCGAACCTGCCATCCACCTCGCCAGGGGAGAAGTGCGCCCGGTCGAGCAGAACCTGCAGCCTGACTCCGGCCGGAGTCGGCTTCTCGCTCGAGAGCGTCTTTTTCGATGGCTCCGCGGTGTCGATCACCGCAGCCTTCATTTCCTTGCCGAATGCGGAGCTCGTCGCCAGCATTAGGCAAATAAAGATACCTCCAAATGCCGCGCTCCGACCCGGCGCGCGGAGACGAAAGCCGGTCACTTTCGATCCGCAGGCGCCTGAGCGTTTGCCTTGCTGGCGTCGGCCTTGTTCGCTTCGTGGTGACCAATGGCGCAACCCGCGGCGGCGCCAAGCTTGCCGTGTCCGGCCATGTGACCAGCGACGCCACCGACGATGGCCCCTTTGATGCAGCCCTTGGCGTTGGCGGCGGGTGCCAAGGCGAACGAGATCGCGGCCACCAATGCCACCGACATGATACATTTCATCTGCATTCTCCGAATCTGGATCTCTGCCTGGTCAACGCGTCGCGGACGAGTTCCGTTCCGACCGTATAATTCTGGCCACTCATTCCGGGCCAGGCGGTCGTGCCGGCGCCCCACGTCTCCAGCGCCGCCTTGATCGAGGGGCCGCGATGGCGAGGTCGTAGATGCCAAGCGATGTCCGGTAAGTCCCAGCTCTCGTGGCATGGAGACTGCCGGCGGCCACGACGTTGATCTCAACGCCGCCGAGCGGACAAGACTCCCAATACGAAGGCCGCCAACAGCGAGCGTAGGGGCGCCTCCACCGTCGCCTTCCGGAGCCGCTCGGCCAATTCATCCACGTTGCCGGAGGTCCGTTTGCTTCCTCTTCCCCGACATTTCCCGAGGAAGATTCTCAAAGCCGCCATGATCTTTCGTCAGCCCGGAGCCTTCCGTCATCGCCGAGGTTTCGCGCTCATCCATGCGGTCCTCCTACGTTTGCTGAAGCAAGCGCCATCGAGACCCCTTGGTTCCTACGCCGACTTCCGCCGCGCCCCTGACGCGGGCTTCTTCGCTGCGGTCTCCTTGGCCGGCTTCTTGCCGGCGATGGTCATCAGCATCTCCTTCTGACCGGCCGTCGCCTTCTTGGCCTTTTTGGCTGAACTTTTTGCAGCCTTGCTCTCTGCAGCTGCGCCGCCGACGCTCTTGCGCAGCGTCCATCAGGTCGACGACGTTCTCGCCCTTCGGCCGCTCCTTGGGTCGGATATTCTTGCCGGCGCGCTTCTGGTTGATGAGCTCGATCAGCGCGGTCTCGTAATGGTCATCAACCCTCTCCGGCGCGAACCGGCCCGCCTTCTGGTTCACGATGTGCCTGGCGAGATCGAGCATGTCCTTGGTGACTTTGACATCCTGGATCTCGTCGAAATACTCCTGCTCGCTGCGCACTTGGTAGGGATAGCGAAGGAGCGTGCCGACGAGTCCCTTGTCCATCGGCTCGAGCGCGATGATGTGCTCGCGGTTGGTCAACGCGACCCGCCCGATCGCGACCTTGTCCATCTCGCGGATGGTCTCGCGGATCACGGCGAACGCGTCATGCCGACCTTGCCGTCCGGACGGATGTAGTAGGGGCGGATCAGGTAGCGCGGATCGATGTCGGCCTTGTCGACGAACTCGTCGATTTCGATGGTGCGCGTGGATTCCAGCGCGATCTCATCGAGCTCTTCCTTGCTGACCTCGATGAACTGATCTTTCTCGAACTGGTAGCCCTTGACGATGTCCTCGTTGGGCGGCTCGTCGCCCGTATCGGCGTCGACCTTGAGATACTTGTGCGGTGGCCGGTCTGCCGGTTGAAGGCTCGGTAATTTCGGACTTGCGAACTAAATCCGCTCGCTAAGTTTAGAACTAGCATGGCAGTACAGGCGGGCGCCGCAGAAGCCCGCGAAAGGCCTAAGGGAACATACGTAAGGAGGTTTCCTTACGAGTTTTGCCCAACTTTTCGAGCGCGGCCTGTCCGGGTACTTGATCTCCATCAAAAGGAGATTTCGATGCTCAACCCCGCCCTTCAGGTGAACCCGCTTCTCCGCCAGAACTCCGCTCCGGCGCCGCGCGTTTCCGATCAATTCGCTGCCATCGCTGGTTTGATCGCGAGCGAATTTTCTTACAAGAAGGACGAGGAGATCTTCGGCGAATGTGAGCCGTCCGAGTACGTCTACGAGGTCGTGTCTGGTTCGGTCAGGACCTACAAGCTTCTGTCCGATGGCCGGCGTCAGATCGGCTCATTTCATGTGCCCGGCGACGTGTTCGGCCTGGAATCCGGCTCGACGCATCGCATGACTGCGGAGGCCATCGTCGATACCACCGTGCGTCTGGTAAAGCGCTCCGCCATCGAGAAAGCGGCGACAACGGACGTGCAGGTCGCGCGCAAACTGTGGAGCATGACGGCTTCGGAACTTGGTCACGCGGAAGATCACATGCTGCTGCTCGGTCGCAAGACGGCAATCGAAAGGGTTGCGACGTTCCTGCTTGAAATGGATCGCCGGCTCGTCGGCGCGGGCATGCTGGCGCTGCCGATGTGCCGCCGGGACATCGGCGACTACCTTGGACTGACACTTGAGACAATTTCCCGGGCGCTTTCCCAACTCCACACCGAAGGCGTGCTAGGCTTTTCGGGAGCCAGGCAGATCGTACTTAGGGATCTCCAACGCCTTCGGGACATGGACGCCTGATAACAGCGAACTCGGGAACAGCGGCGAGCAAGGTTAGAGTTCCCCGGCGGCTCCGCAAATCCTCAATGAAGATGGCTGCGAAGCTCAGCCATAATGAGGCGGAGATCGTCGGCATATTCCTCGACGATCTGGAGCGCCTCGTCTCGCCGTCCGGCCGTGGGTTTGGATGCGGGACCTGACCTCTGGTCCGGCTTGCGGGATGGGATCTGTTCTGGCCGATTCATGACCGCAGGATGGTGGCTGTTCGAGCAGGGGAGTTGATCCAAATCAGCGAATCCCTCTTCTGATCACTTCCCAGCGCGCCTTTCTCCGGCGCCTCCCCAGCCGAGCCAGCGCTGCGGGAACACGCCAATCGGTAGCGAAGAACCTCGCAGGACCGTCGAACACGCGCTCGCGGCCGACTGGCAGAACGTCCCAACGGCTCCGATCGGATGCGACGCGGCATGGGAGCGCGACCATTTGGGAGATCAGGACGTCGACTCAGTCACGGTAACGACAAAATTCGTCACCGTTCCCATATTCAAAGCAGATCTTGACGCGGCGGCGCGGTCGATCCTCATCGCGATATCGCGAGCGACGGTCCATATCTTCATCATTGCGCTGCATCCGCGAATTGGGGCGATGGTCCATATCCTCCATCATGCGTCCCATATGCTGCTGACGCATGCGGTCCATACCCGTGCGATCCTCATCGCGCTGTGTTGTCCAGTCTGGCTTAACGCGGGTGTCTTCAGCACTCTTACGCTCTCTCGCGCGCCTGATCGGACTGCTGCGGCGTACGGTCCGGCTGAACAGGAGTTGTCTGGATCTCGTTGGAGCCGGGTGGAGTCTCGGGTTGTTGAGCAAGGGCGAAGCCTGAGACGAGAAAAGAGGACAGGAACAGAACGGTCACTGAAGCTGACGTACGCATGGTATATCCTCCTGGCCAATTCTCTTTAACCATCCGGGCCGAAGGATTGTTCTGGTGAGACGCACCTTTTTCAATTGCGGTGCAAGGCGGCGAAGAAAACTGCCGTGCGCAACTCGGGTGCGAGGAGCTGCTTTCCGCGGAGGAGTTCCTGCTTCAGGCCAAGGCGATCCGATCCTTCTCGCAGGCCGCATTGGCCTTGCTGTGCCGAACTGAGCAAGGGGGTTGGCTTTCTGTTACGGGTCGGGCGCTTCGGCGCTCTTGACGATGAAACGGGCTCCGGAATCCTAGGCACTCCGGGCGCCGCCTCATGACCGGCCAGCAGCGGGCGGGCGGACGCGAGAAAGCTGTCATGTCGGCCAATGCTGATCCGGACGACCTGGCGGCCGTCGTGCGCGACGCGCTCGAGACGATACGGGCGACGCCGCAGAAAGCCACGACCCTTGAACGCGCCAAAAAGGTCATCAGGAGCAACGGCACAGCCCGGGACGTCGCTGCGCTCAGACGGGAAATCGGAGGCCAGTTCGCCTCGGCGGCGGACAGCCTACCCGCGCTGCGCGCCTCTGAACCTGAAGCGACCGCACGGCAACTTCCGTGCTTCGCGCGAGTTTTGAGGCAGACCATCCCAGGATGGCATACCGCTGTTGTGCTGATAGTCGCCGCCATTTTATCTTTCGCAGCCGCGGCTCAAACAGGCTTGAGCCCAGGTGCGGCCGCGCAGTCCACCACCGGCATCAACAAAGCCGACGACAGAGCCCCCATCGGTCTCACGTCCACTCAAAGATAGATGATCACCTGGAGTATCGCGGGCATCGCCGACAAGCAGCCTTCTCCGCAAGGCTTCGAGCCGAAGCCCGGGGCGAAGCTGCCGGACCAGCTGAAATCCGCCCAGGTTCCATCGACGATCGATTAGGTGGCGCAGCCTTTGCGCAGCTACGAGTACGTGAAATGTTGGAGGACCAGAACCTGCCGCTGTTCAACCCGCAAGACCGGACCTCGGCCGACGTGGTTCATCTCGATCGCCGGCTTTGATCTGCGGCGACGCTCGGCCGCCTCACTCCGCACCAAGCGAGCGCAGCCAAGCCAACCTCGAGATTGCTCTCTCCGCCAATTGCTGCAAGGTTTCGACGCGCTCGGCGTCGTCGGAGCGCTCTGCGCCTTCGAGATAGGCGTCGACCAGCGCCTCCGCAATCGTCTGCGCGTCCCGCTGCTCGAGCGCGCCCGGAAAGCTTCCGAAACCGCCGACCTCGTCGGCCATCCGCATTGTCTTTTCGCGAAGTTGGCGCGTGCGCGCCGCAGCCGCCCCTTCCAGACGCCGCTCGAGGGCTGCAAGGTGCGTCGCGAGGCAAAGCTCAAGCCTAGTCGCTTTAATCCGCTCCTGGGGCAGGCGATCTTCATCTGCACGCGCCCGGTCGTGCTCTCGGTGATAGGCACGGCGCCGTACCTTCCGCAGCGTCGCGACGTGGCCGAGCTCTTCTTTGGCCATAGTCTCCGACGCATGCTTGATCTCGGGATCTTTCGAATACGCGGCCAGATAGGACCAGAAGGCGAAGGCACGCTCCTCGTTGCGCACCGCCATCGCGAGCGCGCGGTAAGGGGTCATCAGCTTCGAATCCTTGATTTCGGCCGTGGCGTCACTATCGAACGTCTCGGGTGCCTCCCAGCGGACGAGCGCGGGGTCCGGCAACTTCCCGCGTCGCGACTGCGACCAGCGCTGCACGCTGTCGACGTGTTCGCGCTCGGCCGCCGCGAGATCGCTGAAAACCGTCAGCAGGTCGGCGCGGTCCTGACGTCGCATCTCTTCGGCGAGTTCCCCGTACTTGGTGGCGGCTTCCTGCTCCATGGCATTCGCAAGCGCGAACAGTTCGTCGAGCGACTGCAGGGTCCCCGCCGGTTCCATCTTCAAGAGCGTGGTTCGCAACAACGGCATGATCATATTCCTCGGCTGTTTGATGCAGCGCAACTTTCGAGGCCATTCTTATCACTACATAGACCCTCTTGACGCAGCTCGATTTGCGTTGGCTCAATCAGTCCTCCCGTCCGGCGTCAACGGCGATCCCGGGACATCAAACATCAAAATCAAATGGAATGAGCGTGCTCGGGTAGACCCGTTCCGCTTTGAGGTACTCCATGGTCCGGAGTTTTTTCGCCGCCAGACGGCCTGCATCTGCAGCGACATTTGCGGTCATCGTCGCGATCTGCGGGACGTTGTGGGCACATGCGGCACTCGCGGCCGGCGATCTCGCCACGTATCTGCCGAAGGTCGCGCCCGCCGACTTCTTCCAAGGAGCGGACCGATTCGGTCCGCCGCAGGGGGATCCGCCGATCGTCCCGGTCTACCGCGGCGAGCAGTTGCAAGGATTTGTCTACCTCAATTCCCAGTTCGCCAACGCAACAGGTTACTCCGGCAAGCCGATCCAGGTTTTGGTCGGCATCGATACCAAGGGCGTGCTCAAGGGGTTCAAGCTGGTCGAGCACAAGGAGCCCATTGTTCTCGTTGGTATTCCGGAGAAGAGGATTCTGGATGCCGTCAACAAGCTGATCGGCGCCGACATGGGCGAGGTGGCGCGCGGTGCCGCGCAGGCGCCCCAGGTCGACATCGTCAGCGGGGCGACGGTCACCGTCCTCGTGTTCGGCGACAGCATCGTCCGTTCCGCGACGAAGCTGATCAAGAGCGGGCGGCTCGGCGCCCCGAGTGGTGCAGCCACCAGCGCAGCGCCGCCAGCGTCGAAAGCGATCGATCCCGCAAAGAGCGAGGTTCGCGATTGGCAGACGCTCCTCGGTGACGGCTCGGTCCGACGGCTGTTCCTATCTGTCGCGGATATCAACAAGGCGTTCGAAAACACCGGCAACGCCGCCGCGACCGCGCATCCGGAGCTAGGGGATCCCGACGACACATTCATCGATCTTTACGTCGCCGACGTCGCCGTCCCCACGATCGGACGCAGTCTGCTCGGAGACGACGGCTACCAACGGCTCGTGGCCCGTCTCAAGCCAGGTCAGCAGGCGCTCGTCGTCGCCGGATCAGGCCGCTACTCCTTCAAGGGAGCCGCCTACGTCCGCGGCGGAATCTTCGACCGCATCGAGCTGGTTCAGGAGACCAACAGCGTCCGCTTCCGCGACCGCGATCACACGCGGCTCGGCAGCCTTGCCGCCGAGGGCGCGCCCGACTTTCCGGAAATCGCTCTGTTCACGGTGCCTTCCGAACTCGCGTTCGATCCGATCGAACCATGGGCGCTGCGGCTCCTGGTACAGCGCGTGGTCGGGGCCCGGGACAAGGCGTTGGTCACCTTCGATCTCGGCTATGCACTTCCTGAGGCCTACCTGAAGCCGCAGGCGCCCCCGGCGCAGCCTCCACAAGCGGCAGCTTCGAAGTCGTCGGCCACCCCGGTTGGCGAAACGCGTGAAGTCGGCATGCCGCCGCCCGCGTCCGACGAGGAGCCGCTGTGGATGCGGATCTGGCGCGCCAACACCGTCAAGGTCGGCTTGACGGTGGCAGCGCTCGGCGCGCTCACCCTCATCTTCTTCTTTCAGAACGTGTTGGTTCGACGTCCCGCGGTGTACGTCTGGGTGCGCAGAGGCTACCTGCTCTTCATCCTTGTCTGGCTCGGCTGGTATGCGAACGCTCAGCTCTCGGTCGTTAACGTCCTAACCTTTGCGAATTCCCTATTGACCGGATTCAGCTGGGACTACTTCCTCTCGGCTCCCCTAATCTTCATCCTCTGGGCATCGATTGCGGCCGGGCTGCTGTTCTGGGGGCGTGGGCCGTTCTGCGGATGGCTTTGCCCGTTCGGCGCCCTGCAGGAGTTGCTCAACAACGTCGCCCAGGCGCTCAAGGTGCCTCAATTCCGCGTTCCCTGGGGACTTCACGAACGGCTCTGGCCGATCAAGTACATCATCTTTCTCGGCCTATTCGGCATGTCGCTCTACTCGACAGCGTTTGCTGAGCAACTCGCAGAAGTCGAGCCGTTCAAGACCTCCATCATCCTCAAATTCGCGCGGGAGTGGCCGTTCGTCCTATATGCGCTGACCCTCCTCGCTGCCGGATTGTTCGTCGAGCGTTTTTTCTGCCGCTACATGTGCCCGCTTGGGGCGGCGCTGGCGATCCCGGGGCGTATCCGGATGTTTGAATGGCTGCGGCGGTGGCCGGAATGCGGTTCGCCCTGTCAGCGCTGCGCCAACGAATGCCCGGTTCAGGCGATCCATCCGGAAGGTCACATCAACGTCAATGAGTGCATCTACTGCATGCACTGCCAGGAACTGTATTTCGACGACCACCGCTGCCCGCACATGATCCAGGTGCGGCTGAAGCGGGAAAAGCGCCAGGCAATGTCGTCGCCATCGATGCGCTCCGGCGGCAAGGGTCCGGACACGGTCATCACCGCCGGCGGGAAACCCGGCCGCGTGCCGCCCGCCGACGCTATCACTCCACCTGCAACCTGAACCGAAAGCCGAGGAGAGCATCATGAGCAGCAACGAAAATGGAAAGGGCGTCAGCCGACGAACCCTGCTGGGCACCACTGCCGCGGCCGCGGGCGTTGGACTCGCCAGCGGAGCTGTGATGAAGGACGGCGGCTTCGTCTCGGTCGCCGACGCACAGACCAAACCTGGTGCGCCCAAGGCGCCGCCTGCGCGTCCGGCTGTGCAGAAGACCGAAGTCGCGCCAGGTGAGCTCGACGAATATTATGTTTTCTTCTCGAGCGGCCAGTCCGGCGAGATGCGCATCGTCGGCCTGCCGTCGATGCGGGAACTGATGCGCGTCCCCGTGTTCAACCGCTGCAGCGCCACCGGCTGGGGACAGACGAATGAGAGCCTCAAGGTTCTCACCGAAGGATTGCAGCCGGAGACACGAGAGTTTCTCAAAAGCCGCGGCGGCACCTATATGAACGGCGACCTGCACCATCCCCATATCTCATTCACTGATGGTACCTATGACGGCCGCTATGCCTTCATGAACGACAAGGCCAACAGCCGCGTCGCGCGGGTGCGCCTCGACGTCATGAAGTGCGACAAGATCATCGAGCTTCCGAACCAGCACACCGTGCATGGCCTGCGCGTACAGAAATATCCGCGGACCGGTTATGTCTTCGCCAACGGCGAGGATGGTGTGCCCCTGCCCAATGACGGCAAGATCCTTGACGATCCCAAGCAGTATCGTTCGATGCTCAGCGCAATCGACGGCGACACGATGAAGGTTGCCTGGCAGGTGATCGTGAGCGGCAATCTCGACAACGTCGACGCGGACTACCAGGGCAAATACGCCTTCTCCACCTGCTATAACGCGGAGGAAGGCGTCACCCTCGCTGAAATGACCGCCAGCGAGCAGGATTGGGTCGTCATCTTCAACATCAAGCGGATCGAAGAGGCCGTGAAGAAGGGCGACTTCAAGGAAATGAAAGGCGTGCCCGTCATCGATGGCCGCAAGGGATCGCCCTACACGCGCTACGTTCCGGTTTCGAACAATCCGCACGGTATGAACACGGCGCCCGACGGTATCCACATCGTGGCGGCCGGGAAGCTCTCGCCGACCGTGACCGTGATGGATGTCCGCAAATTCGATGATCTGTTCGACGACAAGATCAAGCCGCGCGATGTCGTCGTCGCCGAGCCCGAACTCGGGCTCGGACCACTGCATACCGCTTACGACGGAAAGGGTAACGCCTATACCACCCTGTTCCTCGACAGCCAGGTCTGCAAGTGGAACATCGAACTCGCCAAGCGCGCGTTCAAGGGCGAGAAGGTCGATCCCATCATCCAGAAGCTCGACGTGCACTATCAGCCAGGTCACAACCATTCCTCGATGGGACAGACCAAGGAGGCGGATGGAAAATGGCTCATCTCGCTGAACAAGTTCTCCAAGGATCGCTTCCTCAACGTCGGTCCGCTCAAGCCGGAGAACGATCAGCTGATCGACATCTCGGGCGATCAGATGAAGCTGGTCCACGATGGTCCGAGCTTTGCGGAGCCCCATGACGCCACCATCGTCCACCGCTCGAAAATCAACCCGATCTCGATCTGGGATCGCGCCGATCCGATGTTTGCGGATGCAGTCAAGCAGGCCAAGGCTGACGGGATCGATCTGGAGTCGGACTCCAAGGTCATCCGCGACGGCAACAAAATTCGGGTCTACATGACCTCGACGGCGCCGGCATTCGGGCTCGAGCAGTTCCAAGTCAGGCAGGGCGATCAAGTCACGGTCTTCATCACCAATATCGATGCGGTCGAGGACCTCACGCACGGCTTCAGCATCGTAAACTACGGTATCCAGATGGAGGTCGCGCCCATGGCGACGGCATCGGTGACGTTCACGGCCGACAAGCCCGGCGTGTACTGGTACTATTGCTCATGGTTCTGCCACGCGATGCACATGGAGATGAAGGGCCGGATGTTCGTCGAGCCCAAGTCGGTTTGAAGTCGGTGTGATCGGAGCGACCTCGTGGGTCCATTGGTACGCATGTTTCCGGCGGCGCTGGTCGCCGCCGGATTGTCCGGCTTCGCCAGTGCGGAGACGTTGACGGCTGCGCCTGGCCAGTCGCTGCAAGCCGTGCTGGACGGCGCACGCGCCGGCGACGTCGTCGAACTCGCTCCGGGGCACTATCGCGGCTCGATTCGCATCGAGCGTCCCCTGCAGCTGGTCGGGAGCCGCGAGGCAGTGCTCGACGGCGACGATGCCGGCAACGTCATCACGGTCAGCGCGCCCGACGTCACCATCCGCGGTCTGACCATCCGCGCCTCGGGCCGCGATCTGCAGGCGATGAATTCGGGGATCTTCCTGCAGAAGACGGCCGAGCGCGCGACCATCGAGAACAACCGGCTGGTGGAAAACCTGTTCGGCGTCTATGTGCATGGCGCCCAGGGCTCGCGGGTCGTCAGCAACGAGATCGAGGGACTGCGTGGCGGGCGGCTCAGCGAGGCCGGGAACGGCGTCTCGCTGTGGAATGCGCCCGACGTCACCATCGCCAACAACAATTTCCGCTACGGCCGCGACGGCATCTTCACCATTTCAAGCCGAAAGGACCGCTTCGTCGGAAACCGCTTCGAGCAGGTGCGCTTCGCGATCCATTACATGTACACCAACGACAGCGAAGTGAGCGGCAACGTCTCGATCGGCAACCATGTCGGTTACGCCATCATGTACTCGAACCGCCTCGTGATCCGCGGCAACATCTCCGATCACGATCGCGACTATGGGATGCTCTTCAACTACGCGAACTATGCCCAGATCGAGAATAACAGAGTGACCGGCGGACCGCTGAACGCGCCGCTACAGAGCATGCAAGACAGCCCCGACGACGAGCGAGGCATGCTTCCGCAGCCGAAACGGGAGAGCACTCTGAAGAGTGGTCCGGAGAAATGCGTGTTCATCTACAACACCAATCACAACAAATTTCGCGACAACTGGTTCGAGCGCTGCGCCATTGGCGTGCACTTCACGGCCGGGTCCGAAGGCAACGAAATCGCCGGCAATGCCTTCGTCAGCAATGCCAACCAGGTGAAATATGTCGGCACCCGGCACCTCGACTGGTCGATCGGGGGGCGCGGCAACTACTGGAGCGATAATCCGGCCTTCGACCTGAACGGAGACGGAATCGCCGACACGGCGTACCGGCCGAACGACCTCATCGATCGCGTGCTGTGGACGGCACCCGCGGCGAAGGTCCTGATCAACAGCCCTGCCGTCCAGGTGATCCGCTGGGCCCAGGCGCAGTTTCCGGCGCTGCTGCCGGGCGGCGTGGTCGACAGCCATCCGCTGGTGTCGCCACCGCAGAGCGCTGCGCCGAAGGAAGCGCGATGACCAGCACGGTACGCATCAGCGGCGTCACCAAGGCGTATGGCCAGATCAAGGCCGTGCGCGATGCGTCGTTCACGCTTGATCGAGGCGAGCTGGTCGCCTTGATCGGCCACAACGGCGCCGGCAAGACCACGCTCATGAAGCTCATGCTCGGGTTGATCCGGCCGACCAGCGGCGCCATTGAGGTTCTCGGAGACAATCCCGCCGCAGGCGAATTCGCAGGCCGGCGACAGCTCGGCTATCTGCCGGAAAACGTCTCCTTCGATCCTGCCCTGACCGGCCGTGAGACGCAGGCTTTCTACGCCAGGCTGAAGCGCGAGCCGGTTGCCAAGGGCCTGGAGCTGCTCGACGCCGTCGGGCTGGGAGCCGCCAGCCACCGCCGGGTGAGCACCTTTTCGAAGGGCATGCGCCAACGGCTGGGGCTTGCGCAGGCGCTGCTTGGCACTCCGCGCGTGCTGCTGCTGGACGAGCCGACCACCGGCCTCGATCCGGAACTGCGGCAGACCTTCTACGACATCATCGCACGGCTCGCGGCCGGCGGCGCAACGGTGCTGCTGTCGTCGCATGCGCTCACCGAGCTCGAGGAGCGCGCCGGCCGGGTTATCATCATGAACCGCGGCATCAAGGTCGCGGACGGATCGATCGACGAGCTGCGTCGTCTCGCCCGGCTGCCCACCAGGATCCGTCTCAAGGTGGCAGGCCTCGCCCCGAGCGAGATGCCGGGCTGGGCTCCGCAGGATGCGACCTGCCGCCGCCTCAACGGTCACATCGTCGAGATCGATGCCGCGCCGGAGCGCAAGATCGAGTTGCTGCATCGCGCGACGGCCGCCGGCAATGCCGTCGAGGACGTCGACGTGGTGCCGCCGACCCTCGACGAGCTCTACGCTCACTTTCTTCGGCAATCGGAGCAGGCGCCATGAACGTCCTGATAATCGCCGCCAAGGAAATCCACCAGGCCATCCGCAATCGTTGGGTGCTTGCCGCAACGCTGCTGCTCGCCGGGCTTGCCCTGTCGCTGACCTTTCTCGGCAGCGCGCCGACCGGGAACGTGGGCGTTCGCACGCTGGACGTGGTCGTCGTCAGCCTGTCGAGCCTGACGATCTTTCTGGTTCCGCTGATCGCGCTTCTGATCTCCCACGACGCCATCGTCGGAGAGATGGAGCGGGGGACGATGCTGTTGCTGCTGAGCTATCCGGTGGCGCGATGGCAGGTGCTGCTCGGCAAGTTCCTGGGTCACCTCGCCGTGCTCGCCTTTGCGACCTGCCTCGGTTACGGCGCGGCGGTCGGAGCGTTGGCGGCGACCGGCAGCCAGATCGATCGTGACAGTTTCCTGGCCTTCGCGGCCATGGTGGGTTCCTCGGTGCTGCTCGGCGCCGCTTTCGTCGCGATCGGATATCTGGTCAGCGCGCTCGTGCGCGACCGCGGCACCGCGGCCGGCATCTGCATCGGGTTGTGGCTGCTGCTGGTGCTGATCTACGACATGGCGCTGCTCGGCGTGCTTGCGCTCGATCAGGGACGCAGCATCTCGGCGGCGGTGCTCAACGCCATGCTGCTTGCGAACCCGACCGATGCTTACCGGCTTATCAACCTGACCGGCTTTGCCAATGTCAGCACCTTCGCTGGCATGGCCGGTCTTGCCCAGACCACGTCCCTGACGATTCCGGTCCTGCTGACCGCCCTGCTCGGCTGGACGCTGCTGCCGCTGGGGCTGGCCGCGCTCGCCTTCTCGCGGAGGGAGCTATGAAGCGCCGAACATTGCTTCTCGCCCTGCTCGTGCCGCTGGCGCTCGCCGGCTGCAACGACAAGCAGGCCGCGAAGGTCCCGCCGCCGCATCGGATGACCGCGGAAGACATCGGTCACTACTGCGGCATGAACGTACTCGAGCATCCGGGGCCGAAGGGCCACATCTTCGTCGCGAGTCTGATCCAGCCAGTCTGGTTCTCGTCGGTGCGCGATACCATCGCCTTCACCATGCTGCCGGACGAGCCCAAGGACATCTTGGCTATGTACGTGTCCGACATGGGCAAGGCGGCCGACTGGGACAAGCCCGGCGCCGACAATTGGATCGAGGCGCGCAAGGCGTTGTTTGTGATCGAGAGCCGGGTCAAGAGCGGCATGGGCGGGGACGAAGCCGTTCCATTCTCGGACCGGGCGGCGGCGGAAAAATTCGCCGGCGAAAACGGAGGCCGGATCGTCGGCTTCGACGCGGTGCCCCGGGACTATGTCCTGACACTGGCGAATGCGAGCGGTGCCGCGGCGGCTGACGAAGCAATCGAAGGGTCGGACCAACGATCGAGGAGAACGCCATGACGCAAACGCTGACGCGCCGACGCTTTATTAATATCAGCGCCGCAACGGCGGGCCTCGGCGCGCTGTCCGTCGGAGGTCCAATTCGTGCAGAGGTCGCGCCCGTGATCTGGCGCGGCACGATGCTGGGCGCGGTCGCGACGATGGAGATCCACGACGAAAATCGCAGCCGGGCAGAGCGGCTGATCGCGCTCGCGTGCGCCGAGGCGCGGCGGCTCGAGCGGCAGTTCAGTCTCTACATGAAGGATTCCGCTCTTGCGGAACTGAACCGGACCGGCATCCTCGTCGGCCCCACCCCCGAAATGGTTGAACTGCTGACGGCATCGCAGCGCTACTCGGCGCTGACCGAAGGCGCGTTCGATCCGACGGTGCAGCCCTTGTGGGAGGTCTATAAGGACCACTTTGCGCAAAAAGGGGCGGATCCCGCCGGTCCGCCGCCAGCGGCGATCCAGGCCGCGCTCCGGCGCGTCGGCCACCGCCGTCTGTCGGTCAGCCGCGACCGGATTGCGATGCCTCACGGAATGACCTTGACCCTGAACGGGATTGCGCAGGGTTACGTGACGGACAAGGTCGTCGAGTTGCTCCAGGCCCAGGGCATCTCGCACAGTCTGGTGGACATGGGCGAGACCAGGGCCATCGGCGCGCGGCCGAACGGCCGCCCCTGGGAAGTGGGCGTCGCCGATCCGGAGATCGCGAGCCGCACCGCCACGATCCTTCCGATCGTAGACCGGGCGGTGTCGACCTCGGGGAACTACGGGTTCCGGTTCGATGCGGAAGGTCGCTTCAACCACCTGTTCGATCCGGCGACGGGAGGCAGCGCCCATCGTTATCAAAGCGTGACGACCATCGCTCGGAGCGCCACTGCAGCCGATGCGCTTTCGACCGCGTTCAGCCTGATGCCCGTGGAGCGAATCCGTTGGCTACTACCATACGTCGGCGTCGATCGCGTGCATCTCATCGATGCTGCGGGCAAGTCATCCAAAATCACCGCTTGATCGATCGAATTCAAACCCAAGGAAAAGGAGAACTTGATGAACCGGACAGCACTTGTGGCCCTGTTTCTCGCAGCGGGTCTCGGCCAAGCCGGCGCCCAGGACGCCGCCGCGGGCGAGAAGGTCTTCGCCGTCTGCAAGGCCTGTCACCAGGTCGGCGACACCGCCAAGAACGTCGTCGGCCCGGTGCTCAACGGGCTGATCGGAAGGAAAGCGGGATCGGTCGAGGGCTACAATTACTCAGAGGCCAACAAGAAGTCCGGCATCACTTGGGACGAGGCGACGTTCTCCGAGTACATCAAGGATCCCAAGGCCAAGATCCCCGGCACCAAGATGGCGTTCGCCGGCATCAAGGACGAGCAGAAGATCAAGGACCTGATCGCCTATCTGCACACGTTCGACAAGGCCCCCGTCAAGCTGACGCAGTGAGCACTCGAGCTACCAACAAGGATACGGCACATGAGCGAAAATTGGCTACCGTCGTTGAAGACCGATACAGCCCAGGCCGGCTTCGAACTGGCCGTAAAGCTCTCACGAATGGCGGTGAAGATCACGCAGCCATCGGACGAGGTCCGTACGCGTCTGCGGGCGGCTTATGAGCAGGACTCCGAGCAACTGATCGCAACATCCCACGTGGTGGCGGTCCACTTTCAGACGGTCGCCGCCGCCAACAATTGGTGGCGTTGATGGGACGCGGCCATCGCGCCTGCTCTGGAGCCGCCCACACCGCACTCGAGAACGCCTGCTCGCGTTCGTGGTTCACCCACTCCAGGCACGAGCAGGTGCGGCGATGAGAGGTCTCAGTACCGGTCAAATCGTCCTGCTGGTGGTCCTGGGCGCCGTATTGATCCTCACAGGCGTCTGGGCCGTCTCGGTGTGGACTGCGAGCAGCGGCGTCGAGATGGGCAAGCACGGGTGGATGGCGCTCGGGCTAGGCATCTTCTTCTCGCTTCTCGTCGGGTGCGGGCTCATGGCCCTGATGTTCTTCAGTAGCCGCTCAGGTCATGACAACGCTGCCGATCCGTTTCGGCGCCGGGAGGACCGCGATCCGTAGAAAAGACGTCGCGATTGCTCGCTGCGCAGGAAAGAAGCTTGGATGACCACGTCCGAAGCCTGCACCCCTACGTCATTTAAGCAAGGACTGGCTAAGAGCGACCTCTCTTTTCCGCGGTTGTCCGCCGCGTCATCCGCCCGTCTCTGCAACCAGTCTCTCGCATTCGATCTCGTCGAGGTCCCCGACCGGTAAGGCGGGAGAAGCAAAAGAAGCCACGGGAGGACACCAATGTGGGATAGAGCCGCCGAGGCGCCGCGCCGCAGGTCGATACTAGCGGTCGGCCTGGTTCTGATCGTCGGCGGCTTTTGGCTCGGTCAGATGCTCTACTCTGCGGATCGCACCAAGCCGCAGAACCAGATAGTTTCCGCCGAGAAGTCGCCGCCCGACACCGGTCATCAGTATGCGCACAGCACGCCGCCAGATCAGTCGGCTCCAAGAGCGAGCGCCGACCCGCAGCGCGCTACATCCTCGCCGTCTACGGCCACGCAGACAGCTCAGACCGCATCGAAGCAGAATGCAGAGACCGAGGCGCCGAAACCGGCTCAAGCGCCCCACGACCCGCAGATGACGCCCACGCCGGCACCGACGACGAGCGGCCAGGCCCATCCGGGCTCCAAGTCCCGCACGTCAGCGGCAGCGGCGCCGAGCCTCGCTGGTGGTGATGCCGCAGCCGGTCGACTTGTCTTCCGCAAGTGCCAGGCCTGCCACTCGCTTGATGCCGGGAAGAACATGCTGGGCCCCTCGCTCGCCGGGGTGATCGGCCGAGCGTCCGGTACCGAGCCCGGCTACAACTACTCACCGGCGATGAAGCAATCGAACCTCACCTGGGATCCTCCGACGATCGCCCGGTATCTTGAGGATCCAACAAAGGTCGTGCCGGGCAACAAGATGCCCTTCCCCGGTCTGAAAACGGATCACGACCGGGCCGACGTCATTGCCTACCTCGCAGCATCAGGTGCCGGCCAGAGTGCCGCCGGAACATCGGCCGCCCAGGCGCAACCGGCGCCGCCAGCGTCTCCGACTGGCGCGCCGCCGCCGAGCCGGCCGCAGAGCGCCACCGGCGCCGACATCGGTTACATTGCCGATTCAAAGTAAACGCTACGGTCGGGCATCGCCGAAGGACGCATGGTCTATATCGGCGTCGGCGGCGCGATCGAGGGCAAGATCAACCCGGTGCTGACCGCTTCCGAAGGTCAGGTGGTCCAGCTCACGCTGATCAACGGCGAAGGCGCCGAGCATGACATCGTCTTTCCCGACCAGGACACCAAATCTCCACGCGTCACCGGCAAGGGCGCAAGCACGACCATCGCATTCAGGGCTACGAAGTCCGGCGACTTCACCTACTTCTGCAGCGTTCCGGGGCATCGCCTGGCCGGGATGGAAGGCCAGTTCATCATCACGCCGAGACCGTCGCCGCAGACCGTGGTCGAGGCCGACATCTCGCGCGAACCCGGCGACCTACCACCTCCGATCGGCAAGCGCGATCCTCAGACGGTTCGCGTCGATCTTTTGAGCGTCGAGGTGGAGGGCAGGCTCGCGGAAGGCACGACGTTCGGCTACTGGACCTTCAACGGAAAGGTTCCGGGTCCGCTCATCCGGGTTCGTGTCGGCGACACCGTCGACATCCACCTGAAGAATTCTGCGGACAGCGCCATGATCCATTCCGTCGACTTCCATGCGGCGACGGGGCCGGGCGGCGGCGCGGCCGCGCTGCAGGTTGACCCGGGCGGCGAGAAATCGATGACGTGGAAGGCGCTGGTGCCGGGTCTCTTCGTCTATCACTGCGCCACTCCGATGGTTGCCGAGCACATCGCCAACGGCATGTACGGCCTCATTCTCGTCGAGCCGGAAGGCGGGCTTCCGCACGTTGACCACGAGTTCTACGTCATGCAGGGCGAGATCTATTCCGACATCGTCTTCGGCCAGCACGGCAGCGCCGAATTCAGCGTCGACAAGCTTCTCAACGAGCGACCCGAGTATTTCGTCTTCAACGGCTCAGTGGGAGCGCTCACCAAGCTGCATCCGCTCGAGGCCAAGGTCGGCGACACCGTGAGGATCTTCTTCGGCGTCGGCGGCCCGAACTACACCTCGTCGTTCCACGTCATCGGCGAAATCTTTGACAAAGTCTATAATCTCGGCGGCATGACCACGCCCCCTATCGAAGGCATCCAGACGGTATCGGTGCCGCCAGGGGGCGCGGTCATCACCGAGTTCAAGCTCGACGTACCCGGCAACTATACGCTCGTCGATCACGCACTCGCCCGTATGGAGCGCGGCCTGCTTGGCGTGCTCCACGTGGAAGGCTCGAAGAACCCGGAAATCTACAACGGCGAGGTCATGCCGGGGATGGGTCACTGAGACGCCGCCGTTCGACATCCGATGAGCGACATTGGCTTCCTTCGCCGACACCGACCTTGCAGGCGGGCGTCAAACTGGCCGTCAAGCTTCCCAGGAAGGAAGTGAGGACCATGCGGTCCTCGGCGTGATCGTGGTGCACTTGCACACCGTCGCGGCGGCTAACAATGGGTGACGCTGACATCGCCCACGCGCTCCGCGACCTTTCGCTACCAGCTCTCCCATCAGGTCCCGAGAAGGATTGTCAGAAGGAGCGAGGAATCTTCGATGCCCTTTAGCGAATGGATCTCGCCGCCCGTGAGGTAGACCCACTCGCCCGAACTCAATGTGATCGAAGAATCCGTCAGACCAAGCGATATGCGCCCTTCCAGGCAATGGAGCATGATGTTGCCCGACACCTTGTGCGGCGGAATTTCCGTTCCGGCCAGGACGATCAGCCGAATTGCCTCGAAATGCTCGGATTTGATGATGGCCGCCGTCTTCGCGTGCTTCAACTTGCCTCCAAGGGGTCGTAAATCGACGATCTCTCCTGGTTTCGCGTGTTGCAACGCCACGATGTACTCCCTGGTTCTGCACTGGATGCGGACGCGCCGAGAACCCACAGTTGATGCTATCGTTCCCGGCGACCAAAACTAGGTCGAACGGGGCAGCTTGGACTGACAAGTCCGGCCTTGGCGGTCATTGCCGCCGGGCCCGGTCATGCCTCCGGGCCGACCGGCGGCTTCAGCGGAATATCGGCCCACTTGAGGGCCCCCGGGTCGTGCAGCGGATCGTATTCGCACCGCGAACAGACGTAGTTATCATGACCGCCCGGGTCGGGCACTAGCTGCATAGGCCACCCCACGAAGAACACGCCTTCCGGATCGCCTTAAGGACAGACATCTGGCTTCCCCCTACCGTTCCATCTTAGCTGCGCGCCAGCCTGCAGCACAAGCCTTCCGCGGAAGGCCGTCGTGCGACACGGACGTAGCGGGCCGCCGCACAGCCGCTTGGCGGCACGTTTCCGCATACCGATCCAGTGGTTACGCGAGGGCGGCGTCATGCAAGAGTCCTAAAGAGTTTCGCGAAGCGGCCGCGCGTTATGGCGGAGAAGGCAGACCCGTTCACCAGACGCCGAAGCTCGCCCGCTCTCCGGGCGGGTCGCAGCGCCTAAGCCAATTCCTCAACATGTTCACGGGTGAGGTGCCGCCGCTGTGGCCGGACAGCCAACCCTACCGCTCGACGAATCGATCCGTTGCCGACAGCGCGCCGCCGGTCTCGTCACGCGCGGTGAACACGACATCCCGCTGCCCCGCTTGCGCAGCCGTCAAGGTCACTCGCAGCTGCTCCGAGGCGTCCGGCGCGACCTCGACCGGAGAGAGGCTCTCGTTCCCAACAATGGATAGCTTCGCGTCGATCCCTGCTGCGGACAGCGTGTAGCGATGAGCCCTCGCCGACTTGTTGAGGAGCTTCACGGTGTAGGCATTGCGCAGGGAGCCGTCCGACAGGCGGACGGCGACGGGGTCGCGATCGTGCTGGACCGAAAGCATCGCGGTGGTCTTCGTTGCGAACGCGACGCCGATTGTGGCCGCCAGCGCAAGGCAGGCCACGGCCAAACCGATTGTCTTCGGCCGCAGCAGACGGTTGCGAGGGGCTTCCTTACTGCGTCCCCTTTCAATATTGGTCCAGCTTTCGTAGTCGATCAGGCCCCGCGGACGCCCGAGCTTCGCCATAACGCTGTCGCACGCATCGACGCAGAGACCGCAGTTGATGCAAGCGAAGTTCGGGCCTTCCCGTATGTCGATCCCGATCGGGCAGACAGCCACGCACTGGCCGCAGTCCACGCAATCGCCTGCCGGCTCCCCGCGGAGACGTAGCTCGGCCGCCTTCTTCGCCGAAGTCCGCTGCTCGCCCCGGTAATCGCGGTAATTAACGGTATAGGCTTCGGGATCCCAGATCGCACCTTGCAGGCGTGGCCATGGGCACATGAACGTGCAGACCTGCTCGCGCGCGAACCCTGCCAGTCCGTACGTCGTGCCGGCGAACACCGCGATCCAGGTGAGGGCGTTGGCCGATACGTCGCCCACGATCAGCCCCCTGAGCAGATCCGGCGCATCCGTGAAATAGAAGATCAGCGTGCCGCCCGTCGCCAGCGAGATCAGAAGCCAGGTCACGTGCTTGGCGACGATCTGAAAAGCCCGCTTCGCCGTGAGAGGCGCTCCGATGTTCTTGAGGCGCTGGCGCCTGTCGCCCTCGATCATGCGCTCGACGAGCAGGAACAGATCGGTCCAGACAGTCTGAGGACATGCAAAGCCGCACCACAGGCGCCCCGCAAGCGCATTCGCAAGAATCAGGATGGTCGACGCGAGCACCAGAAGACCCGTCACGAGATAAAGATCCTGCGGCCAGATCTCGACGAAGAACGCGTAGAGACGGCCGTTCGCAAAATCGAGCAACACCGCCTGGTCGGGCGTGTTCGGCCCGCGATTCCAGCGGATGAACGGCGTGACGTAGTAGATCGACAGCGTCAGCAGCAGGATGACCCATTTGAGCCTCCGGATTGGACCCTTGACGGCCTGCGGCACGACCGGCAGTCCGACTGCCGCGGCAGCCTTGGCCCTCGTCTTCGCGTGATCAATTTCGATTGTGATCGTCATCGCGCTGTCAGTTCACTGCCGCAAAGCCGAGCGAAGCCCGGACCGCCGGCGCGATCAAGTCAGGGGTCCACGCCGGCTCGAAGATCATCGACACGTCGGCGGAAGCGACCCCTGCGACGGCTGATGCCGCTGCCTGCGCCCCTTCCCTCAGGAAGGAGGTCGCTGGACATCCCGGCGTCGTGGCCGTCATCTTGATGCGGACCGCACCGCCCGAGGCCGCGATATCGTAGACGAAACCGAGATCGACGATGTTTTCACCCAACTCAGGGTCGATCACGACGCGTAGCGCCTCGCGGACGCGTTCGATCAGCTGGTCCGTCACGAGGGCGCCCTCACCGTGAGTTCGTAAGTAGCGCCGTCGGGTGTGAATCCGCCGAGCCAGCGGAAGCCGCGCTTTTCGAGCTGCGGAAACAGGAACACCGGCTCACGCCGCAGAAGAGCCGAGAGTGTCTCCCCTGGCCCGAGCTTGTCGGCAGCAGCGAGAACCCGGACCATCGGCTCCGGGGGCTCGAGGTCGCGATTGTCCAGTTTGACGCGGGGATCGGGCCAGGCGCCGAAGTCGAAGCCATTCGAGGGGGCCGCAACTTGCGCGGGCTTCGCTGCCGCAGGCGTGAACAGCACTTCCCATTCGTCGCCTTCCATCGCGCTCGCCAAATAGGCGAAGCCCTTGTCGGCCATCACGGCGAACAGCGGGACCGGCTTGAACGGCGCGTAAAGGCGCAATCCCTGCCCTTCTTCCAGTTCCTCGAGCGCAGCCATGATCACCGAGAAGGGCTCGCCCCCGGCGCGCAGGATCGGACGAACATCGATGTCCAGGTAAGCGGTCATTGCGATCTCCTCAGGTTTTGGCGAACAACAGATGCGGCGCGGCGGCGCCGGCCGGCAGGCGCAGCGGCGACGCCACGTCTTCCAGCCGCCGGATTCGAATGATTTCGCGGATGATGCCGACGACGCCCACCGTCATGGCGGCCGCAGCTATCCGGAAGGCACTCGGCTCCCCCGCCAGAAGGGCGAGCGTTCCCGCCCAGACGGATAGGTAGTAGATCGCGAACCATTTCGTGGCCCTCTGCTCTGCGGCCAGATCTTGAACGCGGGGCGTCGCCGCACGTCCCATCACCGGGCCGTAGGTCTCGAGCCAGGTGAGAAACGCGACGATCTTGTAGAGTTTGGCGAGCACCAGACCGGACAGCCAGCCGAACACCGTGAGGAAGGCGAATGCGCCCAAGTGCAGCGGCAGCGTCCCCATCGAAACGAGCGCTATCCCCAGCACGGCCGTCCCCGCTAGGCTGGCGAACGACAAGATTGCCATCCGGATATTGAGCTCAAGCTGTCGCCGCTTCCGATTACGGAAGATGCCGGCGAGATCCCGTCCGTAGAGCACGGCGCACGTCAGGCCGAGAAGTGCGGCGACAGAAAGCACGGCATTCAGTCCGATGGCGAGTCCGATCGCGAAGATTCCGCCAGCAACGGCCGCCGCGACCGCGAGCCCGCCGGCCGCGAGCGTCTGGCCGCTCTGGCGGTCCTGCACGTCCGGAGCCAACATGAACATCGAGAGCAATCGATAGCTGACGCCCATGGCCGTCAACGTAAGCCAACCGCCCAGTCCGGCGATCGCGTGCAGCGGGATGCCGCGCTCCAGGACGGCCTCACCAATCCTTCCGGCCGATCCGCTCAGCGCGAACGCGAACACCGCACCGAACGTGACGGTCGCGCAAAGAGACGCGAGGCCCGCGAGGATGAACCGAGCCGGCCCGGTCGGGCGCCGCCAAGCCGTCAAGCCGAGATCCACGACGACAAGGCCGAAGCCGGCGACTAGCAGCACGGCCCCGAGCGGCAGAAGCCAGGGAGCGGAAGGAAGACGGCCACCCAGCGCCATGAACCCGGCGAGCAGCGCGATAAGCCCCGCAGTCAACAAGCCCAATGCCGGCAAGGCCAGTCTTTCGGAGAAGAGGGGCTTGGCGACGAGGACGGGGACGAACTGGAACAGCGCTCCGCACATCGCGGTGCTCAACCAGCCGATGCAGATCACATGCACCAGGACCAGCGTGTCCGGTGCCGCGAGATCGGTAGCAGGATGACCGATGCCGGCGGCCATCAGAGCGAGCGCGGCAAGCAACCAGGTCAACGCCACGGCGAAGTAGGCCATGGTCCACCGGGAGATGTTGCCGCCGATCATGATCGTCTCTTCTTACGCTCGGTCCGGCGAGGCAACGGCGCGGCGCAAGAGCCCCGCGTCCGGCGTGAGCGATTTCCGGACTTCCTGGGCGGTAAGCTAATTGAAGCCCCGCGGGGATCTTTGCGATGTCGCAAAGACCGCAAAGGTTTCGCAGCGCAATATGCGCATGTCGAAATATCGGAGTACGATGGATGAGGATTTTCGAAAGACTTCGGACGCGCGTCCGAGTTCCCATGCACGAGGTTGATCTTGACGAGCTTGAGCGCAGGAGAGAGGCAAAACGAGCAGAAGCCCTACTCTATTCGGCTTCGCACGAGCGGGAGGACGCAGACGACCTTCACGACGTAGCCTGATGCGCAAGCGAGCAAACTGCTTCTCTCCGCCTCGAAATCAGCACGCCTTGCTGCCAGCCCCCAGAGGCACTTCCGGTTCTTTCAGGCAGGGCAAGGCCGCTGCGCGCGTTGATCTGAGGGGCGGCAGCATGGCGAAGCTGACCCTCTTCCTCGCTGCCGCACCTCGGACATCGAAACTGACCTCGCGCTGCGCGAGGATGTTCCTCGAGGAGCCCACGCCATCGGCCAGGCACCACACTCGGGACACTTCACCAGCAGATCATTCGCTTCGAGCATTGCGACGGTTCCTTGCTGCGCCTGCGACCTCAGGCGGGGATGGAACCGTTAGTATCGTCGTCAGTGAAGGGTTCCAAGCCGCATTCGTCGTCCGCTTCATCCAGGATGTCCTCGGCGACAACAGCCAGATGGATGAGGTCTGCCAAATCGATCTGGATGCCCCGACCGGCGGGGAGGCGAGCAGTAGGCCACGGAACGCTTTTGCGACATGCCCGCCGCCTACGACTGGTCGCTCTATGCCGATCGTCCGAAGGTGGATCCCGCAGACTTGCCAGGAAGGCCGGTGCAGCGCCGAAGACCAAGTCATCGGAGGCCGAACATGTCGAAAGCATTCGGATCGTTGGTAACAGCGTCTTGCCTGCTCAGCCTGGTCACGCCGTCTTTCGCGGCGGACGCCGTCAGCGGCAAGAATATTGCCAAGCGCTAGTGCGCAAGCTGCCATCTCGTCGAGCGAGATCAGACGACCGCCGCGGATCATGCACCCCCGTTCGCGTTCATCGCGAGGACACCCGATTTCGACCAGAACAGGCTCGCCTTTCTGCTGCTGCTGCCCCACCCCAACATGCCGAACCTGTCGCTGCCCCCCCCTTCTAAGTTCGGCCAGCGCGCATCTGGCAGCGTACGAAGGCCTCGTTCGTCGGATCGCTTGAGCGTCGCTTCGACCACCAACTTTTACCGTCGACGGAAATGCCGCCCCCATTCTGTAGTGCGCAAAGGCATCCTAAGCGGTCATGCATCCTATCGCACTGGGAGTTCGCGGCCGGCTGAGCCGCTCGATGTATCTCGGGCGACGCAGCATCGCGTTTGTTGCTTTGCGTTGAAGTAGGAGGTTTGGAGGTTTGCCTCGGGCTTGATGGCGAGTCGCCCGATGCGATCGGCGCCGCCAATTGCCACACCGCATGCAGGTCAATCGCGACGGTCTGGGCGGGATGCGCAGAGTTGGAGCTCACCAGCCTCATGACATTTTTTGCATCCAATTTCACCGAGATCGTATTATTAAAATGCAGCACAAAGCCATCTTTTTCGATGGATTCTGCGAAGGGCGAATAGCCGGCTGGCGTCTGCTCCCACGAGCCCTTCGTGGACGGCCCCCATAACCAGTACCCTCGAGCCAAGCCCGTCGCTGATACGCCGGTCACGATCAGCATACCATGGCGGCCTTTTCCGTTCCCCCATCCGCGCTCATTAGACCAGACCCCCACGAACCTCGAGTTGGTTCCCGCCGATCCGGATTCAGCAGCTGCGATTGCGAATTCCGGCAGCTTCAATTGCTGCTTTGCGGCAATGGCCGCTATTCGCTCGCTGTCCTTCGAGCTGAACTGGGCTGGATTGGATACCGTCGTCTCCGAAGACCGGTTTTCCTTTTTTTCGTTGGAGCCGCCGTCTGGCTTGGGCGAGGCGAGCGACGTCGCCGATGGCGCGGTGCTGAGATTGGTGACTTTGGGGCCAGTCACTTCCGGCTCCTTGAGATAGATTTCCTCTTTGGAAAGCGAACCGTAAACGAAGGGCTGCTGTTCGCGCTTGGTAGCGGCCATGACGTCATCGCGGACTCGGCGGAACAAGAAAGAGATCTCAAGCCCCGGCGTTTCGATATGCCGAAGAAGAGCGGTCGTGAAGGGACTGTTCTTTCCGTCTCCATCGCCGGCGGTTGTGCCGTCGCGAGCGGCATACGCAATCAGCACGTTATCCGTGGGCTCCGTGGGCGCCAATCCCCGAGCCACTGCGCGCGTTGCGAGCGAACGCCTCATCTTTGCTTCGAACGGGTTGTTTCGACAGGCGTCTAGAATGATCAATCCCAACTGTCTAGCCTTACTGACCTGGACATTGACCGATCTTAGACCCACCGCTTCGCTTTCAACGTCTGCATCGGACCTCAATTCGGCGTCTATGGGGATCAACCAATTTTCGCCTCCGACTTCCATGCCATGGCCAGCATAGAAAACCATCGCGATCTTCGAGCCCTCTGCGGCTCGGCCAAATTCCACAAGCGCTTTCCGCATATCCGCAGCCCCGGCGTTGCTTAGCCGAGTCACCGTGAAGCCAAGATGTTCCAAGGCACCGGAGATATCGAGCGCGTCCCGCGGTGGATTCGGGAGGGCTGGAACTCTCGTGTACGCGCCGTTGCCGACGACCAGAGCTACCCGCTCGGCGCCATGGGTAGGCACCGCGGCTAAAAGGAAAACCGCAACCAGACTTAAGAAGCGTCCCGCCATCTCTCCCCCACCTAGGGTGCATTTTACTTTTCATCACGATACCACAGATTGGAGACGCAGTTATCTAGGGTGTGTACTCATAAACTCTGCCATTGAGAGTAGGCGCACCTATGTCCGCTGGTCCCCCAACAGCGGCGCGAAAGCGGACATTGTCGGACTTCCGAGATGGGGCAAAATACGAAGAACTTAACCTGGCAAATCTGGTCCGCTATGCCTCATTGAGCCGACCTCAACGAGATGCGCTGCTACTTTGCTGATGGGCCAATGGCGACACTCGCGCGGATAACAGGGGCGCTCATCTGATCAAAAAGAAAATTGAACGCCCCAGCCGGTTCTTCCTACTTGGGTGGCGGCGTATCGTAGAGCGGTTTGCCCTTATCGACGATGTGCACAGTCAGAAGCTTCACAGTCTTATCGCCGACGACCTTAAAGGCGCCGTGCGGAACATCCCGAATATTCACAGAAGAGAAGCCGGTTGGAAATGGGGCTTGCTTGCCGTCCGGTAGCTCGATAGTGCCGCCTTCCAATACGTAAAAGGACTCTTCTCCGTGATGGATATGGAGCTTTGAGGTGTCGCCCGGCTTGATGTCGGAGATGCTGGTGATGACCTCCATATTTGTGCCTGTCAAATCTGCTCGTTTCAGTTCCTTTCGAAACGGCGAATCTTGGGCGTCTGCTGCGCACGTGAAAAATGATGCAAATAGAATTCCGAGTAAGAACTTCATCCGTATCCTCCTCGCCTAGCGAAATCTGCAATCTAGCAGACGCAGAATTAAGCCTGAAAAGTTGGATACATCTCAAGGTTTATCGCTATTGCGATGCACCAAGGCGGGGTGACGATCCCGCACGGCACAAAGCGCAGTCCGCTTCCCAAACTAGGGTACAACGCGCGGAGATGTGCTGAATTCCTCTTTGGGTGCAACTCGGACCTGATCAGCGTCTTCCAGGTACATCCGCCGTCCATCACAAGAGAACTTAGGCCATTCGGCGTCGACACGAAAATTGACAACGTTACTCTGCGTCGTGCCGGGTGTCGCAATGGCATGGATCGCGAATTTGCTGCGCCGTGCGGACGTCGTGTGTCCCGGCCTGCGCAGACGAATCAGGCCACGGTGTTCCGGTTATCTCAATCAATGAATCTCGCAACTTCGAAAGCGGCGAGGAGTTCCAGCGACCGCACTGTTCGCAAGGTTTCGGGTTTTGCGCCTCAGGCCTCGACGGGCGCCAATGGGCGATCCAGTCCTTCCCAGAGCACATCGAACTCTCGGCGAGAGCCGGCGTTTACTGATATCATGTCAGACGCATTCGACTATTTCCGCGCTTACGCCGTCCGAGCTCTCTGCAAGGCGAGATCGATGCCGCGGGGCAAAGTGAAGCATCTGCAACTGGTTGCCGGCCGGATCTACAATCTCCTCAAGAAGGAGGCTGCCTACGGCCCTAATGTCCAGCACCTTGAGGACTTTCGCGCAGCCCAGAAGCTCGAGGCCTCTCTCGATCGGCCAAGTGATTGTTCCGGCGGTCGCCTCGCTCCGGCGGCGCCGCAATGCTCGGACCGGGAGGCTGGCTGAATGCCCTCGCTTGACGCGCGCGCTGTCTCAAGTCTTCTGCGGGAGTACGCGCAGCGCACCGCTTTGCGAGGTGGCAATCCCTACCGGGCGAAAGCCTACTTCCGGGCCGCCGACAACCTGGCCGCCCTAGCCGTTCCTCTGAACGTGCTTGTCGCCGAAGATCGACTTACTGAGATCCCGGGCGTCGGCGATGCCATTGCCGACATCATCGCCAAGGTTCACAAGACGGGCAGTCATCCCAGCCTCGAGAGGCTGCGGAAGGAGATTCCCGCGGGCGTGCTCGAGATGCTCGCCGTGCCCGGCCTTCGTCCGGAGAAAGTGCTGCGCCTGTACAAAGATCTCGGCATCGGCTCGCTGTCGGAGTTGGAGGCCGCCGCCAAGCATGACCGCATCAAGAAGGCGAAGGGACTCGGCGCCGCACTGCAGAGCAAGATCCTGCAGAACCTCGCAATCGCCAAAAGCGGAGAAGGCCGCCTCCACCTGCACCGCGCCGCCGCCCTGCTCGCGCATGCGAAGGACTCGATCCGCAAATCCCGCCCCGAACTCAAGCGTGTGACGATCGCCGGCGATTTTCGCCGCGGCTGCGAACTCGTCGGCGATCTCGCGATCGTTGCGGAGGCTGCCAAGCCGGACAAGACATCGACGCCCTCGGCCGACGGGCTGCAAACCCGAGTATCCGACCGCAAGCACTTCGGCGCCGCCCTTCTCTTTGCCACCGGCTCCGCCGGCCACATCGAGCAACTTCGGGCCTTGGCCGCCAAGAAGGGTATGCGGTTCGACGCTGACGGCCTCCACAAGGGCCGCACGCTAATCGCAGGCGAGGAGGCCGACATCTACCGCGCCCTCGGGCTGCCCTTCATCGACCCTGAGCTCCGGGAGGGGCGCGGCGAGATCGAGGCGGCTCTGAAAGGCAAGCTCCCGAAGCTCGTCACCGACCAGGACCTGCGCGGCATCCTTCACTGCCATACCGATGCCTCCGACGGCACCGAGACGCTGGAGACCATGGCTAAGGCCACGCGCCAGCGGGGCTTCGAGTATTTCGGCGTGGCCGACCATTCCAAGTCCGCCCACTACGCGGGCGGCCTCACAGTTGAGGAGATCGCGCAGCAGCACCGGGAAGCCGACCGCCTGAACAAGCGCTTCAGCAAGGACTTCCGGATCCTCAAGGGTATCGAGTCCGACATCTTGGCGGACGGGTCGCTCGACTACGACGACGAGGTGCTGGAGCGCTTCGACTTCGTGGTGGCCAGCATACACGGCCGGTTCAAACTGGAGTGTAAAGCCCAGACGCAGCGGCTGCTTCGGGCTATTTCCGACCCTCACACGACTATCCTCGGCCACATGACCGGGCGGCAGCTACAGCGGCGGCCGGGCTACGAAATCGAGGTCGAAAAGGTGCTGCGGGCCTGCGCGAAGCACGACGTCGTCGTCGAGATCAACGCCCACCCATGGCGGCTCGACCTGGACTGGCGTTGGCACCAGGCGGCGCTGGAGTTCGGCTGCATGCTGAGCATCAATCCGGACGCGCACTCGATTCCCGAGCTCGACCACATGCACTGGGGCGTCCTGATGGCCCGTAAGGGCGGTGTTCCTGCTGACCGGGTCCTGAATGCGATGTCGCTTACCGAGATTACGCGCTACCTGCGCCACAAGCGGCGCTCGTTCGCCCGCGCCGCCTGATGCCGCAGGCGCACGACCTCTCGCTCGAAGGGAGGGTTGTGGCGGTCGCCGCCGATCGCGGGCACCACTTCAGCAAACCAACTCGGGACAGCATAATCCTGGTGGAAGGCCACGGCGTCGAAGGCGACGCCCACGCCGGCCCGTTCGTCCGGCACCGTTATTTGGCACGTCGCCGTCCCCGCCTGTCCAATCTCCGGCAGGTCCACCTGATCCCATCCGAACTCTTCCCGTCTCTCGTCGAAGCTGGCTTCGAGGTCGGCGCCGGCGACCTCGGCGAGAACGTCACCACGGCCGGGTTGGACCTCGAACGGATGCCGCTCGGGACACTGATCGAGCTCGGGCCGTCCGCAGTCGTCGAGCTGACGGGCCTGCGGACGCCCTGCGTCCTGATCGACCGCTTCCGGGCCGGCCTGAAGCGACAGGTGCTCTCGTCGGCGGAAACGGGCCCTCCGTTCAAATCTGGAGTGCTGGGCGTGGTCCGGGCCGGGGGACCGCTCGTGGCCGGCGACAGCGCGCGGGTTCGCCTTCCATCCTCCTCGTTTCGGCCTTTGCCGGCCCTGTAGAGAGCCCCTGCCATGGCCCGAAAATCGACCTTGCCTCTTCGCCTGCAGCCCATGCTGGCCACGCTGACGGATGCGCCGTTCGACGATCCCGACTGGATCTTCGAGGACAAATTCGATGGTTTTCGTATGGTGGCTGAAATCCGGCGTGGTCGGGTCGCGCTCTATAGCCGTAACGGGAAGATCATCAGCCACTCCTATGTCGAGGTCGCGAAAGCGCTAGAGGGCGTGAAGGCGGATGCCGTGATCGATGGCGAACTCGTCGCGATCGGCAAGGATGGGGCCTCCCATTTCCAGTTGCTTCAGAACGCTCTGCGCCATGAGGCTAAGCTCTTGTACTGCGCGTTCGACCTCATGTTCGCGGACGGCGAGGATCTGCGCGCGCTGCCGCTTCTCGAGCGCAAGAAGCGGCTAAAGAGCATCCTGCCGCGCCGCAAGCTGATCGCGTTCAGCAACCACCGCAGAGGCAAGGGGACGAAGTTCTTCGCAGAAGCTGAGCGAAGGCATCTCGAAGGTATCATGGCCAAGCGCGCCGACAGCCTCTACGCCTCCGGACGCCGGACCGCCGATTGGCTGAAGGTGAAGACCGCGCAGCGGCAGGAGGTCGTGATCGCCGGCTTCACGGCGCCGAGGCGGACCCGGCCGTTCTTCGGCGCTCTCGCGCTGGCGGTGCGGGAAAATGGCGGATGGCGGTACATCGGCCACGTTGGCACCGGCTTCAGCCACCAGGTTCTCGAAGAGCTCTACGGCAAGCTCCTGAAGCTCAAGTCGGCCAAGTCGCCCTTTTCCGTCAAGGTGAAGGACGAGCAAGTCACGACCTGGGTGCGTCCTTCGTTGGTCGCGGAAGTGAAGTTCGCGGAGTGGACCAGCAAGGGCGAACTGCGCCAGCCGGTCTATCTCGGCCTGCGGTCCGACAAGAAGGCCAAGGACGTCGTTCGCGAAAAGAGTCGTTCACGACAATAATGCGCCGTATGAGCGGTCAGCCGGCGGCCCGCTCGGATAACCAGAACGGCAAAGTAACCCAAGCGCCTTCGCACGGGTCCGAACGATCTCGGGTCCAAAAGACAAAGCCTAGCGGTTGCCACCGGTGCAAGTGGCTATGGCGCTTGGCATCTTCACCACGCACCAATAGGCCGTCCTTGGTCGCTTGGCCACTCCTCGTCGGCCGATATTCCAAGACGAGGAATTGTGCGCTGCGCCTTGGACTGGAGTTAGATGGAACTTCTATCGGCGCCTAGCGCCACCTGTGTTGTCGTGCATACTCAAGAGCCCGGCCGAGAAGCCCGTAAAGGAAGCGCCGGACGTTTTGGGAGGACAAGGATGCGTAGTGATTACGTTAAGTCCGCTTGTTCGGCTGCCATCACGCTGGCAACTTTTCTGACTTTAACAGCCGCCGCCAATGCGCAGAAAAAATACGATCCTGGGGCAAGCGATACCGAGATCAAAGTCGGCAATATCATGCCGTACTCAGGTCCAGCATCGGCTTACGCCACAATCGGCAAAACAGAGGCTGCTTACTTTAACAAAATCAACTCTGAAGGCGGCATCAATGGCCGAAAGATCAATTTCATCTCTTATGACGACACCTACAGCCCGCCGAAGACGGTTGAGCAGGCCCGCAAGCTAGTAGAAAGCGATGAGGTATTGCTCATTTTTAATCCTCTCGGGACGCCAGGCAACACCGCAATTCAGAAATACATGAACGCGAAGAAGGTCCCGCAGCTATTCGTGTCGACAGGCGCTGCCAAGTGGAATGATCCGAAGAACTTTCCTTGGACGATGGGATGGCAGCCAAGTTATCAAGTCGAGGCTCGAATTTATGGCAAGTACATCCTCCAGAATTATCCGGGGAAGACCATCGGGGTTCTCTACCAGAACGACGATTTCGGAAAGGATTACGTAGTTGGGCTGAAGGACGGGCTTGGTGATCAAGCCGGTAAGCTCATCGTCGTGGAGGCGCCGTACGAAACGAGTTCGCCAACGGTCGATTCTCAGATCGTCCAAATCAAAGGCTCAAATCCTGACATCTTCGTCAACATCGCGACTCCGAAGTTTGCTGCTCAGGCCATTAAGAAGATCGCTGAACTGAACTGGCACCCAGTGCAGTTTTTGACTAACGTTTCTGGCTCTATTGGAGGTGTAATCAAGCCTGCCGGCTACGAGGCAGCCCAGGGGATTCTCTCAACAGCGTAACTTGAAAGATCCAAAGGACGCCGAGTGGAAAACGGACCCTGCGATGAACGAGTGGCGAGCGTTCATGACCAAGTGGTATCCCGAAGGTGATCTTGACGACTCTGCCACCGTATTTGGCTATGGCGTCGCAAAGGGGTTGGAGCAGGTGCTGCGGCAGTGCGGCGACAACCTCACTCGTGAGAATATTATGAAGCAGGCCGCCAGTCTCGATTTCGAAATCGGCATTTATCTACCTGGAACCAAGATCAGGACCGGCCCGAGCGACTTTGCGCCCATTGAACAGCTTCAAATGATGCGCTTCAAAGGCGAGAGCTGGGAGCGGTTTGGCCCAATCATGAGCGGTGAGCGCGCCTCTTGAGCGGTGCAAACATGGCTCGCATCTGCTCCAAGGAGTGGATGCGAGCCATGACGTCTATGGCGCACGAAATGTGCAAGCACACTTTCTGAGAGGGAGTGCGAGATTTAGACTTACAAATCGCGGCTTGCCGGACAGAGTCACAGGGTCGTTGGAACCAAGATCATGCTGGAATCGGCCACGAAAGATGACTAAGGAGATATCCTAAGTTTGCGGCTACTGGGGAGGCATATGAGGCGATGAAGCAGCGGAAAGATGCAGCCCTCCGATGGCTGTGGTTTTCGCTGGCGGCCTCCGTCATTGCTCCAGCCCTGGTGTTCGCATATGCGGCATACTTTGCTTACCAGGATGCGTTTGAACTGGCAGACGAGCGGATCGAACGCAGTTTGGAGGTATCAGCGGAGCAGGCTCTTCGAGTGTTTCGCTCCATCAACGTGACTTTGGACAGTATTGACCAGATCACTCGCGGCAAGACGGACTCGACAATCAACGATTCCGGCGCTGAGCTAAGTGAGCGCCTGAAGCAATTCGCGCATTCGTTTCCAGACATTAGTTCAATTTGGGTGCTCGACCGCAATGGCGATGCATTACTCTCGTCTCGGTTTTTTCCAGTCCCGCCTGCTTTCAACGCACCAGAGCGGTCTCACCTGAAGGCCGAGCTGGCTCAAGGCGAGCAAGCCTACATTGGGCGCGTCGTCAGCATTGCTCTGACCGGTGCGATCCTCTTTCCGGTGAGCAAGCGACGGCACGATAGCTCAGGTACTTTCAACGGTTACACCCTGATCTCTGTCTTACCCTCGGCTTTCGAAAATCTCTATGCAACGTTGCGCGGCAAGTCGAGCGCAAGCCTTGCCCTGATTAGAGAAGACGGTGCTGTTCTCGCCCGTCACCCGATCGCGGCTCGTCCTGGCATCGTGCTGGATCCGTCGAGTGGCTTTGGTCAGCTGATCAAAGGTAGCCCGGAGGGGGGAAGATATACGACGGTATCGAACGTAGATGGACTAGAACGCCGTTTTGCAGTCAGAAGGCTTGCGGGACTGCCTGTGTATGTTTCTTCCAGCATGGAAACGTTGGAGATAAGAAACGCTTGGCTCCGCCAAGTAGGTGGGTATCTGGCCATCGGCGCACCCGCCCTTGCTCTGGTCTGCTTTTTCATTTTCCTCACTGCCCGCAGCACAGCGGCGTTTTATGCAGAGGCAGAGCGTCGAGAGACGCTGGAGCAGGAGATGCGTCGCTCACAACGGATTGAGGCTATCGGTCAGCTCACTGGCGGTATTGCACACGATTTCAACAATTTGCTTACAATCATCATTGGCAATCTGCAGATGGCGAGCCGCAGGGTCGCTGACGAGAAGCCAAGAGCCATGCTGGAAAATGCGCAAAAGGGCGCGTTGAGGGCGGCCGAACTCACCAAGCGCCTTCTGGCCTTCTCTCGGAAGCAAGCACTCGATCCAAAACCGGTTGATCTGAACAGGCTTGTTCAGAATTTGACGGACATGCTGGCTCGAACGCTTGGCGAGACTATCTCAATCGAAATGATTCTCGCGCTAGATCTGTGGGAAACGCAGGCCGACATCACTGAATTGGAATCCGCGCTTCTGAACTTAGCGCTTAACGCGCGAGACGCGATGCCGAATGGAGGCACGCTTACGTTGGAAACGGCAAACGAGTCCCTGGATGAGCACTTTTCCGTAGCAACTCATCAAGTAAGTTCCGCCGAATACGTGTCTGTTTCGGTTAAGGACACAGGGGCGGGTATGGCCCCGGAGGTGTCTGATAAAGCTTTCGAACCCTTCTTCACAACCAAACCGCCGGGCATGGGAACCGGTCTCGGACTCAGCCAGGTCTATGGTTTCGTAAAGCAAAGCCATGGTGACGTTAAAATCACCTCAGCGCCAGGTGCTGGCACGACGGTCACAATTTATCTGCCACGACGGAGGGACGTCAGCGAATTAGCGCCCATCGAACGGGCAATCGAGGGAGCTCCTCGCGGGCATGGCCAACGTGTGCTTGTTACAGAGGATGATGAGGGCGTGCGGCAGTTCGTAACCGACACGTTGGTCGAACTAGGCTATGAAGTCATGCAGGCACAGGATGGCGATGCCGCGCTTAACTTGCTCGCCACCACAAGCGAGGTGGACCTGCTCCTGACCGACGTCGTGATGCCAGGCATGAATGGACGCGATTTAGCTGACGAAGCCCGGCGTCGCCGGCCTGGTCTCAAAGTGCTCTACATGACCGGTTACTCTCGTGACGCCATCGTTCATCAGGGTAGACTCGATCCCGGAGTTTCTCTGGTCCAAAAGCCGTTTACCCAGAGCGACCTCGCCCGGAGAGTGCAGAGTGTTTTACAGTCAGTGGAAACGAGGGCCAGCCTAGGTCCCCTCACCTAGGTCGAAATCTCTGTCAGTCAGCGAACCGGGACCGCAGCTTTGTAAGCCGGTGTCCGCTCGGCTGATCGAGTCAGAGCTGAGCCTTTGGCTGGCTTCTTCAATACTTCAATTGAGGATTAGGCTTCGAGCGCAGAGCGAACGATCAGCAGATTGGCGAAAACCCTTTTGACTGACGGGCGACGTGAACCCGCCCCACTGCCTCTGGACCACCGTGGCAAAGATTGTTGGGTTTAATCTGGTGGCTCACCAAGACCTTGTTTTTGAGGAGCGGCGCCACCCTCATCGTTTTTCCATCGCAAAATGCGTCGACCCACCAATTCAAGGGCTGTGCAAACGATCTTTGCTCACTCTTGTCCATCGCTCGCTCCGCGCCAGCATTGGTGTGAATGGGTTCACAGACCAAACGCGGCGCTGGATGTATTCTTCTCGGATACATCTAGGAGTCGAAGCTGATCATGGCAGCGTTGTCGAAGCTCCTATCGGACCGAGTGGAAAAGATTTCCAGGCGGGTTCGCCCGCGCTTGCTAACCCGCCCAAGCGTCAATCTTTCGTCGGATCGAGATAGCCGCCCGTCGGAGTGAACATACGATGCAACACAAGACCGAATATCTCGTCCTCGGAATGCTCAGCTTTACGCTGGCGTGGCTTTCGCCCAATGCGGCTTCGGCCTTCGAAGATGTCAATATGGGGACAGAAATCTCGGTCGAGGGCGGGCATATCGTGGCGCGTTGGAGCACAAGAGGCTTTCATCACTACAACATTCGCTGGTCGGCGAATGGCGGGCCTGAGAAGCAAGTTGAGCGCGATGGTGACAAGACCTTCGTTTACTTAACTCCTTACCAGCCTGGCGTCCTGTATTCGATTTCCGTTCAGGGCTGCGACAAAAGCTTTGCGAGTAGTTCGAAATGCACGAGCTGGGACGGAGCATCATGTGGCAACCCGCGTCATCCGTGCGCTGGTCCTATTCCAATGCCAATCAAAAGCCGCGGCGGGCTGTGCCTCGATGTCGATGCGCCAAACCAGCGTGTGAATGGTGGACGCGTCCAGGTGTGGGCCTGCAACGGCTCGGACCAGCAGCTTTGGTCGATCGATGGTGGGCGCATCGTCAGCCTTGCCGGCAAATGCCTCGATGCGCATCTGCCGGACATCCACAAGAACGGCGCCAGAATCCAGGTTTGGGACTGCAATAATAGCGTGCAGCAGACCTGGAGGCAGGATGGGCTGGAGCTGCGCAGCGGCGGCGGCAAGTGTCTCGACGTCCATGCACCGATGCTGCGTCAGAACGGCGGCATCGTGCAGCTTTGGGACTGCAACCGCACAATTCAGCAAAGCTGGAGTCAACCGGGACTCTTGTAGAGACTGTCGATGGCTCGTTCGAAACCGATCGCCCGCTTGCGGGGCCTCAGCTTATGCGATCCCGGGGCGGCGTCCCTGCAATTGAAGCTTGCTCCACTTCGTAACGACACAGGAGGCATTCTTGGCTGCATCATACTCGTCTGGCTGGACTTGGTGTCACCGCTGCCAAGTTTTATTTTCCGGGCCGCCTAACGGGGCGTGTTCGGCTGGTGGTGCTCATGACGGCTCAACGAGCGCGAGCTATTTCATGCTGCACATCGAGCACAACACGGCTGGCCCAAACCAGCAGGCCGAGTGGCGCCTGTGTGGAAAATGCCGAGGGCTCTTTTTTGGCCCCGGCGCGGCTAGCAGTTCATGTTCGGCGGGCGGACATCATAGGATTGATGGGAGCTCGAACTTCGCTGTGCAAGTTGACGATGGAAAGACGCCCTCAAACCAGCAAGGCTGGAGATCGTGTAAAAAATGCCAAACGCTATTTTACGGTGGCAATGCTTCACCTCGTCCATGTCCCGCCGGTGCGGCGCATGACCCATCGATAAGCTGGCATTATAATTTGCCTTTCGTCGGAGTGCCGTGGATTGGAACCTACGCGTTCGATGGCGGCCTCAGGGTACAAGGGTCAAATTACACTCGAGGCGGTCAAGTTGATGTCTTCACGATGCTCAGCAATGGCCGACAACATCATGTCGAGCGCGTGACAGCGATCGAAAACCAAGCGGCGCCTGGGGGATGGATTACCGCTGCGACCAATTCTTTATCCTCACCCGGCAGACCAGGACAATATAACGGATACGTCCAAGCTCATGATCTCAGGAGTAACAAGTGGTCACCCAAGTTACCAATAGTGATCTCCCAACGCATCGACTAGAATGGGTGTTTCCTGCAAGGCGGTGTTTGAGTTCAAAAAGCGGACATTGCCGGACGTCCGAGTCACGTCGGGAGCCGCCAAGTGCGTATCATGCGAAACGTGCGTGAGCCCGCGCAGGCATTGTTTCTTGCCTCCACCTCGGCAATCGGCCGCTGACCGAGTTCTTCCATACTATGAATACGCGAATCACCAGAACATTCCAATTTTCAGACGTGCGCCACAATCCTGATTGGATAGCGCGCGCCACGAGCTGATGCCTGCTTTGAGACCGGAATGTCGCCATAAGGTCAAAAGCAGACAATCGACGGGAGTCCCCACACGTCCGCTAAGGGCCGATTTCGTTGAAAAAGGCAGCGGCAATCCGATGGATTGGCGCCAGCTCCGAAGCGGCCTAGCGCCTGGGTTCTCCGCTATGCGGGCCTGGGGATTTGCATCGGGATCAGCT